>JAANMY010000143.1_pt1 | contig 97055 bp, 69 predicted proteins | sample 7279691 | NCBI WGS metagenome assembly JAANMY01 (sample SAMN14094543, study PRJNA606508) | bioreactor metagenome | isolation source: A lab-scale SPAN reactor treating ammonium-rich wastewater day 388 | place: Ireland: Galway | collected 2018-02-07 | reverse complement strand
CTGCAAAGCCAGGCTGGCCTCGTGCACGAGCAAGCGCGTCCGGTAGTCGAAATCCGGCTCGTGCACCTGCCGCTCGATGGCCCGCGCGAGGTCGGTCGGGTCGAGCGAGGGCCGAGTTTGGGTGAGCATCCACAGGTCCATCACTTCCGATTATAGTCGCACGGAGTCCAGGCGGAAAAGTCCGACCTGAGCCTCGCATGGGCAATTCACCTGTCAACCAGTAGGGTCCGGGGCTCGGACCAGGAATCAAGACGTATGAGTCTGACGTTGCCTGGAGTGGACCGTTTTGAGATCGTGCGAGGAGAGGTCATTCCGTTGAGCCCGACCGGAGGTATTCATGGTCAGATCGAAGGCAACGCTTACTTCATCCTGGCCCAGCCCATCAGGGCGAAGCGATTGGGACGCCTGTACGTCGGCGAGGTCGGAGTGGTGGTCGCCCAGGACCCCTTGACCGTTCGGGGAGCGGACGTCGCCTGGATTCACGCCGACCAGGGATCGGTCATGACCAGTCCTGAAGGCTATCTGCTCACGCCTCCTGCGCTCGTGGTGGAGGTCTTGTCACCCAATGATCGCGCCAGCGAGATCGAGGGGAAGGTTCAGGAGTATCTTCGGGCCGGAGTGCAGGTCGTGCTGCTGCTCGATCCCCAGCTCGGTTGCGCGACCCTGGCCCGGCCCGACTCGACCCGGACCGTTCTGCAGGCCGTTCAGAACTTGGAGCTGCCAGAGCTCCTTCCCGGATGGTCTGTTTCCCTGGCCGAGTTCTTCGAGGTCGACCCGTAGTCGTCTGGAGCCTGACATCCACCATGACGACCTGGCTCCCGACGAGTGGAGTCGGAAGGCAACGCGACCCACCGTCTCGTGCGTGAGCGAGGAGCCATCCGGGCTCCAGGCCGAAGAAGAGCCGGACTTTTAGCTGAGCCGTTGCGCTGCCGGCTCCCGCCGATAGAGCGGGAGGCCGGGCGACCGGGTCGAAGATTCCTGGCATGGAATCGGTGCCGCAGCTGACGCCCCGCGAGTATCTCGAGTGGGAGCGGACCCAGGAAGGCAAGAACGAGTATTGGGACGGGAGCGTCTACGCCATGAGCGGGGCGAGTGGTCCGGGCCCCGGTCGGCGTCACCGCAGAGGCGCCGCTTCCTCGCCCGCCCGTCTCCGCTAAGGGAAGGGTGGCGTGGTGAAGTCGCGCGCCTCGGGAAAAAGATGTGGCCCCGGGTCGGGATTGCCCGAGCGGCGCAAGACGACCACCTGGAGGCCTGCCTCGTGAGCGGCCTCAGCCTCGGCCACCACGTCGGTGGCAAACAGCAAAAGGTCCCGATCCAGACCAAGACGGGCGGCGATGCGGCGGTAGCTCTCGGCATCTCGCTTGGCTCCCACCTCGGTGTCGAAGTAATCGGAAATGTAGCGGGTCAGGTCGCCCTCGGTGGAGTTGCCGAAGAGGAGCCTCTGCGCGAACACGCTGCCGGAGGAGTAGATAGCCAGCTTCAGGCCGGCCTGGCTCCATCGCTGAAAGGCCGGCTTGACGTCGGCGAAGACCTCGCCCTTGAGGCTGCCGTCCCGATAGCCCTCTTCCCAGATCAGGCCCTGCAAAGTCTTCAAGCAGGCCACCTTCAGGTCTTGATCCACATAGGCCAGGGCGTTGTGAATCAACGACTCGCGACCGGTAACCGGTCGCAACGGGTGATCGGCAACCAGATCGTCGGCCGCTTGCTTTTGAAAGGCCGCGATGACGTCGTCAAGTCGGTCCCAATTGCTCTCCACGAAGTTTCTCAGTCGTTTGCGCGCATACGGAAAGAGGATCTCATAGACAAAGCTGATGGGGGTCGTCGTGCCTTCCACATCCAGAACCAGAGCGCGCATCCGCGCGGGCATTCTACGCGACCGGGTCGAGCGACCTGCCAAGAGGAATCTTCAGGTGAGGAGAGAATGAGCGGGCTTCGGTTCATTAGGATCGGTGCAACAGCACCAAAAGCTTGTCAGAGCCAGGTTCTGGCAGCATACAACAGGCAAGGAGGCCGGTCAGGCCGGCCTCGCAACATAGGGAGCTTTAGAGTGAAGAACGGTACAATGGTGGCGCCCTCCAATGGCGCCAAGACGACGCTGACTTTGGAGAATAAACCCAGCATTCATGTGCGTGCCGATACCACCGGGCAGAGCCTGGGACAACCCCGGGTCTACATGTCTCGGCTGACCATCGAATCGGCCACCGGTCCGCAGTTTATCGACATCACCGATCAGGTCGAGTCTCTCCTGGCCCGGGCAGGCATAAAAAACGGCCAGGCGCTGGTCTACTCGCAGCACACCACGGCAGCCATCATCATCAACGAGAACGAGCCGCTCTTGATCGAGGACATGAAGAAGTTCCTCTGGAAGATGGCCGATCCGGCCACGCTGTATCAGCACAACGATTTCACCATCCGCACCGTCAATATGTGCGAGGATGAGTGTGACAACGCCCATTCCCACCTGCAGCACTTGACTTTAGGATGCTCGGTCACCATGCCCATTCAGGACGGCCGGCTGACGCTGGGCCGCTGGCAGCGCGTCTTCATGCTCGAGCTCGACCGACCTCGCACTCGCAACGTGCTGATTCAGTTCATCGGGGCCTGAGGCTCCTTCGAACGAAAAAGAGGGCGAGCCCGCCGGGCCGCCCTCTTTCTTTTTTCACCCGTCGCGCTTGCCCAGACGCACTCCCCCCACCACCAGGTGCAGGTCGCGCTCCTCGATACCGGTCTTGCCCTTGAGCTCCTCGGGCATGATCTTCAGGGCGTCCTCGAGCTCGATGCCTTCCAGGGTCACCTTACCGATCAGAAAGGTGGACATGCGCTTGAGCATGACGCCCTGCAGGCGACCGTCCAACTGGCTCGCCTGCAGCTCGCTCAGCAGCTTGATCCAGTCTTCGGCCCCGGGAACCAGGGCTCGTAGCTCCACTGCGGCCCGAGCGGCTCGCTGGATACCTTCAGCGGGCTCGAGCCAGCTCAGCAGTTGACAATAGGCCTGGTGGGCCAGCTTGCCGTCGCCGGCGCAGCCCTCCAGCAGGTCGAGGTAGGCCTGCCTGCGCTCGCTCAGACTCTCGTCGTGGATGGGGGGCGCCACGGCCTGCCAGGCCAGATCGGCCGACTCGACGCCCGAGCGACTCTGCACGGCGCCCACGAAATCGACCGACGAGGCCGGCGTGGCCTCCTGGCTCTCCCAGCAAAGCCGCTCACGCAAGCAGGTAAAATCTTCGCCCGAGCGCCCTTTGCGCAGGCGGGCCAGGGACGTCAGGCTCTCGCCCGGCTGCAGTTCCTTCTCGACCTCGGCCAGCAACTCAACGTCAGGGAGCAGGGCTTTGACCGCTCCCACCCGGTCCTCGAAGTCGCCCGAGCCAACGTGGGGCTCGAGCATCGGCCAGGCCTTCCAGGCTGCCTCCAGGTCGTCGCCGAGCAGCTGCAATCCCTGCAGGGCGCTCAAACGCTGCTCGGGGGTGCGCGAGGAATCGAAGGACAGAGCCACGATCTCCTCGGCCACAGCTGGGGAGCTGCCCACCAGCGGGCGCACCGTGGTGGGTCCCGGATCCTCCCGCAACTGGACGAAACGTGGGCGAGCAGCATAGCCTCGGTTGTCGCGAAATCGCAGATGGAGCTTCTTGCCTCGATAGGCCGACAGATCGGATTTCACCAATCCGCCTTCGGGCCGGCTGAGCGGCAGGCGAACCCAGCTCGAGCCATTGTATGCCTCGATAGTCACCGACTGCCCCCCCAGGCTGGCGCAGAGCTGCGTGTCAGCCTTGGAGCTGAGCTGGACGGGCTCTGAGATCTGCCCTTCGGAAGAGTTGAAGTCACTGGCTGTGAGATCGGTGCGACCGGCGGTGGGCGTACTGTCCAGGCGCAGACGCGAAAGCTCCAGCTTCTGCGGCTGATCGGCCCGGGTGCACTCCAGGCGCAGGCGTATCTTCTTGCCCCGCAAAGAAGAGAGGTTGATCACCAGATTCTTGCCCGTGTTCTCCAGGGAGGCCAGGACGACCGGCTTCTCAGCCCCCTCCACCAGAGCCACCAGACGCGCTGGCTGGCCAGCCACGTAATCAAAGCTGAGTGTGCTCTCGCCACCGGAGGCGAGCCAGAAAGGGCTGGACTCGATGGCTCCGCCCTTGCTCGCTCCCCTGGGTAACTCCAGGCGCAGGCCAGGGGGGTCGCCGCCCACGGTCCAGCCTGGCTGCGCAGCCCAGTGCAGGCTCGAGCCCAGCAGAGAACCCAGTTGGTCCAGGCCTTCGGGACTCAGAGGCGAGGCCAGGTGCCCGGCCGCAAGTCGTGCGCGCAGCCTGGGCGCCAGGCCCTGCATGGCATCCTGACGGGCTAACACTTCCTCCAGGCGGGTGGCCGCCTCCTCGGGCTCGAGCCGCACCACCTGGTCGAGAATCTCGCGCGCCCCTGCCAGGCCGTCGGCAAAGCGCAGGACCTTGAGGACGGTGCTCTGATGGGCCCCCAGCTCGGGACGTCGCTCCAACTCAACGTAGGCCATGCGGGCCTCGGTCGGGCTCAACCCGGTTTCGATCAGGCTGGCGAAGAACTCCACCGCCATCGGAATGTGCTCGGAATCTTCCAGCCGGGTGGCCAGGAAGAGATAGTCCTGGAAGCCCTCCTGCAGGTTGCCCCCCCGCAGCCCCCCCAGACGGCCCACCAGCTCGCAGCGTTGGGTCTGAGGCAGCTGGGCCCCCGGCAGATCGTTGCGACCCACCCGGCGGGCCATCTCGGTGGCCTCCTCCAGATTGGCGCCGCCTCGCACCAGGTGGGCCAGAAGCTCGGAGGACTTGCTCTGGTAGACCTTCTCGAAGGCTTCCACGGCTTTTATGGGCGAGCGGGGTGCCTTTCCCAGCAGGACGCCCAGGGTTTCCAGCACGAGGTCGGGCTCGGCCGATGGGGGGACGGCCACCATGAGCCGGTCGGCCAGAGCCGCGTTGGAGCCGAGCTTGACCCGCATCGCCTTCCACAAGCTTACCCGCTCGAGCGCCTCCTCGGGCAGGCCGTTGAAAACTTGTTTCCAACTCGAGACCGGCTCATTCAATCCGGGCTCGGCAGCCAGGCTCAAGAAGGCATCCTCGCTGCCGGCCGGCGCGTTGGCGATCATGGCCTGGTAGAGGGCCAGCGTGGGGATGCGCTCCAGCCGGGCGGAATCAGCCTTCAGGCGCTGCTTTGCCACCGCCTCCAGGAGCATCTGAGGACCGTGCTTGATGCCTGCCGCCTTGAGCTGGTCATAGGTCGAAAAAAACAGCGTGTTCTGCTCGGGCGGAAGGCTGGCCGCCACGGTGGCCGCCTCTCGGGCATTCTGGGAGCGCTGATAGGAAGACAGAAAGGCGCCCTCACGGCCGGGGGTCTTGCGCAGCTCCGGATAGAGGTCGCAATAGCTCTTGGGCGCCCGCTCGCGCAACTCGAGAGCTGGTCCCACCAGGTCGGTGAGCTTCTCTCCCTCACGCCGGGACCGCCCCATGGCCTCGGCCAGGGCCACCGCCTGGACCTCCTCCATCCCCGCCCCGCGCAGGGAGCGGTAAACCTCGATGCCGGCGGGGTCGGGACAGGCGGCCAGCAGTCGGGTGGCCGAGGGCAGGCTCATCTCGGCACGGTTGGCCTGCAGCAACTGTTTGCGCTCCTGGACGTCGCCCTTGAGCACCTCATCGCGAGCCTGCAAAATCTCCCGCGCGGTAGAGCTCGGGCCGGCCAGCTCAGCCACCAGCGAGCGCTGCTCCGGCAGCACCTTCTGCTCGGCCAGAGTCACGGCCAGCTCGTTGGCCACCGGGCGGTCGAGCTGCCCGAGGTCCTCCAGCAGTCCGAGCAACTGGTGCTCCTGCTCCACCGGGACCGCAGCCACCAGGCGGTCGGTGATCTTGAGGTCGCCGGTGCGTTCGAGCACTTCTGGATAGGAGGCCCGCCTCTGGTAACCTCGGTAGACCTGAACCGCGAGGGCGGGATGAGTGGGAGCCAGAGCCACCACTTCCAGGGCCTGCGCCACGCGGCTCTCAAGCCTCTCTCCCTCCTTGAGCGTTCCCAGAACTGCTTTGTAGAGCTCTCGGCCCGAGGGCTCCCCGAGACGCTCCTTCAAAGTTGCCATGGCGGAGAGCCGCTCAGAGAAGGGTACAGGAACTCCCGCCCTCTCCTGCAGGGCCTCCCAGCAGAGGCGGGCGTCCTGACCCAGGGCCTGCTGGGCCTCTTTCCACTCGAGGCAAAGTTGCCCGGCCCTGTGGGGGTCGAGCTGATCGAGCGGCATACTGGCGAGCACCTGGTTGCCCATGGTCAGGGGCAGAATACCCCCATAGCGCCTCTGAGCGAACACTCGAAACGGGTCGACCTGAAAGCCCAGGTCCTTGATCTCCTGAAGCTGGGCAGCCCCTGGGGCCACGTCGGCCCTGTCCCCCACGCCAGCCACCAACCAGGCGGCCGTCAGGGCATCGTTGGGGGCGTTCAGAGCAAGGCTGTCTCCCTGGCGGGTAAAACGCACCTCTTGACGCTCGTGATTGGGGTCCTGGAGCAGCAGGTTGTAGACCTGATAGGCCGTCAGATTGCCCGAAAGCCCGCTCAGGATGCCCTGCTTGGACAGGGCCGCCACGGCGCGGGCCAGCTTGGGCTGAGGCAAAGCGTCCACCTGTCCCGAGTCGAAGGCCGCCAGCTCGATCAGATCGGACTTGCTCAGCACCTGATGGGCATGCTCGCCCTTGACCAGGCGAACCTCGGCGTCCTCGCTCAGACGCTGCAGGCCCTCCTGGCGGTCGACCTCACGCCACCTGACCTCGGAGAAGGGCCACCTTGTTGCCTTGTAGACCTGGAAGCGATAGCCATCTTCTTGCAACCGTTGAGCCGTTTGCTCGAGCTCGGCGCGGTCTACCGGGGGGCCGCCGCCGGGGGCGCGGGAAGGCAGGGAAAAGGAAGGCCCATCGATTCGCATGCCCCAGCAGGGTAGCAGGCGGGGTTGAAAGGAGTCTTAAACGCGCTTGTAGACCAGCGCCGAGCCTGGTGCCACCCCGCCCTGCAAACCGCTGCCACCATACTGGCGGTCGTCGGAGCTGAGCACGAGCTTCCAGTTTCCCTCCGGCAGAGGAACCTGGCGAGGCTGATCGGAGAAGTTGGCCAGCACACAGAGCTCCTCGCCGCCGCCCTGGCGCACATAACTGAGGGTGCGCTCTTCGTTATTGACGCTGCCGGGGCGAATCTGGCTGGTGGAGGTGAAGGCCGGGCTGGAGCCGCGCAGCTTGATCAGGTCGCGGTAGAAGTTGAAGTGCCCGCGCTTGAGGGCGGCCACCCGCTCGTCGCCGGACAGGCTCTCGGCCTGTGCGGGATCAACCGTGCGGCCCAGCCAGCTCATGTCGTTGCCCCATGTGGCCGTCACGCCGTGCTTGTAGTCGGCGTTGTCCAGAAACTCCTCGCCCTGGAACAGCATGGGGACGCCCGCCCCCAACAGGGTAAGCGTGGCCGCTGTGCGCGCCAGCGCACGCGGCAGGGGCTTGAGGGTCTCCTCGGTGTTCTGGCTACCGGCGGCAACCCGGGCCGCCCACTGGCCCGAGTTGCCCACCTCGTCGTGGCTGTGGGTGTAGACCACGGCCTTGCTCCAGCTCTCCACGTCCACGTGCCGGGTGAGCGCCTCCATCAGGCGGTCCATCGAGGCCCGCCCCGCCAGGGCGTCGATCATGTCGTCGTGGAAGCGGTCGTTCCAGACCGCGTCGAAGCCCATCCCCTTTTTCTCCATGCGGTGCTCATTCTCGCCCACCCACGAGCTGCGGTCGTAGTCGGCCGCCACCAGCCACGAGCGCGAGAAGTCCTCGGCCACCGTGTAGGCGCCCGGGCGCACGTGATCGATGGCCCGGTTGATCATGCGCAGGGTCTGCATCCCCTCCCACTTCTCCTGGTTGGTGCCGGTGTCGTGCAGCACCTGGGTGAAGTCGAAGCGAATCCCGTCCAGCCCCAGCTCTTCGAGCTGCTGCACGGCGTTGTCCACGAAGAACTGCTTCACTCCGTCGGCCCCGAAGTTGGGCTTGGCTCCCCAGTCGGTATTGCTGATGTACTGGCCGTTCCACTTGAAAAACGAGCGCTCGTCTCCATCCAGCTCCCACATCGGGTTGTCGGCGTCGGCCTTGCCCGAGGTGTGGTTGTAAACCACGTCCCCGAGCACGTTGAAACCCCGCCGGTGGGCCTCATCCACGAAAACTTTGATGGCCTCCAGCCCGTGGACCCAGACCGTCTCGCGGCCCTCGGCCTCGCGCGGGCTGACCAGGCCTTTGCGCAAGGCCTCGGCGGCATCCAGCTCGAACCCGTAGGCCTCGGCCCCGGCGAAGTAGTAGTCGGGCGTGTAGCCCCAGTCGCGTTTGCCCCCGAACTCGTTGAAGGGCATCAGCTCCAGCGTGTTGACCCCCAGCTCCTCGAGGTAGTCGAGGTTGTGCATGAGGTCCTTGAAGTTGGAGGGGTTGGCGTTATCCTTCGAGCCCATGAAGCTGCCCACGTGCAGCTCGTAGATCACGAAACGGGAGGGATCGCTGGTCTTGCGCGGAGCGTCCTGATGCTGGAACGCGAACTTTGACTCGCGAATCAAGCTGAGGCGCTCGGAGCCCGGACGGTTGGAGATGCGGTCGCTGAGAGGGTCGTTGAAGGGGGTGCGCACCCGCTCGGCCTTGCTCAGCTGCCCGTCCCCGTTCAAGTCGCCCACCAGGCGACCGTTCTCGTAGACCCGGAACTCGTAGCGCAGCCCGGCCAGAGCGGGGAAGTTATTGACCGTGGTCACCCAGGCGTTACCCACCTGCTCGAGCTCGATGGCGCCATTCTCGGCCGTGCGCTCGAGCCACTGGTAATCGGTCACTTTGGCGTCCGAGTCCACCCCCCACCGGTTGAGAATGTCTACATCTTGCTTGTCCTTGGGGGGGGCTTCCTCGTAGCTCAGAAGTCGGGGCGCTCCCAGCCGCTGGAGCAGCTCGCTCTTGCTCAGCTGGTGGCCCTTCTCATCCTTGATGATCAGCTGCACTTTGTCGGCCTCGGGCCGATCGTCCACGGTGAAACGTCCCCAGGTGGGGTTGTCGGCGTAGTTGGGACCGCCCTTGCCGCTGTCATCGTACCAGCCGGTCTCGATGCCCAGCACCGGGTCCACGAAGATGCGCTCCACTCCGCGCTGCTGCCCCTGCAGGAAGCGAGCTCGGGGGTCGGAGTAGGCGATGTCGCCGGTCGCGAAGCGATAACCCAGCCCCTCCAGATCGCTCCACCCCTGGCCCAGCTCCAGCTTGAAGGTCCCGTCGGGCTGCTTCTCCATGGCGTGACGCGCCTTGAGACTGCCGTCGCGCTTGAAGATCTCCACCGCCAGCTCGTCTGTGGCCGGCGCCCAGGTCGCAAACAAGACCCCATCCTGACCGCGCCGATGCACTCCCAGCTTGTGGTTGGTGATGGGCGTGTAGCTCGGGTTGCGCTCCTCAGCGCCAAAGCGCAGATTGCCGTCCTGCAGGGGCAGCCAGCGACCGGGGCCGGCTTTCGTGTCGGCCACCACGCCCCACTCGTAGCTACGAGGCTCGGTCTTGAGCGAGACAGTGGCCGTATAGACGCCGTCCCCGGCCACCTCGTCTCCCTCCCGGCCATCATCGCGCATGGGGATGGTCTGCCCCCCGTTCCACAGAGGGTCGTACTCGCCCGTAGTGGGGTTGAAGCTGCCTTTGAGTCGCAGGTTGGTCCATTCGGCGCGAGCGCCTGTATCTACGGTGAAGCGGAAAGGAGCCCTGGTTTCCACAAGGACCAGTGTAAGACGTGGGACCCGGGGGGTTGTTTTGGGAGCGTTAACTTTCGGTCGCGTAAAGCTGGCAGAGGGCCAGTCCCCAGGTGACGGGCAGATAGAAGGCGACCCGACCCTCCAGCGGAAGGCTCCAGTCCAGCGTGGCCACCAGGGCCCCCGGGGGCAAGCCGTTGAAGCGCTCCAGCAAGAGTTGACGGGTCTGGTGCCCGAAGGCGGTGGAGGCCAGGTAGTAGAGCTCTCCCTCCGGCCAGGGGTCGCGCACCAGGTCGCCCTGAGTGAACCGGGCCGGCAGCTTCAACTCGGCGGCCACCCGGTTGGAACGCTCCACATACTCGGGAAAGAGCTCCAGGCCTTCGGAAGGATAACCCAGGCTGGCCGCGCTCAGCGCCGCCAACCCCCGCCCCGAGCCCAGATCGATGAAGCGCGCTCCCGGGGCCAGGCCGCTGACCTGCAGCAGACGTCGCACCGAGATGGCCGGGGTCTCGCCGTAGGCCAGCGAGTCTCGCTCGGGGTGGGTGCGCTCGAGCCGGCCCGGTCGGATGCCCCGAAAGTGTCGGGGCAGGGCGCGATGCAACCGCCACCACCAGCGGTGGCGACCGAGAGCGGCCAGCTCGTAGACGGCCAACGAGGCGTGCCAGGCCAGCTCGCCCAGCGGGCCGTACCAGACGCGTCGCGAGGCTACTCGGGGGGAGTTCCTTTCAAATCGAGCTTGATCAGCACTTCATCACGAATGAGGTTGTCTGCCTTCCCCGGATACATGATCTTGAAGTCGAAGCGCTTGATGCTGAACTCGGCCCTGGCGGCGGGGCCCTCGGGGGTGAGCTTGATCTCGGCCGGGAAGCTGATGGATCGGGTTTCGCCGTGCAGGCTGAGATCGCCGGTCACGGTGTAGCCTTTGTCGGATCTGGCGATCTGGGTGGACTTGAAGCTGGCCTCGGGGTAAGTGGGGGCATCGAAGAAGTCGGCGCTCTTGAGATGATCGGTCAGATCAGGGTCGTCCGCCTCGACCGAGCCCATGTCGATGGTCACCTCGACCCGCGAGCGGGTGGGCTCCTCATCGACCAGCTCGATCATGCCTCGAAAGGTTTTGAAGCTTCCTTCGTGCGAGCCCGTCACCTTGGAGCCCACGAAGCCGATTGTCGAGTTCCAGGCGCTGATCTCAAAGCTGCGCGACTGGCCGCCCGGATCGCTCGAGGGCGTGGAGGTCCCACTTGCGCTGACGGGGGTGTTGACGACCGCGGCGGGGCGGTCGGCGGCCGGATTGGCGGCGCAGCCAGCCAGAAGGGAGCCTGCCATCAGGGCAAGAGAAAGAATTGTTTTCACCCCCGCTGGTTCGACTTCAGCCCGGGGCACCCTTCCCAGGGGTCAAGCGGGCGGCTCCGAAGCAATCGCCTGTGCTGAAGAATCTGTTCCGTCGCCCCCCCGAGAGTCCCACCAACCCGATGGTCAAGCCGCCCCCACCGCTCGCGTTCGACGTGGCCGACCTGTACCGTGGCCCGGTCGACCCCGGCAGCGAGGTGGCGGAAAAGGACGAGGCCCTGGACGAGAAGCTGCGCCAGGCCTACTTCTGGATCGTTAACAACGCGGTCATCAGCCCCCACTACGACCTGGAGTACAACGAAGGGCCGGCCCCGAGCTACACCTTCGGGGACACCCGCTCGCGCCTGGTCCTGCCCACGGCCCAGAGTTACTCCAGCTTCGTGCTGCTGCCCCTGCTGAACTTTGCGGTGCGCCGCCGCTGCTTGCTTGTTGGTGGGCCGGGACGCGGCAAGACGGCCAGCGCGGTGCTCATGGGCGTGCTGGCGGGCTATTCCCTGCAGGAGGTGCGCCGGGCCATCCAGCACGGCCAGCCCCAGATGACCATCTCCGACCTCCTGGGTAACCCTTTGCCGGCGGATTTGATCCAGGCCCAGAGCCTGGAGCAGATCCGCATCTCCTGGCGGCGCTGGCTGGGAATGCGGGTCAAAATCATCGACGAATACAACCGCATCCCCACCCGCACCCAATCGGCCTTGCTGACGGTGCTGGCCGACAACTACGCCGAGATCCTCGACCACATCTACGAGTGCCCCGAGGCCGCCTGGTACCTCACCGCCAACGACGACCAGGGAGGCGGGACCTACCAGGTGATCGAGGCCCTGCGCGACCGCATCGACGTGGTGGTGCGGGCGCTGCACTTCAACACCCGCTTCTTCTCCGAGCTGTTGACCCGGGTGGAGGAGGGCATCCGACCCGAGGAGGTCGTGCCGGCCGAGCTCATCTTCTCCCCGGCTCAGAGCGAGCGGATGTACCGAGAGATCGCTCGCCTGCCGGTGCCCACCGAGGTGCTGCGACGCTTCGAGTTCTTCGCCAGCCAGCTCGAGTTTTTCGAGGCCGCCGGAGCGCAGCTCGAGTACAAGACCAAGGACAACCTCAAGTTGTCCGGGCTCGATCCGACCTCGCTGGCGGCCCTCGACAGCGGGCGCGACCGGGTCAAGGACCTGGGCGTGCAGACCCGCAACGGGCTGTCGGTGCGGGCCATGATGAGCGTGCTGATCTTTGCCAAAGCGCTGGCTTATTTGCGGGGATTACCGATGGTGGGGTTGGAGGACATGCGCCAGATCCTTCCCTTCGTGCTGCACGACAGGCTGACGCCGGATCTGGACGCCCCCTTCTTCGAAGCGGCTGGCAACGGCGTGCTGCGGGTCGACCGGGTGAGCTGGATCCGCCAGCTGTTCGACCTCTCCTGCCAGGAGTACGACCGACTCGGACTGGACAGGGACGACCCGCTGCGCAAGCTCTCGCAAGATTTCGCCAAGGGCCTGGAGGGCCTGAGCGAGCCCGAGGTCAAGGCGCGCCTGGTCGAGATCGAGCGCCTGCTGGCCTCTTGGAGCAAGCAACGCAAGCTGTTCGGGCACCTCTACGACGACGTGCTCTACCTCAAGTATCTCCACCAGCGTTACACCAACTACCGGGCCTGGCTGCAGTGGAAGAAGGCCTGAGCCCCGCCTTCGAGCGTCTGCTGCGCGAGCGCCGCGAGCGCTACAACGCGGCCTTCGCCCAGGCGCGCCACCGCCGTCCCGGGCTGAAGGGACCGGTCTTCCTCGAGCACCTGCGCAGCCGGCTCGATCCCATCGTGGCCGCCCTGCCCGAGAAGGGCCGCGTGGCCGCTACCGACGCGCTCTACGACCTGTCGCTGGAGCTGGTGGCCTGCGATCTTTTCGCCCGCCATCCGGTGGTGGCGGCGGGCTGGGAGCGCCTGCTGCCCCGGGTGGCTCCCCTGCTAGCCCAGGCCCCACGCAAGCTGGCCGTCAGCCTGACCAACGCCCTCTACCATCTCGACGAGCAGCCCGGTGCGCGCGCGACCTGGTGGCTCGAGCGCATGCTGGAGGTGCCGGCGGACGAGCATCTGCTCGAGGTCGGCCAGGTGCTGGCCTGGCGGGCCGGGCTGCCCCACTACCGAGAGGGGGCGCTGGAGCTGTGCGAGCGACTGCCGGCCGAGCGGACCGGGGTGAGCTCGCAACTGGTCGAAGCATTGCGCCAGGACCCCTGGCTGACGGTCGAGGATCCCGCCCCTGGCTCCAGGCCCCGGGTGATGTTCCGGGTGGGCGGCTTTCGTGGCTTCGGAGGGCCTTTCGTGGCCCCGCCCGAGCTTCGTTACGCCGGCCAGAACCGCTTCTTCGTGGGGGACGGCGAGGGCTGGTGGCTGCTGGTGGCGGACGGATATGGCACCAGCCTGCACCGCCTGGCAGCGGAGCCTCGCGGCCTGAAAGACGAGGGCCCGGGGGCCCGGGCGGTGAGCGAGCTGGCCGGCTGCTCGCGGCACGCCTCGGGGCCGCGCACCGTAGCCGCCTCTCGCGAGCTCTCGCATTACGTGCTGCTGGCAGCCGTTTAGGATCTGACGCTATTTGTGTTTGGGGACTGCTTACGTGTTGCGTCTCCCTCCCTCATCGTTGCTCCCTGAGGGCTGCTGCCAGGACAGGCTTGGCCCAGTCTGGCACCAGTTCGAGCGGGCGAACTTTGACCAGTCGACCTCGCCTGACATGGAGCAGGAGGACCGGTTTGGGTTCTTCTCCCTGAGCGGGGTCTGCAGCAGCAGAGTTGTCATAGACGCGCAACTCGGCCAGGCTGAGCAGCAGCTGGATCAAGTTCATGCGGCTGGCATCGAATCGTTCGCGAATCCGGTCCTCGGGGATATCGTGCCCGCCTCGGCGGACGCGTTCCTTGACTCGCGCCAGGTGGAGCTCGACCGACGAGAGTCCGACATACCAGATCCTGACTTCGAACCCCAGATCGACGGCTCGGAGCAGCATGCCGGTGAGGGTGCTGCCACCCAGGGTCGTCTCGAAGGCAAAGTCCAACCGCTGCGCGATGGCGCGCTCGAGGAGGCTGCGACCTGATTCCCAGGCCAGACTGTTGGACTGGGCCGCGGAAAGCCCCGGGTCGGCTTGCCTCAGTTTCGCGGCGACTTCGTCGGGGTTGAAGTAATCGGCGCCAGCTGCCCGAAACGTGGCTCCAGCGACGCTACTCTTGCCTGCCCCGTTCACTCCGGCCAGAACGTATATCCGAGGTGTGCGTGCCAAAAGCTAACCTGCTCGCACTCTGGTCTTGCACATTAGCACAATCTGACGAAGGCGCCGGAACTGCGTTCCAGCGCGTTGCAAAGTGCAAGACCAAAGGTCTTGCACTTTAGCGCTTGCAGGCCTGCTTCCTAGCAGTTGCCCCCAACTGCGAGGGAGGGGCGTCGAATGCTGCCTTCATGGCCCTACGAGACTCATCAGTCTGCATTCTCTCGACCAGGGCGTCAAACTCGCCGCTCAATGCCTGCAAGGCTCGGTCAGCGCTCGAGCTCAGGGATTTGAACATCTGCATCGACATGATGACGGCTCGCTCCATCTCGTGGCGGGTGATCGTGACAACCTCGCCCTCGTTCACGAGGTCGAGGATCCTTCCGAATTCGTTCTTGGCAGCGGTGGCCGTGATTCTGGTCATCTTCATGATGTCCATTTTAGCCAAAATAGACATTCCCGTCAAACGGGCAGGTCGCCATCTCATAGCCCCATGTAGGTTCTCCGGGTAGATAAGCAGGGGCGTGATCTGGGGTGACCTGGCATGTTGTGTGGTGTGCTGGAGATTAGAGCTGGTGCGGGTTTTGGTGGGTTGGGGTGTTTCTGGGATGCCTCCGTGATCGGGGGGGATTTTGAGGCCGGTGATCATTTGGTGATCACAGGGATAGCCTCATTGGGGGGATCGGTAGGAGCCCCCCCACCGAGGGCCATAGAGGCCGAGAGGGATGCACGTGATCAAATCGGACGGCCAGTTGCTCGAGTAGTCCGAACGTGACGTCGGTGGACGAACAGGTGCGGAGGAGGTCCTCGACCAGGAGGCGACGCTGGGGGAGCGAGGCTGGCTTGAGTTACTGCCCGGCAACGGACTCAACCATCCTCTTCTTCCTCTACTCCTCGCAGGTTGGAGCGGGCACATCCGCCCGGCGTCGCTCCAGCAGGTCTTCGAGAATATTCCGGTTGTATCAAGCTGATCCGTGCCGGTGGTGTGTCACGCCCAGTCCTTCCATCCGCGCCTGTCGAGCCACTGCTCGGCGCTGGCGATGGAAGCCGAGGCGGAAGGTTTGACCGTGTAGCAACCCCAGGCGCCGTCGCGCAGAGCATACAGGCAGGTCCCGTGAAACGAATGCGAGAGGCCGTGGCTGACAAAGCGGACCAGCGCCCGGTCTCGGGACGGGCCGAGCTCGGCCAGCACGGGGCTGCGGTGCATCGAGTACCAGTACCGGGGCTCAGCCAGCACGCCGAGCGGCACGCCCAGCTCCCGGTGCAGGACGACCTGAGGTGCCGATGCGTCCGGCTCCGCAGCTGCGAGCCAGCCGAGCCCGTGAAAGCTGCCGTCGGTATCGAGCTCCACCACCTTGAGCACCGACTTCAGAGGACCCCGCTTGTGCTCGACCCAGGAGTTGCTGCCACGCGGAGTCTCGAGCAGCATCGACCGGGCACTCAGCGGAGTGATCCGGGCCATCAGATCGTCTTGAGCGCGCCACAGGTAGAGGCGCCCCCGGGCACGCTGCACCCGGTGCACCACCTCGCGCAAAACCGGCGAAGCCTCGACAAAGTCGGTCGCCCGCCCCAGCAAGCTCTGCATCTCCTCCGAAGAGAGGCCGGCCGCCACCGGCCGGGGCTCCCTCTCCGGCCATCTCCTACCCCACCCCATTCCTACCAACCTCGCTCTCCCGGCCGGCTGTCCAGCGCTCCCGAGCTCGCTCGAGAAACGACGGCCGCCCCATGGAATCGCCCGCCTCGACGCGCTTGAAGCCAGGAATGAAGCCGTACTTTCTCCCGTGGCGCGAATGCACGAGGCGAGACAGGTTCGTCCACTCGCGCGCCTCTTTCGCCTCGAGAAACAGCCGGCGCGCCCGCTTGAAGTGCGCCAACGCCTCGGGGTAATAACGACTCTTTTTGGCCTCCAGGATGCGCAGACCCAGGGCGGCCTGGAGGCGGGCAGCCGTAACGGGGTGGGTCGCTTCCAGAGCCTCGGCGGCCGGCTCCGTCGTGAAGTGGCTCAAGCCCATCAGCGCCTCCCGGCCCGCCTCTTCCACGACTCGGGCCAGACGGTCCTGCTCTGCCATCCCCACCAGGAGCTGGATCCGGTCGGCCAGGGGAGCGGTCATGGCCACCTCGAGGGCGCGCTCGCGCCACGAGCTCGACTCCTCGGCCGGAACGTAGCGCTCCAGCTCGTCATAAGTGTACGGGGAAGGGTGCTGCCGGTAAGCCTCCCAGGCCAGCCTCAAGGCTTCCTCGCCACGACCGAGCTGCTGCAGAATCCGCCGGCGCAGCGACGGGAGGCGATAATCGGGGCGATCCGCCTCGGAGAGCCCCCGCTCGACCCAGGCGAGCGCATCATCGGTATGGCCGAGACTCAGGCACATCCCGGCCAGAGCCTCGCAATCGGCCGAGACCAGGGCGCCAACCTCGGCGCAAAGGGCAACATAGGCTCCCACGTCGGATCGCTTTCGGAGGATGTCCTTCAGGATGTCTACGAGACCGTGGCCCTGGCCCGACCGCCACCTCCTGCGGGTGGCCGCCTCATAGGCCATCAGTCCCTCCGCGTCCAGCGCCTCGACGGCTTCCCGGCCCGAGCAAAAGCCGTAGTCGTCGTCGGCATGGAAGGCAGTCAGCCGCTCCGCCGTGTCCTTGGAAGGAGCGCCGGCGGCTTGCCGGGCGGCCACCCAGAGCGGGAAGACTCCGCTCGTGAAGTCCCCCAGCTCACCGTCGGAGTCATCGGCGTCCTCGATCTTTGAGTAGCAGCCGGCCAGCAGGCTCTCGTAAAGGGCGACGGCCCGCTCCGGAGCTCTGGCTGCGAGAGCCGTGACCTGGTCCCGGATTGCCTCCAACCCGGCGACGAAACCCGAGCTTTCGTCGTAGCCAATGAACCGCCCGGGCCAAAAAGCTCGCTCCATCTCGGCCTCGAGCGGATCCAAGGCTGCGCGATGCTTTCGTCCGGTGCTCTTCATCCCGCCAACAGGCCTTCCAGAGCGGTTGCCTGGTGGGCCAGCAGGATGTAGTGGAATCCATCCCGGCCTCTGGCCCGCAGGAGACTGGCCACAACCCGCCGGCAGTACCCCACGTCGTCGTCGGGGTGGGACACAAAGACGGGCTTCCCCCCCCGGCCACAGACGACCGGCGAGGGCCCCGGTTGGGGCGGCACTTCGGCCAGAACCGACAGGCAGCGCTCATAGGCGGGATGCGGGTCAAGGCCAAGAGACCGGGCGTAGGTGACAACCTCATCGAGCACTCGGCGTGCCAGGGCCGGGGAGGCGGGCCGCATGCTCTGCCGGCTGAGCTGGAGCCGTCGCCCCCTCCATTCGCCGCGTGAGAGCCTGCGGCGAGAAGCATCTTTGACGCCCAAACAGTAGGCGTCCAGCAAGAACGAAGCCACCTCTGCGCCACCGTCGGGTGTAGAACGGGCCGCCATCAGACCGAACATCCCCTGCTCCGGGTCGCTCAGCCAGCACTCCAGCTCGGGCGCGGCACGTTGAGCCGCCGCTCTCATCATCCTGCGGTGGATACTCACAGTCTACCTCCTCCACCCGTGATATGATTTTTTTTCAACTTCGGGCCTCCGTTTCCTCCAGAACACTTGTTTTGAGCACCGATTCCGCCGGGGGTCAGACTCGGTCTGCCCGGACATCTACGAAGGACGAGGAAGAAACTTACGGCTGGCCTCGCGAGGCGGGGCGTAGAGTGTTGGCATCAGATTCTCGTGGAGGCCGACGCCTGCCTCGCGAAGCGAGACATCCTGGATCTGGCCGGCCGCGCGGCCTGCCCGATGCTCTTCTTGACCAGTCCGTCCTCGTTGTCCGGCCACCGTGTAAGAGCCCCCTGGAGTGCCCCAGCAGGTCGACCTGACGATGCTGGAGGAGATGCGTCTCCGCGACGTCGTCGTCTGCTGCCACACGAGGCTCGCCGTCGCGCAGCGCGGGGGCCTGGTCTTGGGCCCGCGCGGCAGCTTACCGAATCCGGGCGACCTCGCTTCGAGAGGCCGCTATCCGGAAGCCGGCCTCCGGATGCTTCGGCGCGCTGCGAGCAGCATGAGCCTTATAGGCCCCGTACCGATTCCGCGAGGTCCTGAGCTTGTGTTGCGGCCCGCCTGTCACCAGGGGCTCCGGCTCGTTCGATTGCCGGATGGCGTTCGCAGAATCTACTGGGGGGCGCAAGCTCTAAATCATATGTCGAGCCCCGCCTGCTTGAGCAGCCCGTCCACGACGGCCGCCCGCTCCTTGATCTTGGCGTCCCCTGTTCTTGTTCGGGGATCGACTTTCTTCCCGAGGCGCCACTGCGGCAGCCAGCCCCGATCGCGCACCGCACTGACAAAGGCCACTCTCTCGCGCTCCGCTTGGATTGGCTCCTTGATCAGGTGCACACGGATCAGCTCCAGAACGTCGTTCTCCGTAACGTCCGAGATCAGCTGCCGCCAGCGTCCTTCGGGAGTGGACGCGGCCGCCGCCTTCGCTCGGGCCTGCCAGGCGCGTTGCATCCTCTCCGTCTCGGAGCGTGCCGGTTGCCAGCGGCCGTACCCCAGGTTGGTTCGAGCTCCGGCTCCCTGCCATTCGAGTGCTTCGGTCAGACCTGCCAGGGCCCGGTCGAGGTCCCCGTCCTCGAGTCCCTTGCGCGGATGCACCGCGAACAGGAACGTGGCCCCGCTCGCCAGCGACAGATACGGGATCGGCCTGGGGGAGCTCCAGTCTCCCGGGGGGCACTGGGCGGACCAGCCTGCGTAGTGCGGAGTGACGACATCCGGCTCGAGTTGCACGGGCCGCAGCGGGAGGGCGTCGAGCATCACCAGCCCGCCAACCTGGGCTGGACCACCCAGCAACCTGACCGCCAGGTCCGTGGCTCCCTCGGCCTCCCACCAGGCGCGCAGCATCCCCTTGATCGAGCTGGCGGGGAGATAAGGCGTGCCCAGAGTGGGATGCCAGAGAAATCCGGTTTCGATCGGGTGGCTCAAGCCCAACCCCGTGACAAAGGCTGCGGTGCTGGTGAAAACGAGGCTTCGGCCACTTCGGGCCCGAATCAGTGCGTCGATTCGCTGCGTGGCTTCCTGCAAGAGTCCCGGGTCCCCGACAGGTTGTCCGCAGACAGTCTTGATCCAGTCCAGCTTGGGATTTTGGTGCCTGTCGGCCAGGAGGGACCAGCCCTCGCGCCACCGATCGCAAAACTTGTCATACCACAGCCCCGCGTGGCCATGATTGCCGGCTTGCCCGATGTTGTAAAGCGGACGCATCCAGGTCACCTCACCTTGGGCAGATAGGCTCGACAGAATTTCTTGTGCCACTCGAGCCACTGCAGCGCCTCGACCTGGGCTCGCAGGTACAGGTCTTGATTTCCTTCTATCAGGCTGCGCAACAGATCCTGACTGTCGGGATAGATGCCCAGGGCCTTCCGGCAGAGCCAGCTCTCGAGATTCCGCAGCAGCAACGCGTGCGCTTTCTCCTCCTCGCTCGTCGGCTCAGGGCCTGCGGCTGACTTCTCGACGGCCAGGGCCTGGCCCAGGCCGGTCACGAGCACCGCCGGTCCGAGCCGATCGACATAGGCGCGATAGCGAGCCTGGAAGCTCCTGGATGGGTCCTTTGACGGGACCACGGAGAGGGCGTTCTCGGCCCGCTCTTGCTCGAGCGTTCTCACGCTTTGCCTCCCGTGATCGTGACGGCCATCCAGCCCTGGCCCAGGGTTTCGTTCCCGCCGACCTGCAGGTAGGGGTCCTGGTCGCAGAGCAACCTGGAGACGATCTCCAGGCTCGTGCTCTTGCGACCCAGAATCAGCGCGTACATCAGGGTGTCCGGTGGGAGGTGCTCCTCGTACCACAGGTTCTCGCTCTGCTTGGTCTGATCGTTGAGGACGTTGCGCGCCTGGATCGGGAGTCCGTAGCGCACGAACCAGGCAAAGTCATCGTCTTGGATGATCGCGACCTGGCTCTGGAGGCGCTGGCGGGTCTCGGCATGCTTGACTAGAGGGGCCAGCGCCTCGGTCACGTCCAAAGGCACAGGCCCGGCGATCTCGAAAAGCCGCTCCTCAAGGACCAGTTGGCCACTCCCGGCGGCCAGGATTTTGCCGTGCGCGACGCGGGGAACCTCGAGCTTCGTCGCATCCAGCGCTCGGCGCCGGTCGCGGACGAAGCGCTCCAGGAGGTGGGGGCAAGTTAGCCAGCGATAGGCGCCCGTGAGGCTCCGGACCGGGAGCAGCAGCAGGCGTCCATCCGACACGAGAAGCTCTCCCGCCTGATCGGACCTCCCAAAGTGCCGTCTGTCCGGATCGGCGCCGTCTCGCTCGGCCCGGTCTCGCAGCGCTCCCTTCAGCCCGGAGCCGACCAGCACCGGGTAGTCCGTAGCCGCTTCCCGGGCCACGGGCAGGTCGATCACTCCCAGGCTTCGGCCCGCCCCCGGGTGAATCGGCGTCTCCGCCAGGAGCCCCAGCATCACGACGTTGGTCATGCAGCATCCTCCGCATCGTTCCAGAATCCGACCGCCACAAGCCCGAATCCGCCGGCCGTCTGTCCACCCACCGAAATCAAGCCGGACGCGGGCAAGGCGCCCCGGCAAAAGAGAACGCTGGCGGGGGGCAGATAGCCTTTGACAGCCAGGCCTCCTCCCTCCAGCGTGCTCCACCCGCCGATTCGAGCCGGTTGCCTGCTGCAGGCGCTGATCACCTGAAGAGAGCCCCCGGGCACTTCGAGCGGCCTTGCGCCTCGAAGGACCGCGCCAGGAAGGTCCAGGGGCGTGAGGGCGATCAGGAGTGGGTGACCGCTCCCGGCAGCGGGTGGCTCGAGCCCCAGCGCCCAGTCCGAGGTGCGGAGCTCGGCCAGCCGCGATTCGCCACCGAAGGGTATCAGGCTGCCTTCCTCGGGCCAGGGCCAATCCTGCGGAACGCCGGTCACCGACAGCCCCAGCGAGACTTCCCTGGCGAGCCGGACGTGGCGAGGGGCGAACAGCATCCCTTCCTCTGCGGTACGCGTCGTGAGGCTCCGGGCCAGGGCGACCCGAGGCTCCACCTGCCAGAGCTGGGCGCAGGGCAGGACATGGCCCGGTGCGGGGAGCTTGCGCTCGAGCACCCTGCGCAGCCCGTCGAGCGTGATCCAGCTCTCCTCAGCAGGCTCGAGGGAGGCCGGGTCGGCCGAGAGATCGCCTACCCTCGGCAGCCGCGCGGCCGGGCCCAGGTCGCACGCGACCGGCGGGCCCGGCTCGAGGAAGGCCCCAGGAAGCCAGGAATCTTCTGGCACGCGCCCCAGGAGGTGGGCCGGCATCGGGAAGACGGGTCGGCCCTGGCTGAGCACCATCGGCCCGACGAGCTGCAAAGCTCCCAGGTCGGTGGGGCCGTCTCCCAGCACGCCCTCCAGCTCGCGCCCCCACCGACCGTAGCCCGACCACCCCCGGGCACGAGCCAGAGCTGCCCGCAGGGCCCCGGCCACGGTCGAGGGAGAGGGGGGAAAGAGTCCTCCGACCTCCGACTGCGCCGAGCTCTCCGTCGAGAAAGGCGTGCTGTCTCGAAAGAACCAGGTGTCCACCGGATGCAAGCTTACGGTCCGCATGACGCCTCCTTCCCGGCCAGGAACCGAGCCAGAATGAGCGCGTCCAGGCTGACCTCAGGGGAATCTTCTCCGCCGGAGCGGTTTCGCGAAAGCGGGAGCAGGCCGGTCGCCAACTCGGCCAGAGCCAGGGCCTGAAGGTCGGAATCGGCCTCGGGGCCGGAGCTCCAGCTCTCCAGAATCTCCGCCTTCAATAGGGCCTCCAGAGTCTCAAGGCCGATCCCCTGCGACAGTTTTCCGCAGGCCCCCGGCTCCCAACGAGGCCACCCGCTGAGCAGGCCCAGCACCTTGCGGGCCCGATAGATGAGCCCGGACGACAGTCCGGCCTGACCGCCCTTGAGGCGGGCCACCAGAGCGTTCAGCCGGGCTACAGCCTCCTGGCGAGAGGGACGGAGCCAGGTGGTCACCCACTGGCCGTGGTTGCCCCCGGGCTTGAGGATCTCCACGGCCAGAGAGTCGCGCCCATTTTGCTCCTTGGCCAGGCGATCGAGCAGCCAGTGCGCCCGGCGCAAAACCGCCCCCAGAGGGAGACGCGCGTGGGCCAGCACCACGGCCGCCGAGAGGCTGGCCTGGGGCGTGTCGAAGGACTCCCGGTAAACCTTCGCCAGGGCCTGGGCGCAGTCCAGGGCCTTCGGGAGGGCCAGCATGGCCAGGACGTCATCTCCCCCGGCGTAGACCGTCACCCCGTCGTGGCTCTCGACCACCTCGGGCACGCGGGCCGTGAAGCGGGCCAGGGCCTCACCGACCCGGCCGCTTCCCAACTCCGCGACGAGCCGCCCGAGCCGGTCGCCGTCGGCCAGGAGCATCGCGTAGAACATCGAGGGGGGGCCAACGGTCTTCTGGAGCGCGTCCAACGCGGCGCACAGACGCTCACGCGCCGACTCGTCACGCAGTGGACACAATCGCTGGTTGCGCACGAAGGCCGGCTGCAGGTAATTGGCGTCCAGCCGCGCCAGGGTCCCCGCGGCGCGCAGCGCCGGCGGCGTGCTGGCCTCGGCCGCGCCCGGCGGCGCGCTGGCGCGGACCAACCCGGCGTAGTCCTCAGCCCCGATCCGATTGCGTCGCTCGACCTCGGTCACCCAGGGCACGGCCGCCAACTTCAAGGTGGAAGGCCAGCGGGCGGCATCCAGCGGCCAGCCCAGAGCCTGCTCGGAGACCCGCGCGAACATCCGCTTGACCAGGGCGATGGCGGACAGCCGCTCGTCCTCGCGCAGGTCGAGGGCTCCGGTCCGGCCCCGCACGGCCTCCCAGAAACCGTCCTGCTCGGAACGGGCTCCGGCGCGGGTGAAGCCCGAGAGCTCCTGCAGGTCGTGCATGATCGTGCACTTGTCCCCCGGCTCCTCGGGCAGAGCGTGGGTCCGCCAGTGCTTGCGGCGTGCCAGGAGACCGCCTTCGGGAGGACCGGCAACCCACACCAGGTCCCAGAAAGCCTCGGTCTGGCGCTGCCAGATCGCCAGGGTCCCCGGCCGGGCCCCGGGCAGGAACCGGTCGCGGACCGCCAGGCAGATCCGTTCCCAGGCGGAGCGGTAGGCGGACTCCGCCGCTCGCGCGACGCCCTCGACCTCGCGTTCGGTCTCGACGCTGAACTGGTTGGGAAGCGAGCCCAGCCGGGGCGGCTCTCCGCGACCGCGGCCCGCGATCCAGGCGTACAGCGGATCCTCCTGGACCAGAGGGCGCACGATCGTCGTCTTGCCGGCCGACTCGGCCCCGCGCATCGCCTGCCCGGCCAGATAGGAGAGAAGATAGGAGCTGCCCCAGAGGTCGCGCGTGCGGCGCGATTGCGCGACGAACCCCTGCACCGGGCCGAGCGAGAAGGTGATCGTGGTCATCGGACCTCCCGGGCCGAGCGGAAGCTCTCCTGGCGGTCTTTTCCCAACAGGCGGCTCAGAAAGGTGTGCAAGGGACGATACAGGGCGTCGGGCGCGGCCATCGGCACACTCTGGCCCCCGACCGAGATCCGGTCACGACCCTCGGGGAGAAAACGGGCCGGGAGAAGGGCGACGACGGCCACCGGCTGGGCGGGAAGCTGATGGATGTGAAGAAAGAGAGGACTGGCGCGCCGGTCGAGGCCCCTCTCGGCCGGCTCAACCTGCTTGTCTGGCGTCCTTCCGCAGTTATGGGGCAGGCCGAAGACGATGCGCTCGGGGTGGCTGTCCCGTTGGCTCGGCGGCAACTTCATCAGGTCGTGGTCGCCGGCGAAGTTCTTCTCGGAATCGATGTTTCCCAGAACCCTCCCGTTGTTTCCCCAGCTTCGGTAGCGGACCATCTCGCGACCCATGCGGTCGAGCAAGCTCAAGGCGGACTGGCCGGCCTCGCCCTCGAGAAGGACGATGCGTGACGACTTCGAGAAGGCGGTGTGCTCAGGCAACTCCGGGGCCTGGCGCAGGAGCCCGGATAGTTCCTTACCCAGGGAGTCGAGGTCCGAGGGAGCCTGCCAGAGAGGCTCTCCGTCGCGAGTCAGAGAGGCGAGAGCCATGCTTCCGTATCCCCTCCGGCTGCGTGCCCCCAGGCCGCCCAGCATGCCCAGGCACTTCAGGGCCTGCGTGAGCGTGGCGATCTGCCCTTCGGAGACCTGGCGACAGCGCAGGGCCAGCCTCAGCTCGAACGGGGCCGGCAGACAGGGGCGCTGCAACTGACCGGCCTCGACTCCCCTGGTTCGGCTGGCGAAAGCCTCCATCAAACCGTATCCCAGGTAACGGGCGCCCTCTCCCACCACCGTGCCCCGGTCCATGAGCCGGGAACCCACCGGGACCGAGGTGACGGGATCAACCGCGCGCAGGCTCAGCGCCACCCGGGATTGGCCGGTATCGGCGCTGCCGAACAGCTCGTTCTCCTGCCGCTCCAGGTCGCTCAGGGTGCCGGGGGCCAGGGCGCGCCACCAGTATCGCAGGACGCCCTTGAAGCTGGCAAGACGCAGGCGGGCCGGACCGGAAGGGTCGGCACCGCCGCAGAACAGCGGAGTCACCACGCGATAGGTCGCCTCGAGGGTCGTCAACGGTGTTTGCCTCCCTGCAGCCACAGCGCCTCGCCGGGTTGATAGGGATCCTCCTCTTGCTCAGCCGGCGAACGGCGATCGACCAGGCCGAGCTCCTCCACCGTCCGGGCCAGGTTGCGAGCCTCTCGGGCGAGAGCCGAGCAGGCCAGGCCCATCAGCGTGGTCCCGCCGGTGAGGTTGACGGCCACCTGCCGGGCGGAGGCCAGAACCGGCCGTGCCCGGCTCACCAGCTCGTCGATTTCCCGCAAACCTCCGTGGGGATCCTCAAACCGGAGAGCGATCGGCTCTTGCCCGGAGTATCCGGCCCGGCTCAGCGCCTCGCCCAGCCAGGGCTCCGACTGCTTGGAGCAGACCACCAGGCAGGCGCCCGGAGCCCCCATCCGCTCCGAGCAGGCCCGCACCGCGCTGAACAGGACGCCGGGACGGTTGCCCAGCGGGCACACCAGGACCAGCTCTCGGGCTTCGAAGTCCACCTCGAGAGAAAGCTCCGGGCAACCGGCAAGCACCTCGGTCCAGTCTGATTTCACACTCTCGAGCCGGCTCCGGGTCTCGCGCTCGAACAGGTCCTGAGGTCGCATGCCATTGTGCGCAAAGGCGTTGCGGAGCTCGGCCAGCTCCTGCCAGAACTTCCCCAGCCGCAGCTGCTCCTGGCTCAACCTCCCGCTCAATTGTTTGTCCGCCGCCAGGTTGCAAAGCGCCCACAGGCGGCTCTCGGCCCAGTGGCGCGCTTCGCCGGTGAGCCAGTCCTCACCCCGGCCCAGGCCCAATAAGGCCCAGGACACGGTCCACTCGCGCATGAGCCTCAGAGCGGCCGGGTAGCTCCCGCGGGCCCACAACTCGCTCACGAGAACGGACTGCCGCTCCAACTCGGTCCGCTCGAGCGGCATCTTGCCCTTCCAGCCCTGCCCCTCGGGAGGGAGCTTGAAAGGCTCAAGGATGTCGGTGAGCTTTTTCATGATGGCCTCGGCCCGCGGGAGCCGATGCGCGGTTCGCAGGGCCCGGGTCAGCGGCTTCACGTCGTCCTTGAGGAGGCTACCGGCTTCGTGACCGAGCTCGAGGGGAAGTCCCGAGATCAAGGCCGTGGAGATTCGGTGGAGCCGGTCGATCGGCTTCTTCAGGTCCCCTGCCGGTGGTCCCAGGCGACGGGCCAGGGCGCGGGCGCTTCCCGTCTCTTCCAGCTCCTCGAGCGCGTGCAGCCAGCCGGGCAGCTCGAGCAACGGACGCAGGTCCAGGAAAGGGCTTACCGGCACGTCCCTTTGCAGCAGGCCATAGTAGGCTCCACGGATCTCGAGCCCGGAGAGCGCGGAGAGGAAAAGGCCCGCCATGTAGGTCAGGAAGGAGAAGTGGCGGAAGCCGTGGGTGACATCCAGCGTGAGCCGGGTCGCTCCCGGCGGAATTCTCTCCGCCACCGTCTTGAGGAACTCGTCCACGTGCTCCTGTCGGTCTCCGGCCGGAATGGGAACGACGTCGCAGGGGGCTTTCCCCTCCAGAAGCCGCTTGAGCTCCGGCCAGGTCTCCTCTTCCGCGTCCTTCGTGCAGAGGGCCAGGACCGAGTCCGGGCGGTCCGCCTCGGGGAGCAGGTCCAGGAGGGCGACGGGAGCCAGGAGGGCTTCCTGCTCCCGGTCGCCCAGCCGGTAGCGGCTCGTCTGCGGCTTCAGGCCAAGCACGGTGAGCAAATAGTGAGCCGGGTCGGAGCCTCTCCCGTTCCTCTTCAAGGCGTCCTCACTCCTCGATGCTGCCCTCGCCGGGCAGAAGCGCGAGGTGCCGCGGATGTCTCAGGCGCCAGGTGCGCGGGCCGGGTTGGAGCTCCCCTTCGCAAGAGAGCCAGCCGCGCGTGCGGTGAGCCTCCACCGCCAGGGGGTAGTCCTCTTCGTCCAGCTCAAGCTCCACCCGGCGCGGGCGGCCGTCCACCAGACCCAGCACGATCGTGCGGCCGACCGCCGCGCTCTCGCCCCGCTCGAGCTGCACGACCGGCCCGGCCAGCTCGAAATCGGAGCGGGGCTCGCTGGCGCGCAGGGTTCGTGCCAACTCGCGCAAGGGCTCGACTCGACCGCCTTGGAAGGCGATTCGTCCGGGGGCGGGGGGGGGCGGTCGGTGAATCGACCAGGTGAAGCGTGTAGTCAGCCTTCCCTCCGGGCAGGGCTCGAAGACGCCCAGCAGGGCCTCGCAGAGGTTCGCGCTCAGGCCTTCCCGTCGCGAGCGGGCCAGCCAGTCCGAATGGGCCGCGTCGGGCCAGCGCTCGGTCAGCTCGCTGGCGGAGGCCAGCAGTCCGGCCAGCGTGGCGGTGGCCCGGCGCTCGAAAGGCGCCTCTTGCCGCTCCGGGTAAAGGAGGAGCTGCTCGGGTTGAACGGGCGGCGGCACGGGCGCGCGCAGCTGCACCACGTAGCTGCCGGCTTCGGTCTGGCCCAGCCGGACCCGACCCAGAAAGTCCGCCACCTCCCTGGGCCTGCGGCCTGTCTGAACGGTCTGCGGGCGCGCCGCCGTGACCGCGGCCGCCTGCAAGAGGTCACGGGCTCTCTGAAAGAGGTTGACCCCGACCTCCAGCCCGATGCTTCCGTCCGCCAGGCCGTTCGAGTCCAGGGCAAATCGGATGAGGTCCCAGCCCGCGTTCTGGAGATCGTGCAGGACGGCCTCCCGGGATCGCTCCTCCCAGCGGGCCAGGGTCGACAGCACCTCGGCCATGCGCAGGCCGTAATCGGCCAGGCCGGGGTCGAGCGGCAACAGGAGCTCGGCTCCCCCTTGCTGCCAGACCTCGGCCCTCTCGGCCAGCCTCTCGGCCAACTGCCAGCCGTGTTGGAGCAGGTAGCTGCTCAGATCGCCCGGCCTCAACGTCCGGATCGTGCCGGAATCAACCGTGGTGCTCATACGGCCTCCTGTCGGTGCACCCGGCCGAGAATCCGACGCAGCTCGTCAGGCGTGAAGCGTTGAGTTTCGGACAGATCGGTGGTGCTGGATTCATGGTCGTTGGGCGGCAGAGCGCGTAAGCTCCTCCAGAGCGCCCGGGCCCTCATCAGAGTCACGCGAGGTTTGCATGTCAGCCAGCTCCCCGGGTCTTTCGGTACCAGAACGACGACCAGGATGCGGGGAACCAGGGTCTCCGCGATCAGTTCCAGGTAGTTCTTCTGCTTCAGCGGGTAGGCCAGGTTTCCTCGTACGAAACGAGGCGCGTAGCAGGCTTTCAGCTGCACATCGAGCTTGGGCCGGGTCGCGTAACCCGACGACGCGGCAGCGCTGAGCGAGAAGTCGACGCTGTCGTCGTCGGGCACGGGAACGCTCACGCCGTAGCCCGCTGCGGCGGCCACGGCCCGCAGGTAGGCTCCGCTGAAGGCCTCCATCTGGTCCTCGGGCGTCACGGCGCGACGGCCCCCACGCGGAATCGGTCGTAGCACTCCAGAATCCGATCCCGCGTGCGATAGCTCCCGTGCTCCTTCTCGTCGGCGCGGCGGGTGATCGGGAAGGTCTCCATCACGAACTCCGCGTCCTCGCGCGAAAGGCCGTAGAGGTGGAAGAAGGCGGCGTCCAGCTCCGAGCGCAGGGTGAAGCGGCGCTCGGAGTCCCAGCGGAAGGGCGGTCCGTCAAAGCCCACGTCCCGGGCGAAGGGCGAAAGATCGTGGGCGGTGTAGGTCAACTCCAGCACTCGCTGGAGCAGCCACTCGGCGAGCGTCTGGCCCGGGCTCCAGGGGCAGGGGCGGGCGTAGGTCTCCGGGGGGAGCACCGCAAGTTGCTTGAGGAAGCCGTAGGTCAGGTGCGTGCCGCCGACCTTCTGGCGTGCAGTGTAGTCCAGGATGAAGCTGCACAGGTTGGCGTAGAGGCATGCGATCAAGAGAGGCTTGACTTCGGGCAGCATAATTGGAGTCGTGTGACCAACCCCCACCCGCGGCAGCAGGCTCGCGATGACCGTGCGCTCGTTGGTCGTGTTGGTGATATCCCGCCACCCCAGCAGCCACCCGCGTTCCGTGCGCCCGGAGAGGCGCGCGTCCACTTCCGCTCCGGGCACCCAGTAGCGGGGCAGAGGGACATAGTCCGGGTTCTGCAGCCGCTTTACCGGTACGAAGGGCAGGCTGGTGGTCTGGGCGCCAGGCGGGTGGTCGTTGTAATCTCCGTAGCGGTGCTGGTAGTGCCAGAGCATCTTGGCCTCATAGAGCGGCAGGTACACGGTCGCCCCTCGCTCGAAGCGGTTGCCCACCAGACGGAAGCCCTCCGCCTCGAGCGCGGCCGCCTCGCGGAACAGGCCGGAGTCATTGGCCATGTGCAGCATAGCCATGAATTTGAGGCCCCACGGATTGGCTTCCGGGGGTCCTTCCCGCCACAGCACCGGCACCCGGCGGTAGATGGCCAGGTTCAGGTCCGCGTCGCGCCGGCTGCGGAAGATGGGGCAGGTGCGGGTGTTGGGGTTGAGGCGCTCAAGGTCCTTCAGGCTCAAACTAAAGTGCCGGTGCGGTTCTCCCAGATCACTGACCCGGTGGGCGTACCAAACGAAGTCCGCCTGCTCGATGGATCGTTGTCGGCCTGTCAAGGTGAGCAAGCAGAATTTGTAGCGCCCGTGGCCGACCCCCGGGAAGTATCCGACAGCGTTCTCGAAGTCGTACAGCGAAGCCAGCGTCTGCGTTTCCATCAGGTCGGAGAAGAAATACTGCGTGGTATGGTCGGTTGCCACCCCGCTGGGAAGAATGCAGCCTACCCGCCCGCGCGCCCCCATCAGCATCCGGTTGGTCTCGGCGAACACCGCGTAGGTGTTGATGTCCCCGCGCCCGCACAGGGGATAGCGGGCCGAGTTGTGCAGGAAGTGCGACTCGCCCTCCGAGCGGCGCAGGTCGGCCTGGAAGGCCTCGAACAGGGCCGGGTTCTCCGTGCGCAGGGCGGCGATGCGCCGCCCCCGCTCGGCCGCAGTGCCGGCCTCGGCCACGAACTGGCTGCGCGAGGCGAACCACTCTTTCTCCTGGATCTTCATGCGCTCCCAGGGCGGGTTGCCCAGCACCACGTCGAAGCCCCCCGACCATCCCGGCGCCTCCAGCCCCGGCTCGGCCCGGAACACCGTCGGAAAGGCCAGGTGCCAGTGGAAGAACGCATACTTCCGCGCCAGCTCCTCCACCCGCTGCTCGAGATCCGTCGGCTCCCCCGCGCGCATGCGGGCCACCGTCTGGCGCGTGATCCCCGGCACCCCGGGCCGCTTCTCGATCACGAAGGCCGCGCACCAGGCGTCGCAGGCCCGTTTCTCCCGCAGGCGCGCCTCGGAGGCGAGCAGCGCCGCGAAGGCGTCCTCCTTGCGGTGCAGCTCGGCGATGCTGGCGTCCGGCAGCGCCTCCAGCGCCCGCGCCGCCGATTCAAACCCGCCCTCAGGGCCGCCCGAGGCAAACAGATCTCCCTCGACGTGCCGCCCCTGCGCCTCCTTGTTGGCCTTCTTCAAAGCAGCGACCTGCTTCTTGTCGTCCCCGCCCAACGCCACGAAAGCCTCGTCCGGCAGCCCGGCCTCCAGCAGGAACGGGGTCGTGCCCAGCAGGCTGTTGCCCACCAGAATCCGATTCTCCAGGAACGACAGCGGCCGGGTGGGCTCCAGGCACTCGATCCAGAGCGACACCTTGCAGAGCTCGGCGGCCATCTCGTTCACGTCCACCCCATACAAACAGTGCGAGATGACGTCGCGCAGTGCGCGACGCATCTGGGCCGGGGCCGGCTCCTCGTCGCCCGTGCGCTCGCGCGCCAGGTGCCGGGCCAGGCGGTGGGCGGCGGCCAGCAGGAAGTGCCCCGAGCCTACCGCCGGGTCGCACACCTTCAGGCTGAGAATGGCCGCTTCCCGGTCGCGCCCGGCCTGGCGCAGGCGGTCTTCCACCACTGGCTCCAGGGCGCTATCGAGGAGGGTCTGCACCAGCTCGGGCGGAGTGTAGTAGCTGCCCGTTGTCTTGCGCTCGTTGCCGGCTCCGCCCAGGAGCGAGAAGGTGCGCGCCGAGAGGTCCACCGTCGGGGTCAGCTCCAGCAGCGACTCGTAGACGCTCCCCAGCTCCTCCGGGCCCAGATTCTTATAATCCACCCGCCGCAGGGTGCGGTTGACCACCCGGAAGGCCAGCAGGCGCAAGGCCTGCAACAGGTCGTGGTTAGAAAGCTGGCTGGCGGAAAGATCGGGCGTGGCCTCGACCGACCAGAGATGGCTTCCCAGCGGATAAAGCCCCAGCCCCGGGCAGCCGTCATCGGCGCCGAGCAGCGCGGTCAGCACGCCCAGCCCCTGCCACAGGTCGCCGTGCCGGGTGCCCTTGCGGCGCTGAGCCAGCTCGCGCAGGCGGGCGGTCGAGTAATGGCGCAGGAAGCGCTCGCGTGCCGCCAGCGAAGCCTCGGGGTCGAGCAGCAGATCGCGATCCTCGGCCACGAAGAGAAACAAAAGCCGATAGACCTGGCGCAGCAGCTGGCGGTAGTAATCCTGCGCCGTCAGCTCTCCCTCTTCCAGGCGCGCGCGCAGGCGGGCGTTGGCCCCGTGCTGCAAGAAACCACGTCCCAGCGCCTCGATGGCGCTCTGCACGCCGCCCCGCAGGGCGTCCAGCGCACGGGCGCCGTCCTGGGCCGACTGGCGGCTCCACTTCTCCAGCCAGCACTCCTCGGGGCGCTCGGCCTCAACGCGCGACTGGTGACAGACCAGCCAGAGCAGCTTGAAGTCGGAATAGGCCTCGCCCTCCATCATCGCCACCAGGTCGAAGTCGACGTAGGCCTGGCGGGTCATGCTGACGTTGTCGCGCAACACCCGGAGCAGGCGGCCGTTGGAGAGGAAGGCCCACAGGTGGTCGTCGGACCGGTTCAAAAACTCCTGCACCAGGCTGTGCGGGCTGGCTTTGGACGCCCCCGCGGCCCCTTTGACGCGCGCGTCCAGTCCCAATCCGACGCCCACCAGGTGGATGGGGGTACGCCCCCAGAGGTGGCTGATGGGGTATTCCTTCTGGTCCACCACCAGGGTCTGCGGGGGCTTGAGGAGATGGCCGTAGCCGAGCTCCTGAAACAGGATGGACAACCAGCGCTCGCGCGTGGGGCCGGTGCCGGGGTTGTGCTCGTCGTAGCGCCCGAGCTCGCTGCGGAACCCCTGCCAGGCCCCCCGCAGGCGGGTCCAGGAGCGCGAGACGGCCTCGTTCAGCTTCTCATGCTTTCCCAGGTGGTAGGCGACGGGAGTCAAGCCCGGCAGGTCTTTGTCCTCGGCCAGCACGCGCTGCAGCAGCTCGGCGGGCAAGAGAGCGCCCTCGGTCCGGATGGTGGCGAAGAGGTCTCGAATTCTCATGCCGGCAGATAGAGATACAGTCCCAGAATGTCGAGCGGCAGCCGGGGCTCCACGTCGTACTGCACGCCCTTGCGCCCGGCCGCGTCTCGCACCCGCCGGTGCGCCTCCAGGAGAGCCCGGCTGCGCGTGCGCGAGAGCTCCTCCAGGTGGGGCTGCACCGCGTCCAGGCTCTCGAGCTGCCGGCGCAAGAGCTCGACTGCCTCGCCCGGGTCCACGTTGGCGTCGGGCCCGGCAGCGAGCAGGGCCTCGGCCCGTTCCTCGGCCAGCCACTGCGCTCTAGAGGGCGCTCCCTCGAAGGCCAGCAGCGCCAGCTCCTCGGCCAGCAGGCGATGAGGCTCGGTCTCGTGCCGGCGCCGGGTGACCACGTCGAAGCGCAGGCGCACCAGGAGGAGGGTGGTGCGGGTGCTCACCGCGCGCGTTCGCACCACCCCGGTGCGGCGGGCCCGGCCCTCGCCCAGCGGGTCGAGTGAGCTGTCGAGCAGGTAGGAGGCCAGGCCCTCCACCAGCGGATGGGTGCGTGTCAGGAGCGCGGCCTCTCCGGGCGGGGGCTCGAAGCGGACCTCGAGCTGGCTCTCCTCCGCCCCCATCGCATCGCGCACGGCCGTCGGGGCGTCCAGCAAGTCCAGCATGAAGCTCCCGTCCGACAGGGGCTTGACCGCCCCCTGGCTCAGCTCTACCGCTTCGCGCACGAAGCGGCTCACATCCGGAGCCGTGCCCTGGGCGGCGCGCACCTCCTCGAGCTCGCGCACGACTTCCTCCACCTTGATGGAGGCCTGCGCGAACAGCGACCGCGAGCGTCTCTCGCGCTGCGTGACGGTGTCCCACTCGTTGTGCAACAGGCTCTTTTCCTCGGCCACGAAGTCGAAGGTGAGCTGCTCGCCCGCCGTCGCTTGGCCCCGCAGCAAGAGCCCCTCCATGAGGGCCTCCACCACGCGCGAGGTGTCGGTCGGCACCGGCACCGAGATCCCCAGCGAGGAGCGGATGGCCTTGTGCTTCTTGAGCAGCACCTCGAGCACGATGCCGTCCACCGGGTTGTCGCTTCCGAAATAGGTCAGCACCCGAACCCGCGGTTTGCCCTGGCCGTAGCGATCGACCCGGCCCTCGCGCTGCTCGTGGCGGGTGGGGTTCCAGGAGAGATCGTAGTGGATGACAGCGTCAAACCAGTGCTGCAGGTTGATGCCCTCGCTCAGGCAGTCGGTGCAGACCAGCACGGGCTTTGCGTGGGCCGCCAGCGCCTCCACCCGGGCCTCGCGCTCGGCCGGCGGCAAGAGGCCCGTGACAGCCTGGACCTCGGCCCCCTTGAGACGCGAGCGCAGCTCCTCGGCCACATACTCGGCCGTGGCGATGAAACGACAGAACAAGATGGGGCGGGAGCCGTCAGCCAGCATCTGCTGCACGAGCTTGACCATCTTCTCGAGCTTGGCGTCAGCCTTGCCCTTGAGCCCCTCGGCCCGCCCGGCCAGCTCTTGCAGGTGGTCGTAGTGCTTCCTGTCCTCGGCCGAGAGCTCGGAGATGTCGGCGCCGGGGTTGGCGTCCAGGCCGTCGGTGGGTTCGTCCTCGGTCTGGTCCAGCACGCTGCGCTGGCCCAGCTCGTCGGTCTCCTCGGAGGTCTCTTGCAGGGTGGCTGCCCGGGTCTTCAGGGTCGCGGCCGCAGCCGCGGGAGAAGAAGCCAGCGTGCGCAGCAGCGCCAGAGCCGACCACCACCGCACCCTCTGGTGGGGCGCTCCCCCGGTCTGATCGCGCACGATCTCGCGGGCGTAGGCCAGCACGTCGTCGAGCAGCTTGCGGCCCTCGGTTCCCAGCTTGTAGGTCTCGTCCTTCTCCTCGCGCTCCGGGAAGGGGGTCACGCTGTCGAGGTAGGAGGCGAGATCGCCCCGACGCCGCTGCACCAGGTGGGCCGCCACCTGGCGGCGCAGGGTCTCGTTGCCGGTGAGGTCCTCCGGCAGCGTGGCGAAGTCCTCGTGCAGCAGGCTCAAGAGCGAGCGGAAGGCGTCCTCGTTGCCGCTGTGCGGCGTGGCGGTGACCAGCAACATGTGCCGCTCCGGTTTGGCCGCAAGACCGCGCAACAGCAGGTGGCGCTGGTGGCGCGAGCGTCCGCCCGCCTGGCCGGCCGAGGCGCAGGTATGGGCCTCGTCCACGATGACGAGGTCCGGGCACTCGCGGAGGAAGTCCTCGCGGCGCCGATCGGACTTGATGTAGTCGGTGGATACCACCGTGATGGGGAAGCGGTCGAAGAGCGGCTGGTTCTGGGCGCATTGGCGCTCCAAACGGCCCACCGTGCCGGGTAGAACGAGCTCAGCTTCGAGATGAAACTTGGCCTGCATCTCCTCCTGCCACTGCTCGGCAAGGTGCGGGGGACAGAGCACCGTCAGTCCCTGCGCGTCCCCTCGCTCTAAGAGCTCGCGGGCCACCAGCAGCGCCTCCACAGTCTTGCCGATGCCCACGTCGTCGGCGATTAGCAGGCGAACCGGATCGAGCTTGAGGGCCATGAGGAGCGGCACCAGCTGGTAGGGACGTGGCTCCACCGCCAGGCTGGCGAATGAGCGGAACGGGCCGGTGGTGGCCCGGAATCCGAGACGGGCCGCCTCGCGCAGCAGGCGGCAGGAGCGGTGGTCGCCCGGGCGCGCGGGGTCGGGCCAGGCGAAGACGGCCGGCTCGACCTTCTCGACGGGCAGGTAGATGCCGGTGACCTCGTCGTCCGTGCCGCCCAGCGGGCGAAGGCGCAGGAAGTCGGGCTCGGAGTCGGGCAGCACGACCCACTCGCGGCCGCGGACTTTGACCAGGGTTCCAGTGGCGTAGGTGGTGGTCAACATTGCTCCTTCCTGATCATCCCTGACTTGACAAAACACAACATCTGGTCGAAAATGGATGCGGAGGCTTTGCGCGAGAAATCAAGCATTGCCTTTTCTTATTTTCAGATGCCTCTCTCAAGTTGAGTTCGCAGGTCGTCAATCAGCGTAAAACTCCAGATGACAAAATTCGGATTTCCCCCCACCTCGCGAACGGTTCGGTATCGGAGCCCCAGAACCAGTTGAGCGGACCCATCCAGCTCATCTCTAGCTGGTTCCGTCATGCCTTTGATGCGAACTCCCCAGCCGACAAGGTAGGCAACCAGGTCCGCCAACTGGACACCGGTTGTCAGGTGGCTGTGCACGAAGAACGGTTCGGGAATGATTCGGCCTGCCAGAGTTGCGCCTTTCTGCGTCAGGATAAAGTACTGCGACATCTGGTCGACGAGGACGTGGCTCTGGGCTTTGTCCAGCTCATCGAAGACCACCAATCCCTGGAGATCCGTGCCTGAGTCCTCCAGATAGTAGTAGAATCTCTCGAACAGGTACATATAGTCTTTTCGCAAGAAATGTCTTCCTGCGGGCCGCTGCGCTCGACGGGGCACGATGCTGGCGAAGGCTCTTACGCGGAACTGTCCGCACAGGATCAATGCCTGCTTGACATACTCCAGCTTTGCAAGTGCCAGGGCCGTGAGCTGTTCTTTTGTGGCCTGCGGTCCGTTTGAAAGGGCAGCGCGAGCCAGGGCACGCCGAGTCTCCAAGTCGTCGTCAATGCTCATCTGGTTAGCCAGCCGGAAAGTCTTGCGCTTGAGAAGCTTTCGCGCCTTGAGCTCTCGCGCGCCATCCGTGTACCGACATCCAAACATCTCTAGCTCAAGCTTCCTCAGAGCAGAGATCAGATTCCAGAGATCACGGTCCTCAATGGCCACGCCAGCCAATACCTCGTAAGGCTGCTCATGGAGGTCATGTCCACTTTCGTCGATGAAGAGAATGACGCTCATCCCCTCAGTCCCCACTCCGGGGCGGCAGAAATGGGCTGGGCTCCCCTACATAGGTGATAAAGGCCTCGTCCCGCGCCCTGGTCAGGCTGACGTAGAACAACCGGCGCTCGGCTTCCTCCGCGCTCTTACGGTCGGCCGGGTCTTCCGCCCGCAACACCGCTGCCAGCGGCAGGTTCCGCGCCGACGCGTCCACCACGAAGACCACCTTGAACTCCAGTCCCTTGGCCCGGTGCATCGTGCCGAGGCGCAGGCCCGGCTTGAGCCTGCGGCCCAGCCTCGAAGTGGGCAGCCCGGCCGCGCGCAGCCGCTGCTCGAGATCGTCGAGCTGGCGGTTGGTGCGCACGAAGAGAGCGATCTCCTCCGGGCTGAGTTGCTCGTTCAGGCACTGCGAGATTTGAGCCACCAGGAAGGCGTCTTGCTCCTCGGTGGTGGCGAAGCCGTGCACGTTCGGAGCCGGGCCCTTGAGGAGGCTGCGGGTCCCCTTGCGCGACTCGATCCCGTCGTCGAGGTCGTCCGCGTGGTCGCCGAGAATTCCGTCGGCGAATCGGCGAATCTGCTCGGTCGTGCGGTAGTTGATGCGCAGCGTGTGCGATCGGCCCCGCGTGGCGATGCCCAGCGCTGACAAGCTGGTGGCGCCGGCGTAGATGCGTTGTCCGGCGTCCCCCACCAGCATGAGCGAGCTCGGGGCCAGGCGCGCCAGCAGGCGCAGCTCCTGGGCCCGCAGATCCTGCACCTCGTCCACCACCACGGCGTCGTAAGGAGAGGTGAGCGTCCCCTTCTCGAGCAGGTCCTGGGCCAGGCGGCACATGCCCGAGAAGTCTTCCAGCTGGTCTTGCTGAAGGCTCTCCAGCACCGCCTGGAACACGCCCCACAGGGTCTTGCGCTCCACCACCGAGAGCGCCTTCCCCCGGCCCGTGCGACGGGCAGCCCGGTATTCTTCCCAGGTGCGGATGCCCTGCGGAGCCAGCACCTTCTCCCACTCGGCCTGGAGGAAGTCAGAGGTAAACGGGCAGGGGTGCTGGTCGAGGCGCTTACGAATCTCCTCTTCTGGCACGCCGCGCAGCTGAGGGTGAACCTGGCGCACCAGTGCCGTGGCCTCGGCGTGCACGGTGCTGACCTTGATGCGCTCGAGCTCCTCGGGAGTGCAGAGGATCTCCAGGGCGTTGACCAGGTTCTCGGCCAGCGTGTTGACGAAGGTCGTGAGCAGCACCCGCTTACCCTGCCGAGCCAGGTGCCGGGCCCGGTGCAGGGCCACCACGGTCTTTCCGGTGCCGGCCGAGCCGGTCACCTTCACGGGGCCGTTGAACTGCCCGGTAGCCAGCTTGTGCTGGCTGGGGTGGAGGAAGGCCACCCACTGGTGCATGGGAGCGTTGAGCAGGCGCTGCAGGTCGGCTGCATCCTCCACCACGTAGAACCTGCGCTGCGTGTCCTGATGCTGCCACACGGCCGGCACCGGCGCGGGAGGGGTGACCAGCTCGCCGCTGGCCAGGGAGAGGAGCGCCTCGCCGACCTCGTCCGGCAAGCGCGGCAAAAGCTCGAACAGCTCATCTTCGTCCACCACGTTGCGCACCACGGGCAGCCAGTCGGTCGGCACGCCCAGGCTGAGCAGGTAGTCGTCAGAGTGTCTCGACAGCAGGCCGTCCACCTGTCGCACGCGCACTTCCTGGCGCTCCACGGTTTCCACCAGCTGGAGGCTTCCGGTTTTAGCATGCCGCTCCACGCGGCGCCGCTCGGCCCAGCGGTAGGCGTCGTCGTGGTGACCGGCGTAGAGCAGGCACCAATCCTCGCCATGTTTGGCCAGGATCGCGCGCAGCTCGCCGCTGATGCGCCCGGACCACAGGTCGTTTTTCTGAAGCCGCTCGAGACTGATGCCCGGGTGCTTGGGGTTGTCGAAGAACAAACACGAAAATTCATGCGCGCGGGCCATCTCGTTGGCGGGAAGCGCCCTCAGGGCGTCGGCCCAGCTCTTAGTGAGCAGCAACCCCACCCAGCTCCTCCATCAGACTCGACAGGTTGTCCGCGCTCGGGTCCAGGACACGCCCCGGGACCCCCTCGGCCTGGCAGGCGGGCATGAGCTCGTCCGACTCGAGCAGTCGGAGTTTGCGGTCCCCCCGCCGAAGCTCGGCGACATAGCTGCCCACCACGCGGCCTTCCAGCTTGAGGTCGCCGCCCGGCAGCACTTCGATGCCGTGCGCGTGCAACTCTGAGAGCAGGCGATACCAGGCGGGCTCGTAGAGATCCGGGTCGGGGGGAGACAGCGCCCCCCGATTGGCTTCGATGGGTTGACCAAAAAGGTAGGCGTGCCGGGTGACCAGATCGAGCCAGTCGCCCGCTCCCCCGGCTTCGGCCACGCGGTCGAGCATGCGCTGACCGAAGCGGATCACCAGCCAGCCCTTATCCTCCAGCATATCCTGTTGCTCGCGGTCGCGGCGCTGGCGCTCGGGGTAATCGTGGGGCGGGCCGTCCACATAGATGGCCACGCGCTTATCGCTCAGCCGGTAGAGAAAATCGGGGCGTGTCCGGGCCTCGGGCACGAGCTCCTGGCTATGGGTGGGGAGGTTGAGCTGGTAGTCCTCCAGGAAGGTGAGCCACTGGCGCTCGAGCTCGGAGTCACAGCGGCTCTTGAGCTGCGCCAGGTGCTCGCCTCGGCTCAGCTCGGTGGGATGACACAGGACGCGCCCCAACATCCAGCGGCGCAGGTGGGCGACCAGTCGCTTGCGGTCCAGTCGGCGGTGGTCGCGCTGATTGGTGTAGCTCAGCAAGCAGTCGTAGCACGCCGCCTCACAGTCCTCCTGCGAGCGGGGATGGCGGCGGCGGTCCTGGCCGGTGTCGGGGTCGAAGTGGCACAGCTCCAGGGCTTCTCGGGCGACCCTGGCGAGCGCCTCCGGGTCCTCCACCAGGCGCCGCAGCACCCCGGCCCCACCCTCGGAAGCTTCATAGAAGAGGAGGGAGCGGGGGCTGTCTCCGTGCGGCAGGGTCTCGGCGGCCAGCTCGTTGTCCTCGAGCTGGTAGGTCACCTGGATGGAGGTCTTCAGGGCCCACTGAAGGGAGATCAGGTCATCCGGGTCGATGGGCTCCAAGGGCTCGAGCAGCAGGCAGTTGCGGTGGTCCTCCACGTAGGGAACCACCCGCCGCACTTTCGGGCCCATCGGGTCGTCCTTATCCCGATCTTCGTCCTCGCGCTCGTTGGCCGCCCAGTAGCCGCGCTCGGTGTCCAGGTTGAAGCCGCAGATATGGGGATCCTTGCGGTTCTTCCAGCCCAGGTTCAGCCGCCGGATGCGGGCCGCCTGTCCGAACTCGAGCCGGGCTACATCCAGGCCCTCGATGTGGAAGGTGCCCGCCCGGCAGGAAAGACGGCCCTGCCTGGTCTCGAACTGCAGGGCCACCTGCAGCTCGAAGCCCATGCGCTTGCGCTCTTCCTCGTCGCAGTAGATACGATCGTAGCGTCGCGTCGAGACGTTGCGCAGGCGAAAGAGATTGTCGAGGGCTTTGGGCAGGGGGCTCTGGCAGCGCTGGCAGAGGTCGGGGCCGTCACCCTGCTTCACCTCGTGTAGATAGGCGCATTGCTCACATCGCTTGGCGACCTCTTTGCCAACCTCCTCGGCCTCGACCGGCAGGATCACCCGGTTGACCAGGTAGCGCACGCCTTCGTGGTAGACCACATTGCGCGGGCCGAACTCGGAGATGGCCAGAAAGCGAGGTCGGGAGAGGTATTCGTCCTTGTCGCGCCGTCCCGGAATGAAGGCCGAGAGCGGGAGGCGGGGGAAGCTGTAGCCCGGCAGCAAGCCCTCGCCCGCGAAGTAGCGGTAGCTGTAGAAGTCCGAATTGTCCCGCTCGCGCGTCTCGAGCAAAAGATCACGCTGCTTCTTGGCCTCGTAGAGCAGCGCCTGGGCCCGGCTCCGATCATAGGGCGTGGCGGTATGATCCTTCATCTTTTGGTACTGCGTATCCATCTGGCGCAGCGCGCCCAGGTAGAGCTCGCGCCAGCGGTCGCAGGCCCGATCGACGTCGTGCAGCGAGCTCTTGAGCACCTCTTCGAGCCAGCTCTCGTGGTGCCAGTCCGAGCGCTCCAGGTCCTCGCGCAGCGAGTCCAGGATGCTGCGGCACCGGCGCCGGGCCGTGGCCACCCCCTCGGGCTTCTCCAGGTCGTTTCGAACGCTCTCGTGCAGGCTGAGAGGGGGAGGGTCGCCGTTCAGCTCCAGCACTTCCTTGAGGCTCTGGCCCAGATAGGTTGAGGTTGCCCCCAGCAACTCGGCCCGGACGTGGGCTCGCAGCAACTCCTCGTTACCGAGCTCAAGGCGCGGCAGGTTCACCGAGCCGGCCACCATTCGTTCCGGCCGCCTGAAGAAATACTGGTCGTGCGGACTCCCGGCGGTGCAGTAGGTGAACACCAGCGCGGGCTGGCCGGAGCGGCCGGCCCGGCCGCTGCGCTGGGCGTAGTTGGCCGGCGTGGGCGGCACATTGCGCAGGCCCACCACGTTGAGCTGGGCGATGTCCACGCCAAGCTCCATGGTCGGCGAGCAGAAGAGCACCGGCAGGTCGCCCTCGCGGAATTCTTTCTCGCGCTTGATCCGCTCCTCGGCCGGAACCTGAGCGGTGTGCTCGTGGGCCCGCATCCCCCGCGTCTCCCAGGCCGTCTGGCGGTAGTAGTCCACGAAATACTGGTTGACCCGCTTGCCGAAGCGCGGGGGGCGCGCCACGCGGGTCGGGTCGTGCAGCGCTTCCTCCCCCGTGCCGGCCTGCCAGACGAGCGCGGAAGCGGGGATCTGATAGCCGTGGGGTCCGCCTTCTTGCTCCGGCTCGCGCACTCGCTCGAGCAGACCTCCCACGACCAGGACCTCGAAAAGCTGCCGGATGACCTCCTCGGTGGCGTCCAACTTCAGGGGACCGCCGGGCAGATTCTGTCGCCGGAGAAAACGCGCGAAGGCGCCCCGCGAAGAAACGTAAAGATGGCTCTCCTCCTGCCGGCGCCCTGAGTAAGGAAAGGCCACGCTGGCCCGAGCCATGGGCTCCTGGTCGTCCAGCGCCCAGGGTGCTTTGAGCCGCTGGCTGCTCAGCTGCTTGAGCCGTTCCTGGTAGTCGCTGTCGAGGTAGTCCACCTTGAGCGCCAGCTCGCGGCGGAGGTAGTCGAGCAGCGTGCGGGCCACCGTCTCGCGCTGAGCCGGTGTGGCCTGGGCCAGGGCCGCATGGCGCCCCTGCCACACCTGCTCGAGAGCGCACAGCTCGTCCAGCGAGCTGTACTGGATCTTGAGCAGCCCGGTCTGCTCCAGGTTGGGGAAGGTGACGCGCCAACCCCGCTTCTGGTCGCGATAGATGCGGTAGGCCGTCACCTCCCGGAGGGCGCGCTCGTTGTCCTTCTTGGCTTGAAGAATGGCTTCCGGGTTCTGGGCATAGACCTCCGGGTCCAGGTCGAGGGCCTGAAAGACGCGGTGGGTCAGGTCTTCATGGGTGATCCCCTGGCCCTGTTGCATGGCCCGGTAGAGAGCAGAGCGCAGCCAGCCCACCTGGACGAAGTCGTTGAAATGCCCGGCCTGAAGGGAAGCGTCCTGGCGGTTGTCGGTGAAAGAGAGCAGCTTGCGTGCTTCCTTCTGCAACAGCTCGCCGTACTGCCGAAAAGCCCGGTGCACCGAGAGCGTCAGCAAGGTCGTGGCGGTACTGCGGCCGCTGGTGTCCAGGGTCGAGATTTTCCCGAGATCGCTGAGCTGCCGTCCATCGTAGGTCACGTCGCAGTGCAGGCAGAAGCGGAACGGCGCGGGCGTGAAAAGGAAGTCCAGACCGTCCGGGTCTGGCTCACCGCCAGGACTGAGGCGGATGGGTAGTGGGCGAAGGCGCGCGAAGCTGGACTTGAGGCGACGTCCCGAACGCGACTCCTCGACCCAGTCCTCGGGAACCCGGTCGAGCTCTTCCTCCTCACCCGGCCAGCGTCGGTCCGGGTTCAGGAAGAGGAAGCCGGGCTGTTGCCTCTCTTCACCGAAGCGCTCACCCGCCTGGCGCGGGAGGAACTGGTTTTGCTCGGTCTTGAAAACGGTGTAGTATTCCTGCCCACACTCCCGGCAGAAAGCTAAGGGAAGCAGCACCCGCTCCCGGTCTCCGGGCACGAACTGCTGGCCTTCCAGGGTGAGATACCTCGTCTCGGCGCTCTCGAGCGAGGCGTAGAGCGTGTCTCCTTTGCTGAAGAACTGGTGCAGCTTGAAGGCGAAGGGCGGCATTCCGGTATCCGGGTGGGGCGCGCTCCGGTAGGCGCGCAGAAAGCCCCGCTGGAGATGGCCCACACAGGTCTCGATCGGAAGACCCGTCTCCTCCGCCAGACGATGGGCCGCTCCTCGGGCCCCGCCGATGCTCACCGGCCTGGCCCGCGCCAGGCGCCCATCCAGGGTGGTCAGACCGAACACGCTCTCGACCCAGCTCGAAAGCGGGTCGTTGATGAAGTCCTCGTAGGCGATCTCCGGCTGCTCCGGGGGCGGGCTCTGGAGGCGCTGCAGCAGTCGCGCTCGGTCCACCGTCTCGGGCGTCACGCGTCGCAGAGTCTCTCCGATGACTCGCTCTGGCTTGATCGTGACCCCAAACAGACGCGAGGCGAACTGGGCGACCTGCTCTTTTTGCTGGGCCAGGTTCTCGCCTGAGGCCAGGGTGGCCGAGGTGCCCACGCACAACAAGTTGGGCGAACCGCAGCGTTGGCGCACGCGGCGTACCAGCAGGGCCACGTCGGCCCCCTGCCGACCCCGATAGGTGTGAAGCTCATCGAGCACCAGGAACCGCAGATTGGAGGCCGCCCGCATGATCGCGCTGTCGTGGGGCCGTGTCAGCAACAGCTCCATCATCACGTAGTTGGTCAGCAAAATGTCCGGTGGGTTGGCCTTGATCTCGTTCTTCTTCTCATCGCTTTCCTGCCCGGTAAAGCGCTCAAAACGCACCGGTGGGCCTTCTGGGAAACCGCGCCCCAGGAAACGCTCCAACTCGTCCCGCTGGCTGTTGGCCAGGGCGTTCATCGGGTAGATGATGATGGCCTGAATTCCTCGGCCGGTGCCGTTTTGCAGCACCCAGTCGACGATGGGCACCTGATAGGACAGGCTCTTGCCCGAGCCCGTCCCGGTGGTGAGGATGTAAGGCTCGTTCGCGCGAGCCGCCTGAATGGCCTCGACCTGGTGGCTGTGGAGTCGCAGCGGGCGACAAAATCCGTGCTCGTCCTTGAGGGCGAAAATCCTGGCGCATTGCTGGTGCAGCAAGCCCTGTTCGATCAGGTCCTCGATCCAGCCGCCGGGCTCGAAGGCTGGATTCATCTGGATCAGCGGCTCGGGCCAGAGGTAGCCATCCTCGAGAATCTGGTCCACGCGGCTGCGAATGCGCGGGTCCTGGATATTGAGAAAGCTCCTCAGGTAACTGGAGTAGTCCTGAATCAGCTGATTGCGCAGGTCGAAGACGTCGAAGGTGTTGTGCACGGGAGATGGAGGCTCTTCGCATTGCCAGGGTGGTTCTCCTTGGGTGAATTGGATTCGCAACAGCCGATTCTTCAGCACCGGATCGATTTGGCAAGGTGTGGTTCGCTTCGGCTACGTGGGCAACTTTGCCATTGCAGCTGGGGCGAGGGCCGAACGAAAGGGGTAAGGGTAGGCATGGCGGTGGCGGCCTGTGGACAGCTTGGAAAAGCCGCCGCATGAAAGAAAATGATGGAGGCTTTACCAACCTGCCCACAGGCACGAGAGCTTCGTCTGGGCGCGACAAGTTGAAGCAATGGATGGTGCCGGCTACGCGGCAGTCTCGACCTGGCGAGACCTTACGACAAGAACTGTTTTATAAATAGTTTAGGACCGAAAGGGGCTTGGGCGAGGCCGGATCTTCCTGCCGGATCATTCGTCAGGCTCCATGGCAATGTTTTCAGGCAGGGCTAACCGAGCCCACCAAGCCTTGAAGTCCTCATCCTCTGCGATGGCGCAGAGCGTCTGAGACACGTGCCGTAACCAAGCACCTCCTCCCTGAGACCTTACCCACTCGTACACCTCAGGGTCCAACCTCACTGAGATTCTCGGCGCTCCACCGTGCTTGTCGCCCACGCCTTTCGGGTACTTGCGGGGCCGGCCCACCTGTTCTCCAGCGGGGCCCTCTTCACGGCGTGCGCGTTGATAGTGCATAGAGCACATGCCTCGCGCCGTTGCCTCACGCTCGCACCCCTTCTCAGAACAGATTTTCATCACATTGGCCCATGGATATTTTTTGGCAGACGGGTTGACAAACCCTTCGCGACGGGTATAATAATTTTTGGCACACATAAATTATGGAGGTTACCATGAGCAGCCACCGCGAGACCGTCCCCGAGAAAGCCACCCGCCTCAAAAAGAACTACCGCGTCATCCAGGTCACCGAGCGCAACTTCATGGTAATCGGCGACCACTCGACCTACGAAGTCCGCCGCTTCAACGGCGGCTGGTATTGCAACTGCCGCTGGACCCGCTTCAACGGCACGCTCAAGCCCTGCTCGCACATCCGGGCCGCCGAGCAAGCACTGCTCGACCCGGCCTGCCAAGAGGTCGTCAAACCCCTGGCCCAGCTGCTGGCTGGGACCATGAACTAAGCCGGAGGAAACCACGATGTCCGACACCATCACCCGCAAGACCCTGACCGTGACCGAGGCCGCTATCTTCCTGGGCGTCTCGAGGCACTTCGCCTACCAGGCCGTTCGCGAGGGCTCGATCCCGAGCATCCGGATCGGCCGTCGCATCCTCATCCCGGTCCACGCCTTCGAGCAGTTGCTGGCCAACGTCGGCAACGTCGCCATCTCGAGCAACTAGGCCGGCCATCACCCGGGGTCAGGCCGGCTACTGGTCGGCCTGGCCCCCTCGGCCATGACTCTCCTAAAACCAAAGACTCAAAAGTTGCTGACGAAAGGTCTCGCCCAGTCGAGACTCTGGTTCCCGCCCGCCCCCGCCCCCGCCACGAAGCCCCTCTGTAACGCTAAGACGACGCTCTCGTGCCTGTGGGCAGGTTGGTAAAGCCGCCTCATTCTCTTGCATGCGGCGGCTTTTCCAAGCTGTCCACAGGCCGCCAACGCCAAGCTTACCCCTACCCGCGCCTCCGGAGGCCCTCTATGCAAGGCTCAGTCACCAAGCGAGACAAACGAGGAGAGACCTGGCTGATCCGAGTCAGCCTGGGTAGAGACGCCAATGGGAAGCGGATCTACCGGTCCGAGACCTACCACGGCAAGAAGTCCGGCGCCCAGGCGAGACTGCGCGATCTCATCGACGAGTTCAAGACCCACGGCGCGGACTGCCCCGAGCCCAGCAAAGAGCTGCTGCACGCGTACCTGCTCGCCTGGGCCGAGCGCACGCGGGACGAAGTTCGCCCCCGCACCGCAGCCAACCGAGTGAAGTGCATCAATACTTACTTCCCGAGCGACCCGGCCTTGATCAAGAAGTTTAGGCTGACCGACCTGGGGCGGTTGCCGCTCGGGAAGGTCTCGCCCACGGCGATCGACGAGCACCTTGCTTGCCTGCGCCGTCCCAAGGCCGATGGCACTCCCCGCCTGAGCCACAGCTCGATGAAGAAGGTCTTCAGCATCCTCCGCCAAGCCCTCCGTTACGCCGTCCGCAAGAAGAAGATCGCAGTCAACCCGGCGTCCAGCGACCTGATCGACGTGCCGAGGGCGCCCAAGCAGACGAAGGCTCTGGCTCTCACCATCGAGCAGGCCCAGACATTCCTCGAGTTCGCAGTTTTGGACAGGTTCCGAACCCTCTGGTTCGTGGCCCTCTTCACCGGGTGCCGCCCCGGCGAGTTGCTCGGGCTGGAGTGGAAGCACGTCAACCTGGAGAAGGCCGAAATTCGGGTGGAGCAGTCGCTGTACCGTCCGAAGGGAGGGGGCTGGACCATCACGGCCCCGAAGACCCCGAAGTCAATGCGCACGATCCCGATCCCGGCCGAGGTCGTGGAGGAGCTCCAGCGGCATAAGCTGGCCCAGGACATCGAGCGCCTGGGCTGGAAGGCCGAGCACGACCGAGACTTCGTGTTCACAAACTACAGCGGGAGTCCGCTCGTGAGCAACCACGTGACAGTCAGCAACCTTCATCCGCTGGCCAAGAAGGCGGGTCTGCCTGCGGGGTTGAATCTTTATTCCTTGCGCCACGCCCATGCGACGATTATGCTGCACTCAGGGAATGACGCCCGTGTCGTTGCTGACCGTCTTGGACATGTCGACATAAGACAAGTGCTCGAGACCTACTATCACCCTCCCCAGGAAGCCCAGCGCGACGCCACTGCCAAGATGGGAGCTGCCCTGTTGGGCAACAAGAGTTTGCGCACGGTGGGGTAGCGCAGAGATGTTACTCAAACCGGATGGGCGCGCGACTTGGCGTCCGGCGTATAGCGGTTGGCGACAACGCGCGGGCCTGCCTGGCCAACTCGGGATTGTGGACGTGCGGGAGTTCCCACCCACCCCTCAGAAGACTGTCAGCGCAAGCGAACCAGGCGCGGCCACGGTCATACGCCGACGCAGCAAATCAAAATCAGCTTGGTGGCAAGAATGAACACGCAGAGTCAGATCGACGTTACCTTCGACTTTCGAACGGACACACCGGGCTTTCCCAAAAAAGATCCGGACTCCCTGAGCCCGATGCTCCGCAGATACCACAAGCTTCTTTGGAGTAAACCACTCCCTAGCGGTGCCATGTTCGAACTCGCAGACACCACGCCGGGAGTATACTTGCATCACCGTTCTCAATTAGGCGAGTTTTGGTTGGCGAGCGATACTGTGATTCCCTCGTTCAGGAAGGTACCGCACCTCTCGGACACCTTCAATGAGTGGCCCGAGGAGTTGGCCATATTCAATACAATCGGCTACACCATAGGCGGAATGATGTTGTTCCCGGGAAACCGCGTTGACGGCAAGGCAACGATTAACGTTGCGCGCGGTTTTCATCCGCGGATCAGAGATCGATTCGACCTGACAGTTGAGTGCATTCGGAGGTACTATCTGGACGAAAACAGCCCTTTGAGTGCTGTGATCGGCCGATACGCCGACTTCTTCAGTCTCTTTGACGATTTTCGCGGATATGCGGACTTCTTCTTGCTACAGGACCTGGTCACCGTCGATTACTCGGCCGTGCGCTTCTTCTCGCCGTTCGAGAACTTTACCACTTCTCCAGTTCCCGCGGACGCCGATGCTTACCGGGATTATCGGCGGCTTGCGATTGACTTCATAGTAGCCTGCAACAGACGGATCCAGGAGGCTTGCTCATGCTTCTAGCCGAATGTCACAACAGAAGAACCCCCTCCTTGCGGCAAAGCGCCTGGAATGGCTCAACCGTGCCGATTCGGAAACGGTGATCGGATGGTGATCATTTGGGCCACCAGCTGCCCCGCAAACCCAATCGGGGCGCCATCGATGAGCCCCCATGTAAGTTCTCCGGGTAAGGGCGACGATTCTTGCGATTCGTGCGGGTTCGGGGAACCGTAAGCTCACTTTACAGCGATTTGGCGGGCTTGTCGGTGAGATTTTCCCCGTTTTCCGAGCCGTTACCCAAACGAAGGGTCAACCACCGTGGGACGCCGTGAGCCCGACCCGCTGCGCAAGCTCTCGCTGCCTCGAGCACGGTGAGGCCGATCATAGACACACGCTCTGGGAGTCAGGGCTTGCGCGTCTTGAGCCGCACCCCACCCACCGTGACCGCGTCGTCCTGAATGACCACTGTGGGGGTTGCGTCCTTCGCATCCTTCAAGCCCTCAAGCTGCTTGCGCAGGGCGTCGCGCTGGATGGCGTGCATCCAGCCGCTCTCGGTCGCGACGTGCAACGTGTCGCCGTGGACCGCGAAGTGAATCTGGCCCTGGCTGCCGTTCGCGAAACGCCACTGGGTCTCACCCTCCGGATTGAGGCACAGGATCGAGCCGCCGTAATTGCCCGCCACATACAGGAAGCCGTCCTTGTCGACCTGCAGGTGGTGCGCGGGAGAATCCACCGGCAGGGGCAGCTCCTTCGTCCAGAGATGGTTGCCGTCCAGGTCGAAGGCGCTCAGCGGAGTCGGCCCGTGGCCGAAAAGCTGCCGCTGCACCACATACAAGGTCTTCTGGTCCGGCGACAGGGCCGGAGTGGAGCCGAAGCCCGCCGTCTGCAGGCGCTCCTCGCTCTCGCCCGTGAAGCGCTGCTGGTTCCGCCACGAAAAGCCCCACACGAGCTCGCCTTGCTTGTCCACGCAGCGCAGGTTGCCAAAATTGTCGCAGAAGACCAGATCATCGCCCACCGCCAGCGGTTTCGTGCTCAGGCGGACACTGTCGCGCGAGCGCCACTCCTCTTTGCCGTCGCGGATCCGTAGAACATGACCCTTGTCGTTCACCAGCAGCAAACTGCCATCGGGGGCCCGAGCGAGCGAGCGCGCCTTCGAGCCCACCAGCGTGTCGCTGAACTTCAGCGCCATCGCCCGCCACGAACCGTCCTTTGCGTTCAGGCTGTTGAGCCAGCCGGTGCCCTCCGCATAATAGAGCCTGTCCCCATCAACCACCGGGCTGGCGTCCGACCCGTACAGCTCGTCCAGTTTGTAGCGCAGCGCGCCACTTGGCGTGTAGGAACGGACTCCGGGCTGCGACCAGCCCGTCACGTAGATGTTCCCCTCGGGGTCGAAGGCGGGAGCGCAGGAGCGCTCGAGCCAGGTCTGCTCGATGGTGGCAGCAGGCGTCCCGTCCGCGTTGAATACGCTGACCCCGGACTCGGTCGTCACCGCGATCTGCCCCTGGGGACCCAGCGAGGGCGCCGCCTGGGCGCCGGTGGGGATCTGGGCGCGCCAGAGCTCGTGAGTGGAGCCGACCTGGAGCAGCGCGCCGATCTGCGCCTGATTCAGAAGGCCCGGCTCGACCGACCCGGCCAGCCCGTCCACCGAAACCGAGGAGGCTCGCTGAGGACGCTGATACACGGGGATTCCCAGACCATGGATCTGCATGGCCATGAGACTAACGCGAGGGCCTGAAAGATTTCTCTCATCGCAGGGAACCCTGAGAGCATGAATCTGAGCGGTTCCCGCGCGCCGTCACTCCGTCAGCGTGCTGAAACAGCAGCTCGAGCTCCGGGAAGGTCTGTCAGGGCACGGTGCGACAGGACCAGCAGGCGGTGCCGTGGCCTTCGCTGTGCTCGGTCTCTGCGGCTGGATGGGCTTGAGGCTGGAATGGCCTGCCGCGCAATGCGAGGCTGAGGCTCTGCAAGGGATTTCCAAAGACTGCCCGGTTACCCTGGGTGTACAGCCAACCCGAAGGAGGACTCCCAGTGAACGCTGTCAACGCTCCCCAGCTCTCTCCCCTCGATCCATCCCGCACTGCTCCCCCACCCCGATTCCCCGTGACCGAGAAGGGCCCCGACGTCACCGGCCGGATACAACGCAACGAAGAGAGCATCGAGCGGCTCAGAAACATCCGATCAGGGCCTCCCACTCTGGAGCAAAACCCGAAGTTGCGCGACCTCCTGATCGACCGGGCCGTCCACGAGGCCACCGAGCCCAACCCCCACGACAACGACGAGGGAGCCGAGATCAAGCGCGAGTACCGTGAGGCCTACCAGAAGACCGAGGACGGACTGGTCTGGGCCGAGGGCCTGGCCGAGCAGTATGGCCCGGGCACCCACAAGCTGCCCGATGGCACGGTGATCTTCGTGCGCGAGCATCCCTTCGACGGGTCCACCAGCGTGGGGCGCCGTGAGCCCGATGGCAGCGCCCGACGGGTGACTTACAACCCGGAGGACCCCACCAGGGTGGAAGTATTCGAGCGGGATGCCGAGGGCAACGAGACGACCTGGAAGAAGGACGGAGCGTCCGTTTCGGTCACTCGTCAGGGAGAGGACAACTCCGATGATCAGTACCGGCTCGGCCCGATCCCTGAAGGGTGGATGCCGGCTCCCCCGATGTTCCAGGCACCCAACCCCGACCCGGGTAACCCCACCCGCACCCACGTGGAAGGGGACGTGATGACCGTGACCGAGGTCAACCGGGACGGCAGCACCGACTCGCGCCGCAGCGACATGGTGACCTGGGAGACGAACGAGCGTCACACCCCGGGCCGCTCCTTCGACCTGCGGCAGATCGACTGGCGTCGGGCGGGCTGAGCCCAATCAAGGTATTTTCAGCCTGACCTGCTAGCGTGTGAGACGTGAATATCCGTCCCATCGTTGTGACCGCCCGGCCGAGCCCGGCGGTCTCGTCGCCTGCTGCTGCCGAGGACACGCCCGAGCGTGTCGCCCAGGACGTGCTGGACGCTGGGATCGAGCTCCGCGCCAAACGGCGCTGGTGGTTCGGCACCCACAAGCTGGACGCTGCCGAAGCGGCCGAGAAGCTGCGCCATGGGAAGCGGCCGCTGCAGGTGGTGCGCCAGGGCGTCACGCTGCCTCTCCTCAGCGAGCAGGACCTGATCGAGGTAGCCGTGTTCAGCGGACTGCGTCCGGTCCAGCTCCTCCCCCACGCGGCCACGGCCGAGCAGCTCCAGGCCCTGGAGAAGCTCGGCCCCACCTTCGTGGATGGGGAGGGGCTCAACGTGGGCGGTTACGGCGCCTACAACGCCCTCACCGATCCAGCCCACAAGCTCAGCGTGCAGCTGCAGGTGAACGACCAGAAACTGGCCCTCGAGCTGCCCGGACTGCCCGGACTGGCGGCCTTCTACCAGCACGATACTCTGGGCCAGCTCGAGCTCAAGGGCTACCAGTTCTTCGACGACCAGAACCGGCGCCGTGCCGCCTACGGCGATTCGGAGCCCCACCAGGTGGGGCGCAACGGCGAGATCTGGCTGAGCGTCAAGAGCCCCGATCTCGAGGCCAGCCTGGACCGGTTCGCCCGGCTGCGCGAGGAGTCGCAGAGCCTCACCGTCGCCCGCCAGCTCTTCGCCCTCAAACCCGAGGCGGCAGAGATCCAGGGCCTGATCAAGCAGTGGGGCGAAGCGCGGGTCGTGCCGGCTATCCTGCGCGAGGTGGAAAAGCTGCCCACCAACGAGGTGGTTCAACTCGGCCAGCAGCTCACGCTGGGCCTGCAATCGCAGAAAGGCTTCCTCGAGATCTTGCAGGGCCGTCCCGAGACGGCCGCCGTGGCCGCTGTCGCCCTCAAGGCTCAGGAGGGCCTCCAGGGCGGTCAGGCGGGCCAGGAGATTTTCCAGGCCGCCCTCAAGCTGCCTCCCGTCAGCACGGGCGTTGAGGTCAGCCGCTTCCTGGAGCCCATCGCCGCAGCCATCGACGCCAGCCAGGACTACTACCGCTCGCAAGATCGGGTCAGCCTGGGAAAAGCCATTCCCACCATCCTGAGCCAGTATCCGGACACCAGCGCGGGGGCCGCCCGACTGCTCGCCTGGGAGAGCGACTGCCCCCTTGGTCCGGCCCGCGAGCTGCTGAAGAACCCCACCGCCGGCACGAGCGAGGAGCTGCGCGCGCTGGCCCTGGGGGCCGAGAGCGGGGACCAGAAGCTGCGCACCAGAGTGCTCCAGGAGATGAAGGCCGAGCCGTCCACGGCGCGCTCTGGCGAGTTGGCCGAAACAGCCATCGCAAAGTGCACCACCGAGCCGGGCAGGATGGCATTGCTCAGGGCCGCCCTGCGCCATCCCCACCTGCGAGACGGAGCGCAGGCGGCCGCCATGCTGCGCGACGCAGTCGAGGAGGTTGCCCCTGGCACGGATTACTACGCCAACCAGACCAGGAGCAACCTGGGCAGCATCGCCCTGGATTTGCTCAAGGAGCTCCCCGAGACGCAGACGAGCGCCGGCCGGGTGGCCGGGTGGGCGCCGGCCTACCCCTTCGGTCCGGCCCGGGCGCTGCTCAAGAATCCCACAGCCAGCGCTCCCGAAGCGCTGCGCCGGGTGGCTCTGGGCGTGGAGATCTATGACCAGGAGGCTCAGAAGCGCGTGCTGGAGGAGTTGACCTGCGATCCCACCACGGCCGCCTCGGCCGGGGTGGCCCGGGCCGTCTGGGATCGATGCTCCAGCCCGATCGGCAGGCATGCGGCCTACAAAGCCGCCTTGCAATTTCCCGTCATCAAGGATGGGAAAGAGGCAGCCCGCCTGCTCGAGCTCATCGCCCGCCGCATCCAGCGCAGCCAGGACGACTATTACAAGAACACCAATCTGAACGCCCTGGGCACAGCTGCTATCGAGGTTCTGCAGAAGTTTCCCGACACCGAGACGGCGGCCCGGAAGGTTGCCTCCTGGCAGCCGGGCTCACCGCACGGGGTGGTCCGCGCGCTGCTCAAGCACCCCACCGCCACCACCCCCGAGGAGCTGCGCCAGATCGCACTGGGGGCCGATGTGAACGATACCGAGATGCAAAAACGGGTGCTGACCGAGCTGAAAGCCGACCCCTCCACGGCTGCTGCCGCTGGCCTGGGCCTGCTGGCCATGGACAAGATCTACGCCGCTGCGGGCAAGCACGCCGCCTATCAGGGCGCCCTGCGCCATCCAACCATCGGCACCGGCCGGGAAGCTGTCACCATGTTCCGTGCCGTCGCTCAGCAGATCGAGCAGTGGCAGGATAGCTACAAAGACATCAACCAGACGGGGCTGGGGACGGTCGTCCTGGAAGGTCTGCAGCAGTTTCCCGATACCCGGGAGGCGGCCGGCAAGGTTGCCTCCTGGCAACCCGGCCGGCCCTTCGGCGTGGCCTGCGCGCTGCTCGAGAATCCCACCGCCAGCACTCCAGCCGAGTTCCGTCAGATCGCGCTGCAGGGTAGTCCATGCGATCCTTGCCTGGAAGCCCGGGTGCTGGCCGAGCTCAAAGCCGACTCAACCACCGAGCGAGCCGCCACGTTGGTGCAGAAGGCCTACGACGGCTGCTACGGCAGCCAGGGCAAGACCCAGGCCGTGCGCGCCGCGCTGGCTCACCCCCACGTCACCACCGGAGCCGAGGCGGCCCGGATGTTCCAGACGGCATTTACAGCCGTCCAGACCTCCAACGACAGCTACAAGGACAACAGTCTCCAGGCCATGGGCGCAGCCGCTCTGGAAGCCCTCAAGAGCTTCCCCGATACGAGTGCCGGAGCCGAGCAGGTGCTGGCCTGGGAACCCGGACGACCGGGCGCGGTGGCCGAAGCCCTGGTGAAAAATCCGACCCGACCCGATCTCTTGAAGGTGGCGCTGGCATGCGACCCGAGCGACTCCGCCTTTCAGAAGAAACGGATGGCCGAGCTCCCCCGGGCCGAGTTGGCCCTCAAGCTGTACGAACAGGTCTACCACCTGACCGGCAAGCACGCCGTCTATCAGGCCAGCCTGCGTCACCAGAAGCTCGACAGTGGGGTGGAGGTGGCCGCCTGGCTGAGGGAGGTGGGCGACTCCCTGCAAACTGGCAACGACTCTTACAAGGACCACAATCTCAACGTGCTGGGCGCCTGCGCCCTGGACGCCCTGCAGCTGTATCCCGAAACAAAGGAGGCGGCGGCCCGGGTTGCCGCATGGAAACCCAGCCAGCCCTTTGGGCCTGTTTCCGAGCTGCTCAAGACGCCCACAGCCGATGATCCGGCGGCTCTCAAGCGCTATGCGCTGGCAGCCGGCCCGGCAGACACCGCCATGCGTTCCAATGTGCTGACCGACCGCAAGACCCCCATCGCGACCCTGGGCAAGGCCGTCATGGAGCAAGTCTACAGCCCGCCGCTCAGGGAAGCCGCCTATCGCCTGGGACTGTCTGATCGCCCCCTCGCCACCAGTGCTCAGGCGCGCGAAGCACTCAAGGAGATCGACCAGGCCATCCACCAGAGCAAGGACCATTACAAGCCCTACGACCAGGATGGCCTGGCCCGGGCCGTGGTGAGCGTGCTCAGCGAGTTCCCGGACACCAGAGCCGAGGCCAACCGGGTGACCGGGTGGTCCTCCCAGCCCCCTTATTCGGTGGCTCGCATCCTGCTCGAGAACCCTGGCGTTCTCGCCATGGACACCTTCGCTCAGGGCTTCCTGGTCCCGGGGGATGCGGCCAAAGAGCAGCTGGCTCTGCAAGAGCTCGCTTCGCGATCCGAGAAGGCGGCCGCCATCGCCCGGGTGAGCTGCGAGCAGGTCGAGCAGGCCGACACCCGGCACGCCCTGGTGCTGGCCGCCCTCACCATCCCTGAGATCCGCACCAGCGAGGACGTGGACGCCTACTACGAGCTGGCCGCCCAGCTCTCGCGGGGCTATGAGTCGGCCAAGCTGAGGGAGCTGAGCGAGGTCTACCGCACCGGCTTCGGCCTGGGCAAGAAGGCCGGGCTGGGGCTGGCCGAGGAGGAGCAGCGCGTGCTGGTGGGCGGCGTGGTGGTCAGGAAGCGCTGAGGGCATCGTCCGGTAAGCCCCACGGCCTCCGACCACCCACAAGGGGGGTTCCGGCCGCGCTCCCTAGAATCGTTGCTGCACGTTGCACCAACCCGGACCCCGCCTGGCCAGCTCCGCCGACCTCCAGGGCGTCCTCGCGCTCGCCGAGAGGAAGTCTTCTCCCTGCAATGAGGCGATCTACCAGCGCATGCGCGAGGGTGACACCTGGCAGTTGGAGTACGACCTGTACGTCTGCGACGGAACAGAAGGTCTGAGGGGCTTTCTGGTTCTGAAGAAGCACCTGACCCGCGGCATCACCGGCGACCGCGAGTCGATCATTTGCGACCTCTTCGCCCTTCATTTGCCTGAGCAAACAAGCCTCCTCGAGTGTGCGGCAGATGCGGCGCGGGGTTACGAGTCGCAATTTCTCACCATCGAGATCGCTCCCCACGACAAGCACCTGCGAGAAGTGCTCGAAGGCCAGGGATACCGGTTGGAAAGCCACCGAATCTCTGTCGCGACGGCCGATTGTCGCCCTCCCGAAGCAAGTCCTTACTCGGTTCGCCTGGCCGAGGCGCAAGACCACTTCTCGATCGCCGTACTCAACTCGATGATGCTCGAGCACACCCTGTCGGCTGAACGCGACTATGACCTCAGCGAGCTCACCTTCCGATCGATGGAGGCGATCTTCCAGCAACTGAGCCGACAAGACGAGGGGTGCGTGGCCCTGGTCTTGACCCGGGGCCAGGAGCTGGTGGCTCACCTTCTCCTCGAGCTCATGGGAGAGACCGGCTACATCTACGACCTGGCCGTGGCCCGGGAGCATTGGGGGGGAACAGCGGTGCGCCACATCATGCGGTCCGGCTCGCAGCTGCTCTTTCAAAGAAACATCCCCCTGCTGGCAGGCGATGTCAGCGCTTGCAACCTGCGGGCGCTCCAATTCGCCCGGCGCGCCCTGGGCTTCTCGGTGGACAGCCAGCGCTTTGGTCGCAGGCTGCGCTGAAGATGCAGGTTCGCAAGGCCCGGCTGGAAGACTTGCCCGAGCTCGAGCGCTTGAAACGAGCGATGGGCTATCCAGGTTCGGTCTTCTACGACGAAGAGAGCTATTTTCAGCTGGCCCTCGAGCGCCTGAGTCAGGTTCTCACGAGCCCTGAGGAGCTCCCTGATTGGCGTTTGTTGGTGCTGCTCGAGGAAGACAAGCCGCGCGGGTACGTTCTCTTCGTCCTCGATGATGAGCACGGAGTGACCCACCAGTTGCAGTCGCTCATCCTGGACTTTGCCGTGTTCAGCTTCGAGGGGCTCTCAGCCCTGGTGGCCCGGACCCGCAAGACCGTGACGACCTTCGAGAACGAATACCTGGTAAGTGAGCTTCCCCCGGCTGACAAGCGCCTGCAACTGTGGTTCTATCGCTGCGGTTTTCGAGCCGAGCAAAATCGTGCCGCCAGACGCTTTCCTCGGGGCCACCGGGGAGCGTCCTCGCCAGATTACCGCATTCGCAAGGCTCGTCCCGAAGATCTATCCTTCATTCTCGAGGTGCACTCGGCCTATCCGGCCGCCTACCTGCCGGCCGGTCGAGATGTCGACCTTCAAACCGTCGAGTTCCGCTATCAGCTGCTCTATGCCGGATTCGATCTCACCAGCTCGAGCGGCTCTCTCTACTTCATCCTCGAAGAGGTGGCCTCGGGTCTTGCGGCCGGCTATCTCATCCTCCACGAAGGCCCCGTTCTGGGCAAGGTCAAAAGCTTCTACGTTTACGACGTGGCCGTCGCCCCTGCTTTCGCAGGTCGGGGATTGTCGGTCTACCTCATCGGCTTTGCCGAGACCCTGGCCGGGCAGGAGGGGTCGATTCTGTACGGAGACGGAAGCCTGGGCACCCGCGTGATCGCCAGCTGGCACGCGCAAATGGGCTATGTGGTCGACTCCATCCGCTTCGCCCTGGACTGCCGATCCGAAGCGCCTCTCGGGGATGTTAAAAGAATGTGAAACTCTTCCCATGCACCCTGTCCGTGTGAGATAATTTCCCCAAGTCAAACTACACTGGAGGACACAAATCATGGGTAATGCGATTGGTGGAATCATTGGCGCGGTCGCCGGCGGCGGCAAGGGTGGCGGCAAAGGTGGCGCTGGCGGGGGAGCGATGGAGCTCATCTCCAAGATCGTGGAAGCCGTGACCGGCGCTATTGCTGGCAAGTAGCTCCTGAAGAAACTTGAATCTAAAACTCGGCCTCACAGGTCGGGTTTTTGAATTTCTGGAGGCAAAAATGAGCTCAGAAGGTGAAGATAAAGCAGCCGATTGGAGCGGAGCGCTCCAGGGAGCAATCTCCGAGGCAGGAGACGAGGAGGACCCGTCCGGGATCGATGTCGTCAGCAGCGGCGGACTGTCCGGCGCGGGTGCGAGCGCGGGCTCGGAAAGCGACAACGGAGAGTTGCCCTACGTCGTGTTGCTGCATGCGGCGGCGCGCACCGTCCAGAGCGGCGAGATCACGGTGGAAGAGTTCATCGAGGGCATCGGCAAACTGGACGCCATCGCCGATAACGCCCTCAAGATTTACGCCATTCCGGCCGTCAAGAACGACCTTCCGGGCAAGTTGACCGACTACCAGAACTCCATCGTGTCGGCCCTGGAAGTCGAGCTTCACAACCTCAAGAAGGGCCTGGCCCTGATGCTCACCTACCCCGAGAGCAAGGCCGTCGGCGACCTGGAATCCGGGTTGAAGATCGCGGTCGCCTCTCTGAACGCCTCCAACGAGATCAAGAAGAAGGCGGACGCGGAGAAAGCGGCCATCTTGCAGCGTGAGCAGGACGAGAAGGCCGTGCGAGCGCAGAAGGCTGCCGAAGCCGATTCCGATTGATGTGCTCTCAGGTCTCGGTCTGATGATCGCACTGTAAGGGGCCAGGCCCACCGACGTGCACGTCAAGCTACCCTACTTCGACATGATCCTGGCCCGGCTCGCGCAAGGCGACCCGGACTTTGAGGAGGCCTTCCGACGCCACGTCCACTTTGGCGCCTGGGAAGACCCCGACAACGCCTATCTCGACCGGCCCGACAGCATCAAGGCCATGGATCGGCTCTGCCTGCACCTGATCAAGCTGGCGGACATCCAGGATGGTCAGGACATCCTGGACGTGGGCTGCGGTTTCGGGGGAACGCTGGCCACCCTCGATGAGCAGTTCTCCCCGGTGCGCTTGACCGGTCTGAACATCGACGAGCGCCAGCTCGAAGTGGCCAGGGGGCGACTTTTCCCTCGCCCCGGCAACCAGCTCGATTTCGTGCTGGGGGACGCCTGCGAGATGCACTTTCCGCCTCGCTCGTTCGACCGGGTCCTGGCTGTCGAGTGCATCTTCCATTTCCCGAGTCGCAAGACGTTCTTCGGGCATGTGGCCCGGGTTCTGCGCCCGGGGGGCAACCTGACCCTGACCGACTTCCTGCAGCCCGAGGGGGCACCGGCGGCCCACTTCGACACCACCGACGATCCGCTCTGGGGGTCCCACACGGCCATCGGTTTGCAGGCCTATCGAGAGCTGGGCGAGGAGGTCGGGCTGGTGTTGACCCACGCCCACGACATCAGCCGGCACGTGCGGCCCACCTACCACTGGTTCGGCCAGCTCCTGGGTCGCCACTATCCCGAGGCGGAGGCGGTGCTGAAGGAGTCTCAGCTCATCATGGACCTGGGCGGCCTGGGCTACTGCACACTCCGGTTCGACCTCAGATAGACGCGCTCGGGTCGGCCAGGGAGGCGAGCAGCCGAGCCTGGAAGTCTTGCACGTAGAGCTCGGCCTTCTTCCTGGAGAAACAGGTGGTGCGATAGCGAAACAGTCCCTGGAAGCCGTCGTTTTGCTCGATGATCTCGAGCATCACGGGAGACGAGTGGTAAGGCGGCTCGACGAAGAGAAATTCCCATGGCCCCAGAGGGCTGTCCACGACCCCGCCCGAGCGCAGTCCGAGCGGCTCTCCCCTGGGAGCCGCCTCGCCCTCCAGCCAGCGCGCCTTCTGGTACTGCTGGAACATGATCCAGACGTCGGTGCGAGGAGTGTCCATCGTGGTGGTCACCGGATAGAACTGCCGATCCAGCACTTCGCTGATGGTCACGCGATTTTTTGCCCATAGCTCTTCCCAGCTGCGGACCTGGCGCAGATCGCGACGATACAGGACCAGCTGGGCGAAGAAACCAACCGTATCGTCGAAACGCTGGTGGGGTCGGTTGGCCACCGCTCCCCCGATGGGGAAGTCGTCCATCCCCAGCGAGCGCCCCATGGTGACTTGAAGGGTCGACAAGAACAGGTTGAACAGGGTGATCTTGTGGGTCCGGCGGGTCTGGCGAGCCCGGGTCAGCACCTCGCTGTCGAGTCGGAAGAGGACGAAATCGGCAATGTCATCCGCCACCGAGTGGGGAAAAGCCAGACCCGGACAGCCCTCCAGCTCGTTTTTCCACCACTGGCGCATTTCTCTGGCCTTGGGCAGGGCGAACCAGGCGTGCTGCCAGGCGCAGAACTCGGGAAAGCTCGGGGGAGGTGGCCCCTCACGGGGCTCCTCCAACTCGGCCATGATGATCTCCAGGCTCCAGAGATCGGCGGCGCAGTGGTGCACGTCGAACTGCATCACGTCGTCTTGCTCGCGCCGGTAGAGCCGCAGCCGACAGACCGGCAGGCGAGTGAGGTCGTAGCTTTCCAGGGCATCGGCCAGCAGGCGCTCGCGCAGCTCCTCGGTGGTCCACGTGCTGGCGTCCAGGACGGTGAAGTGTAGAGTGTGCGAGGGGTGCACCCGTTGCTCGACCCTGGCCTCGAGATTGAGCTCATAGAGCTTCATCGCGTCAAGCTGGATGGTCAACATCCTGGCCTGGTAGTCCAGCTGGTGCTCGGAGGGCACCTCGTAGGTGGTGCGCAGGGCCGGGTGGCGATCGATGATGCGCTGCATCCGGCTGCGCAAAAGCTCCGGGTCGACCTTGCGAAAGAAGCGGATGGTCGAGCGCATGTTCCAGACCGGACCCGAGCTCATCATGCAATCGAGGATCAGGCCCTGCAGGATGAAGGCGGTCTTGCACACGGCCGGCTGCTGCTTGAGCAGGCGTGCCAGCATGGCCCGTTTTTGCTCCGGGGTGAGCGATTGCGTCATACGGGGCTGTCGTCGAGCATGGCGGCAAGCATGGCTTCGACCTCGTCGTCCTCCAGATGCTCGAGCTCCTGGTCGAGCGCTTCGGCCTGCGGTTGCATCGAGTCAGACAGCAAGGCGATGAGCTTCTCGATGGAGGGCTGCTCGAGCAGAGCGCTGGAGGGCAGGGTCACGTTCAGCGTGCTCTTGACCCAGTTGCGAAGCTGGAGCGACATCAACGAGTCCAGGCCCAGGTCCACCAGGGACTGGCTGGAGTCGATCTTCTGCGGTTGCGTGCCCAGCACGCGAGCCACCTGGGCCATCACCACCGGCTGCAGAGCGGTCCGGCGCTCGAGTGAGTCCAACTGCTCAAGGTGTTGCAGCCCGCTCTCATCGCCCCCGCGAGTGCTGGTCAGAAGCGCCTCGAAGCGAGGCACCGGCTTGCCTCCCATCGCCTTGAGCAAGAGCGTCCAGTCTGCGTTCATGATGCCGACCTGGGTGGGATTGACGCGCAAGGCCTTCTCCAGCCCCTGCAGCGCCTGGGCCGAAGTCATCATCTTGCTTCCCCCCTGCTCGAGCCAGGCGGCCACCATCGGATTGCGAGCCAGGTAGCCCACATCCCCCAGAGGACCCCAGTTGACCGTGAGGGCGGGCAATCCGAGCGACCGTCGATGATAGGCCAGGCTATCGAGGAAGGTGTTGGAGGCCGCATAGTTGCCCTGCCCGGCAGCCCCAAACCAGGCGGCGTTGGAGCTGAACATGACGAAGAAATCCAGCGGTTGCTTCAAAGTGGCCTGGTGCAGGTTCCAGGTTCCGTGGATCTTGGCCTGGAAGACCCCTTCCAGGCGCTCGCGAGTGAGGTTGAGGGTAGGCACGTCGTCGAGCTGCATGGCGGCGTGCACGACCCCCCGGACCACCCCGAGCTTGTCGAAGAGCTCGGTCACGGCTTTCTTGTCTCCCACGTCCACCGCGAACGCCTCGACGCGGGGGTCGTCAAAGCCGCTGTGAGCCTGCGGCGTGCGCGACAGCACGGCCACCCGGCCGGCCCCGTGGCGCAGCAGCCAGAGCACCACCTCGCGGCCAAAGCCGCCCATGCCGCCGGTCACCACGTAGGTATCCTGCGCTCCCGGTTTCCAGTGGGGCTGCACCCGGTCCGGGGTTTGGGCCTCCAGCACCACCTTGCCGATGTGCCGGGCCATGCTCAGGCAGCGGAAGGCCTCGATCGCCTGGTTGTAGGAGAACGTCTGCAGGGGAAGAGCCGTGGCCGAGCCAGCCCTGATGTCGGAGACCAGGATCTGCAAGAGCTCCTGAACGGTGTCCTGCTCGAAGTTGATCACCTGCTCGAGATCGATGGCGTGGTAGGACAGTCCCCGGCGGAACGGGCTCAGCCCCACCCTCAGATCGCTGTAGATGTCGCGCTTGGTCACGTCCAGAAAGCGGCCAAAGCGACGCAGGAGGGTCAGGCCTGCCGTGAGAGCCTCTCCCGCCAGGCTGTTGAGCACCACGTCCACTCCCTGTCCGTCGGTGACATCCAGAACCCCGTCCACAAAGGAGGTGGAGCGCGAGTCGAAGACGTGCTCGATGCCGAGCTCTTGCAGGAAGCGGACCTTCTCGGGGGTTCCGGCCGTGGCCAGAACCCGCGCCCCGACCTTGCGAGCGATCTGGATGGCCGCCAGACCCAGGCCGCCGGAGGCGGCGTGCACCAGAAGGGTATCCTGCGCTTTGAGCCGACCGATCGTGACCAGAGCGTAGTAAGCCGTGACGAAGACCAGCGGCATGGCAGCCGCCTGGGTGTCGCTCAGGCTCTCGGGCGTGGCCACCAGAAACGAGCGCGGCACGACGACCTGGGAGGCAAAGGCGGAGGGAGCGATGCCCATCACCCGGTCACCCGGCTTCAGGTCGCTGACCCGCGAGCCCACCTCGCTCACGGTGCCGGCCATCTCGATTCCCAGCACGCCCTCGGTGGGGTAAAGCCCCAGCGCCCGCATCACGTCGCTGAAATTGAGGCCGGCGGCGGCCACCTGGACGCGCACCTCGTCAGGAGCCGGCTCGCGGGTGGCGGGCACGGTCCACTCCAGCGCCTCCAGCGTGCCTGGCCGCTCACAGGTGAGCACGTAGTGCTGATCGGGCCGGGGAGGCACCGGGACGGGTGGCTGCTGCGCCAGCGGGAACCTCTGGCAACGCTGCACGGAACGTACCCCGTCGCGATAAGCCACCTCTTCGGCCTGCTTGCAGAAAAGCTCGCGATACACCCGATCGGCATCGCTGTCGTCCTGGATGTCGATCAGGGTGGCCCGCAGGCCCGGGTCCTCGGTGGCCAGGACGCGCACCAGTCCCCAGACCGGGGAGCCCTGCGGCTCGACCGCCAGGCCGCCGGCCGGCTGGCACCGCCTGGTCACCGAGAAAAGGCGCGGCGGCATGAGGCGGTGCCGGTCGATCTGCTGCACCATCTCCAAGAGCGGCATCAAGGGGCCGGCCGGGTCCTCCAGGGTGGCCGAGAGGGCCGAAAGGTGCAGGCAACCGACCAGCTGGCCAGCTTCTCGCATATCGAAGCTCTGGCCTGGCTCGACCACTTGAGTCGCATATCCGTCAGCCGCGAGGCGGGCCACCAGTTGTGAGGCCAGGCTCGAGCCGTCGCTGAAGACCAGCCAGCGACCTCCGGCCGAGGGCGAGCTTTCCACGGGAGCAAGCTCGGTGGGAACCCAGTGCAGAGCGTAGCACAGAGCATCCACGGCATCCCCGGCGCTCTCGGCGGCGCGCACCAGGCGGTAGCCCTGCAGGTCGAACAGCACCTCGCCCTGCCGGTTGCAGACCGTCAGATCCCCCTCCAGCTCGCGCGCCGTCTGGTGGGTGCAGCGCATATAGGCCACGATCTCTTCTTCCATCGGGCGCAGCACGCGCACGCGCCGGGCGGCCACCGGAAGCCAGTTGGTGCCCTCGCCCATGAGAGCTGCGTCGAGCGCGGCCAGACCGACCTGGAAACAGGAGTCGATGGTGCCAGGATGGGTGAACGAGAGACCGTCTGCTGCAGGCAGCCGGGCGGCTCCTTGCACTCGGGCCAGAGCCTCCCGGGGGCCGCGTCGTCCCCCCTGGATGGCGTCGAAGGTCGGCCCGAAGACCAGACCTCGGGCGGCCCACTCCTTCGACAGGCTGCCCTGCCATTCGGTCGCCAGCCTGGCTTCGATGGGAGCCACCTCCAGGTCGGCCGGGATTCCCCCCGGATCGCTGCAGATGTGGGCCCGGAAAATGACCGTTCGCTTCTCGCTGCCGTCGATGGCCTCGGCATGGATGGCCAGAGTGCCATCCTCGTTGACGATGGTCTGGAGCAGCATCTGGCTGTTGATGAAGCAGGCCGAGTCGATGTGGACGTTGTCGAGCGCCAGCGGCAGGCTGCCCTGGCGGACGTGGGCCGCCTCGAAGCCCATTTCCATCATGGAGCTGGCCGATAAGATGATCTGGCTGTGGAACTGGTGGTCTTTCAACCAGGAGGGATCCTGCGAGGTCAAGAGCTGGTTGAAGACATTGGGCTCGACCTGGAACCCGAGCATGGCGTACTGGGTTGGCTCCAGGCGGAACCTGCGCACGCGCCGCGACTCCTGCCAGTAGCGCTCGTGCTGCCAGGGGTAATGGGGCAGCGCCACCCAATCCGGGGCGGCCCCATCGCCCCACTGCAAAGCCTGACCCAGGCTATAGAGCTCTCCCAGAGCCTGCAGAAAGGCCCGCCGCTCGGGCTGGTGACGGCGCAGGGTGGCCACCGCCCGCCCGCCGCTCTCGCTGATGGACGGCCCGAGCACGGGGTGCCCCCCCACCTCCAGGAACAGCGTGATGCCATCTGTAACGGCCCGGGCCACGGCGTCGGCAAAGCGCACCGTTGAGCGCACGTTCTGCCACCAGTAGGCAGCGTCGGTCTTGTCGACGGGGCCGCCGGTCACGGTCGAGAGCAGGGTGCGGGCGGGCTGGCGGGGGCTCAGAGCCTGGAGGGCGGCCTTCAGCTCTTCTTCGATGACGTCGAGCTGGGCGCTGTGAAAGGCGTATTCGACCTTGACGTCAGTGCAGTCGAACCCCGCGTCGCGCAGGCGCTGGTTGACTTCCTCCATGGCCTGGTGCTCGCCCGACAGAACCACCGTCCCGGGCGCGTTCACGGCCCCCACGCAGACGTCGGGCTGCAGAAAGCGCGACACCTCCTGAGCCGAGGCCGATACCGAGATCATGCGGCCCTTGCTGGACTCGCGGTCCATCAGGCGGCCTCGATGCACCACCAGGTGAATGGCATCGGCCAGCTCCAGAGCCCCCGAGGCCCAGGCCGAGGCCACCTCGCCCACGCTGTGGCCGATCACCACCTCGGGCTCGACGCCCCAGGACGCCAGCATGCGCGTCAGCCCGGCCTGCAGGGCAAACAGCATGGGCTGGACCACGGCGGTCTTATCGATGGAGGTGCTGTCCTGCTCGAACGCCTCCCGCAACGACCAGCCCGCCAGGCTCTTGTAGTAGGGCTCGCACTCGTCCACGAAGGCGCCGAAGGTGGGGTCTGAGAGCAGGGTGCGACCCATTCCCAGCCATTGCGAGCCCTGCCCGTTGTAGACGAAGGCCACCCGTGGAGCCTGTCGGACGGCCGGGTGCACGACGGCCTTCTCCAGGTCGGAAAAGCTCCTGTCGTCGCTGCTCTGGTCGACCACCACGGCGGCGCGATAGGGATGATGGGTTCGGCGCATCAGGCTGGAATAGGCGATCTCGCGCAAAGATGCCCCTTCGAGCGCCTGATAGCTGGCCAGCAGGTCGCGCAGGGCCCCCTCGCTGCGGGCCGACAGACAGAGCAGATGGGGCCCGTGGCTGGCGGGCAGGGGCTCTTTGCCGCCCGGGTGGGGGGGAGCGGCCAGCACCACGTGCCCGTTGGTCCCTCCGAAGCCGAAGCTGTTCACTCCCAGCAAGACCTCGCCGTCCGGCAAGTCCGATGGGGCGGTGGGGATCTCCAGCCCCAGTGCCTGGAAGGGGATGTTGGGATTGGGCTCGTGAAAGTGCAGATTGGCCGGAATTTGCCGCCTGGATGCGATCAAACAGGTCTTGATCAGCCCGGCCATGCCCGCCCCCGCCTCGAGGTGACCGATGTTGGTCTTGACCGACCCGACCCTCACCGGCCGCTCGGGAAGCCCGAGCACGGTGCCGATAGCCGTGGTCTCGACCGGATCGCCGGCCGCCGTGCCCGTGCCGTGGGCCTCGATGTAGCGAACCCGCTCGATCGGCAACCCCTGGTAGGCGTCTTTCAGCAGGCGGATCTGGCCCTCGACGCTGGGGAAGGTGAGACCCTCGTTGCGTCCATCGGAATTGACCACGGTGCGCAGGATGGTGGCGTAGATGTGGTCGCCGTCGGCCAGGGCCCTGGCCAGGGGCTTGAGCACCACCACCCCCGCTCCCTCGCTGCGCACGTAGCCGTCGCCACTTGCGTCGAAGGCGTGACATCGGCTGGTGGGACTGAGCATGGAAAGGCGACTGAAGGCCACGTGGTGGATGGGATGCAGCATCGCATTGACGGCACAGGCCAGGGCCGTGTCGCTCTCGCCGCGCTGGATGCTGGTGACGGCCGCGTGGATGGCCACCAGGGAAGAGGAGCAGGCCGTGTCGACCGTCAGGCTCGGGCCGTGCAGGTCGAAGGCGTAGGAAATGCGGTTGGAGGTCATGCACATGGCCCACCCGGTAACGCTGTGGGTAGTGAGCGAATCGAGGTCTTGAATGTCATAGTAGTCGTGCGACGAGGCCCCGGTGAACACGCCCATGCGGGTGCCGGCCACCTTTTCCAGGGGATACCCGGCGTCTTCCAGCGCTTCCCAGGCCACCTCCAAGAGCATGCGCTGCTGGGGGTCCAGGGTGGACGCTTCGCGCGGCGAGATGCCAAAGAAGGCCGGATCAAAACCCTCAATCTGGGCGAGAAAACCTCCCTGGCCCTGGGGAGTGCGATAGTCCTTGCCCTTGTCGGGGTGGTGGAAGCGCTGCTTGAGCCAGCGGTCGGGGGGAATGTCGCTCACCGCGTCCACGCCGTTCATGAGCAGAGCCCAGAACGTTTCCACGTCGTTGACGTTGCCAGGGAGTCGGCAGCCGATACCGGTCACCGCGATAGGAATCCACTCAACGACGACAGGAGCGGTCGACAGTTGCATGCTCATCTCCTCCAATCGGTCCCCGGATCAAATGTCCGGGAGACCGTGAGTCAGACCATGAGCTCAGCTTGAGCCGATCGATGCTGGCGAAGCATTGCTTGAGGGCCCGGCTTCTGCCCTGTGATTCGGGCCGTTCGATGCATGTCCTCGTACCCGTTTCGGTTGGTTTCCTCCCGGTGTTCGGGCACTCGACCGGGCGATGCGCCCGTGGCAAGCAGGTCCAAAGTTTCCCCGCCGGGAATCACGTCAGTTCTCTGGCCCGGTCCCGGGCAGTCTCATCGCAGCCTCATACTGGAGGGAACCCTATCCCATGCTCAGACTCCTCTGTCTGCTCCTGCTGGTCTTGCCAGCTCAGGCGCAAAACTTTCTGGCCCTCAATCTGAACCAGTCTCAGGTGGTGGGCGGCGCCACCGTGGGGGGCACGGTGGCCCTCACCAATCCCGCTCCCGCGGGCGGCACGGTGGTCACCCTCTGGAGCGGGGACGACGTGCGCGTGCCTTCCTCGGTGATCATCCCGGCCGGGGCCAAGTACACGGGCTTCTCAGTGGCCACTTCACCTACCAGCCAGGCCCAGTACGTGCGCATCCAGGCCACGGCGGGCAGCCTGCAGCAGCAAACCTTCCTGCAGGTGCTGCCCAGCGGGCAACAGACGGCTTCTCAGCCGTCTGACTCGGGCCTGCAGATGTACAAAGAATACCCGATGGTCGGCCCCGTCTACGGCTCGGGCATCCCCTACTACTACCCCTACGGCTACTACGGCTATCCGGGGCCCAACCCCTGGGCCGAGCCGACCCACTTTGACCGGGACGGCTACCCGATGATTCGCTCCACCGGTGGAGGACGACGCTGATGAAGAAGCTCTTGCTGGCCGCCCTGGCGGCCCTCACCCTGATCGCTCCGGCCCCGGCCCAAACCACCCTGGAGGAGGCTCTCAAATCGCCTACCAGGCTGGAAGTTCTGCAACTGCGTGATCTGAAGAGCCCGCTGGGGGCCGAGCTGGCCCGGTTCGCCAACCTGAAGGTCCTGATTCTGACCGACCTCGGGCTCAAGTCGCTCCCTCCCGAAATCGGACAGCTGAAAGACCTGCAGGTACTGATCCTGGACGGCAACCAGCTGACCGCGCTGCCGGCCGAGCTGGGACGGCTGTCCAAGCTGCGCATGCTGACGGCCAACAACAACCAGCTGACCTCGCTTCCCCCTCTGGACAACCTGGCCCGCCTCGAGCTGCTGGCGGTGAGCAACAACAAACTGACCTCGCTGCCGGCGCTGAGCAGCCTGCGCCACCTGCGGGCCAGCCACAACCAGCTGACCGCGGTGCCCGCGCTGGCGGGCCTGGAAGACCTTGACGTCAGCGGCAATCGCCTGGCCGCCTTCCCGGCCGAGGTGCTCAAATCAGCTTCGCTGCGCAGCCTGGTGCTCTCGGGCAACGCCATCGGCTCGGTGCCGGCGGAGGTCGGCGGCCTGAAGAATCTGGATACGCTCGATCTGGGCAACTGCCAGCTCAAGGCGCTGCCGGCCGAGGTGGGCCTGCTGAGCCACCTCGAAAAGCTCTATCTGCAGGGGAACGGCCTCACGGGTCTGCCCGCCTCGCTGGCCGACCTGTTGCACCTCGAGCAGCTCGATCTCTCCGATAACAGCCTGACCCGAGATGCAGCGGTGGTCTTCCAGATCACCTCGCTCAAGGGGCTGGACATCTCGGGCAACAACCTGGGCACCATCCCCGAGGGGCTGGGTGAGCTGAGCCAGCTGGTCTACCTGGATCTGTCCGACAACCAGCTGACGACCGTGACGGCCACCCTGGGCAAGCTGCGCGCGCTGCGCACCCTGCTTCTGGCCCGCAATCTTCTCACCGAGGTTCCGGCGCCCAAGAAGCTGACCGAGCTGCGCACTTTGAACCTGGACGGCAATAAGCTGACCAGCATGCCCGACCTGAAGACCCTGCGCGATCTCAGCGTGCTCAGCCTGGAGGGCAACAGCCTCAGCCACGTGCCGCCCGGGCTGGCGGGGCTGAGCGATCTCAGCCAGGTCACCTTGCGCGGCAATCCCATCCCGGCGGCCGAGGTGAGCGCACTGAAGGCAGCGATTCCTAAAGCCAACGTCGAGTACTAGGCAGGACTCAGAGCGCAATACCCGCGAGCTCACGTAGCGAACGAACGTTATCTGCCCGAAATCTGTCCAAAGACGCCCTGAGCCCACTTCTTTCCGGCCTCGCTGCCGTAGTGGAGGCCGTCGCTACCCGAATAGGTCGGCGTGAACGGATCGGAGGGGATATAGGTGCCGTAAGGGGCCATGGCGGCCGCCATCTTCTGGTCGAAGGCTTTGATCGCGCTGTCGTCGCCACTGTCCTCGCGGGTCTTGGGCGGACCCACCCAGATCAGCTTGATGCCATGCTTTTTGGCCACCTCGCCCAGGCTGCGCACCTGCGAGGTCGGGTCGCCGTTGCGGAAGTTGGCGCCCAGGTTGACGATGATCAGGCCGGGCTTCTCCCTGGCGATCAGCTCCTCGAGTTTCGGGATCGCGTGGGGCTGGTTCCAGGGTGGCTGCTCCACCTGGCCGTTCGCTCCCCGCGCTACCCAGCCTGACCGGGTGGTGCCTCCGTTCGCCCATTGGGTGGCCGAGCTGCCCGAGGCTCCGTAGGTGGCTACCTGCGCTCCGGTGCTGCGCAGCTTCGCGTCTAGCTCGGCACCGAAGGCACCCACCGTGTGGGAGTCGCCGATCATCAGCACCCTTGTGCCTGGTCCGATGCTGGTGGGTGCGGCTGTGGGCGCGGAAGGAGTCGAGTTTCCACTTGACGAGGCGGAGCTGACGGGGCTCGAGCCACCACTCTCAACGGCCCCTCCCTGCGCGCCGTTGCTCATCAACTGGCTCAGCGCCGCGGGTCCGCCCTGCTGGGTCATCAGGGTCATCAGCAACCCCAGCAAGTTAAGGTTGAGCTGCTGCATCCCCAGCATGACTTCCTGGCCAGCCATTGGCCCGCCCAGGCCGCCGCAGCGACAGGCCGCTCCTGAGAGCGGCGCGAAGGGCATCGACCCCATGGTGGCGAGGCCGAAAGGCGAAACGGCGTTGAGTCCGGTCAAGGGATCCATGCTTTGAAGATACCGCTCGACCGGCCGAAAGGCAGGGAAAGTGTTGTTAAGTTTTCCTGAACATTGTAAAAGGTTTGCTCAGTTGCAGCCGAGTCGGCCCTTCGAGCTCGGCCCGCTTCGTCCAGAGCCTCAGCTGAGGTGCCGCGCCTCGAGCTCGCGAAGAGGAAGCGCCCCGCCCAGAACCGCGTCCAGGACGAGACTGCCCCGGTTCAGCTTCTCTTCAGCGGACTGGCCCATGATTGTCGATATGGCGACCGTTTCCTCGAGTACTGCGGCGGCGACCCTCTTCGGAGCTCCCCGCCCGGTGCTGACCACCCTGGCCCGGCTGGCGGACGAGCCGGTGGACCTGCCTCCGGTCCTGGCGGCCGACCGGGTCTACGCGGGCGATCGCTCGGGTAACCTGCAGGCCCTGGACGCCAGCGGAGCACCCGTGTGGAGTTGCCGGCTCAAGGGCCCGCTCGAGCACCCCCCGACGCCGGCGGCCGATGGCTCGGTCTACGTCCTGGGCGGCCACCACCTGCACCGGATCAGCCCCGAAGGCAAGCTGCTCTGGGCCCGGTCTCTCTCCGAGCCGATGAACGCGCCGGTGGTGCAGGGCGAGCGGATTTACGTCGGAACCCGAGGGTGCATGCTGCTGGCCTTCGACCGCGACGGCAACGAGAAGGCCAGGATTCACGACGCGCTGGGAACTCCTCACAGCTTCTTCGTGCTGCCAGGCCCGGGCAAGGCCGTGCTGCTGGTCGGCAACCAGGGGCGGGTGGTGCAGTACGACCCCACAGCCCTGCTCTTCAAGAGCAAGCGCCTGCGGGATCTGCCCGGAATGGCCGGGCGCCCTCCCCGACTCGGTCCCGACGGGCGTTACTACTTCATCACCATGGAGCCGGGCATGCGCCACCACCTGGTGGCTCTGCAACCCGCCACGGGTCGGGTGGAGATGGACGTGGCCCTCGGCGAGCTCAGCCTGCCCGGCCAGCCCGGGCTGGGGCTGCCCGGCTCGGTAGCCCTGGCTCTGGCGGGAGGCGCGGTCCACCTCTACGATACGGGCGGAAACGAGCGGGGCATTCTGCCAGGCCTGGTGGAGAAGCTGCCGGTGGACCCGACCCTGGAGGTCAACACGATGGGCTCCGACGGGGCCCTGATCACCGGGACGAAGAGCGCGCCGCGGCTAATCTGCCAGGGCGAGGAATTGGAGGTCCCCGCGGACATCGTGGGCGCCGCCCGCGGGCCCGAAGGCTGGCTCTACGTTACCCGAAAGAACGGCGACGTGAGCCGGCTCGAGCTGCGAGTGGCTCCCGAGGACAACTCCACGGCCGTGGCCGAGGATGCCGGCAGCGTGCGCTTCGGCTCGGTGCGCCTCAAGAAGAGGCTCTCGCCGGCCTGAGTCAGGCGCGACCCCCTGGCGCAAGACCAGAGGGTCATTCACCGAGCCAGCACGTCTTCCACCAGGGCCAGCACGCGCGGATTGCTGAGCAGGGCCCGGTGGTGCTCGCCCAGCCGCCACACGTCAGGGTCGAGCTCGCTCATGGTGTGCTGCTCGACCCCTGGCAGACTGACGCTCTCGGCCGCCACCGCTCCGTCGCCGCCGGCCATGAACGGGAAGCGGGCCACCAGCACCGGCAGCCGGGTGCCGCTGACCGAGACGACCTGCTCGACCTTCTCGCGCTGCTCGTCCCAACGCTCGTTGAGCCGCTCGAGCTCGGGGGAGTCGTCGCGAAACTCGTGGGGCCCCTCGCCCAGCAACCATCCCAGGCGCAGGTGGTCGGCCCCCCGGGCCAGGGCCACGCCATGGTTAGGCACGCCCAGCATGATCAGGTCATGGATGTCGTCTTCTCCCCGATCGAGGTGCTCGCGGGTGACCAGGCCGCCCATCGAGTGAGCCACCACGTCCGACTCCAGGCCGGTCTCCTCGCGCAAGATCTCCAGGGCGGCGGTCAGCTCGTCGGCCTGCTCCGTGAAGCCGCCCTTGCGGTCGGAGAACTGGATGGCATAGGCTGTCCCAGGCGGATTGGAGCGCACGGCGGCCCGAAAGGAGGCCTCGCGACCTTCGCGATAAACGGCCGCAAAGTCGTCCTGGCCCAGGGAACGAGCCAGCTGGAGCCCGTGCGAAGCCTGTCCCCGATAGCCGGGCACGAACAGGAGCGGTCGGTCCATGGTCTGAGCCTAGCCGGTCCACCTTTGCAGAACCTTTGACCTGCTGTTCACAATCTGAAGAGGCGACGGGGCTAGAATCAGGTCGTGCAGATCACACCCCGCACCGTGACCCAGGCCTTCTTCCAGAACGAGGCCCGCCTGCTGCAGCTCAAGGAGCGCCCCCAGGAGGCCGATTCGCTGACCCAGCTCTCTTCGGACACGCTGGCTCGAGCGCTCGAGCCGCTGCCGGCGGACTGGCGCGCCAGCGCCCGCCAGCTCAGCTTGCAGGCACTCTCGCAGGGCCTTTTGTGCGGGGCCCTGGACGGAGCCATCCTTTTCCAGGCCGGGCAGCTCGAGCCGCTGACCGAAGGCCGCTCGGGCGACGAGGGGAAGCTCTTGCGCAGCCTGAGCCAGGCCCGCGAGGTGGCCGACCAGAGCTGGCGTGGCATGGGAGCCGACGATCTGCAGCTGCTGTCTGGCTACGGCAAGCACCAGAACCAGGCCACCGAGGCCGAAGCCGAGCAAGCCGCCCAGGGCTCTGCCGAAGAATTCCGCACCTTCCTGCTGGCCACGTTCAAGGCAGGCTACGCGGTGGGTCTGGTGGATGCGGCTGTGGTCTTCGTGGCCGGCGAGACGCCCGGTCAGCCCCCGGCTTAACGGCCGTCAAAGCCCTCGCGACGCCAGCTGCTACACTGAGCCGTGCTGTCGTGCCCCGCGGGGATCCCCTGGTGCCCTCCGGCGGGCCCCGGGGCCAGGGCAGCTCAACCGTGGGCCCGCACCAGCTCCTGCAGGCGGCTGCCGTAAGCCGGCTCGCCGTGGGCCTCGGCCATCTCGAGCCCCGTGCGGGCAACCGCTACCGCTTCTTCGACCCGCCCGGACTGCACCAGGCAGTCGGCCTCCAGCAGCTTGAGATGGGGCAGGCTCACCCGCGCCCCGACTCTCGATCAGCTCCAGGGCGCAGCGCACGGCGCGCTGGGCGTCGTCTTCGTGGGCCGCGGGTATCCGAAGTAGATCAGCAGGCCGTCGCCCAGAAACTGGGCGATGTAGCCCTCCAGCCGCTCCACCACCGGCCGTCTGACTGGCAGCGCATCCTGGCGGACACTTCTGGCCTGGGTTCAAAAAGTGGCAAAGTGGCGGCAAACTCACGGCAATCCCTCGGCAACAATCGGCAACAAGACAGGCTCGGCAGCCTGCTACCCTGAAAGGGCGAGTCGGAGAGCCTCGCGAATCATGCAAACGAGGTCAAGACGATGCTGAGTTGGGTCGAACAACGAATCGAGACCGCCTTCGAGCAGATGAAAGAAGACTTCCAGTCCAATATGCTGGCTTTTGCCACCCAGCGCAGAGCCCTGCGACAGGCCACCGAGGAGCATCGCCGCGAGCTGCGCGAGGGACTGGCCGAGCAACATGGACAAATGGATGCAGCCCTGGCTGATCAGCGCCAGCAGATGGATGCTGCTCTGGCTGATCAGCGCCAGCAGATGGATGCTGCTCTGACAGAGCTGCACGAGCAGATGGATGCTGCTCTGACAGAGTTGCGCGAGCAGATGACTGAATCCCTGGAGAACCAGCGCCAGCACATGGATGTGGCCCTGACGGGCCAACAGCAGCAATTGGACTCGGGCCTCCATCAGCAGGGGCAGAAGTTGGACCGGTCCATCAAGACCTACGGCCGGCGGGCGGAACGGGCGCTGCGCAAACAGGAACAGCAGATCCGCAGCCACCGAGAGGCGACCGAGAAACTGATCCGGGAGACCTTCTCGATTTTCTCCGACCTGGATGAAAGCCAGGACCTGCAAGAGCAGCTCGTCGCTCTGCAAGAGCGGGTCGAGCAGCTCGAGAGGCATCCCCCGGCAGCCTGATTACTCATTCTCGCGCTTTTTCACCACCACGCCCCCGATGGTCACCCGCTCGGCCGTCTCGCCGATTGCCTGCTCGCTGGTCAGGAGCCCTGGCAGGCTGGCCAGGGCTTTCCGCAGCCAGTCCCGGTCGCTCGGGTCGGAGGTCAATCGTAGCTGGAGCAGTCCGTTGATGGCCCGAGACAGGCTGACCCGCTGCTCACGGCAGAAGGCCAGCAGCTCCTGGCGGGCCGGCTCGGACAGGTCGGCCAGAAAATCGAGGTAGCCGCGGCGCTGCGAAGGGGTGTGCTGGCCGTCCACGGCCAGGTCGAGATAGGGCGTAACCTCCTCCAGGGGCAGCTCGTCGAGCTGCAGCACGACCTTCTCGCCCTTGCCATCGGTGGCCTCGATGCGAGGGGCGGCCAGGCTGATGCCCGAGCGCTGGTTGCTGCCGTCGGAGGTCAGCCGGAAGCGCACCTGCACCCGCTGCCCCGCGAACGAGCTCAGGTCGATCTGGCGGCGCGAGAAGAAGTTCTTGCCCGAGTAGCTTTCCAGCTCGTTCCAGCGCTGGCCATCCGAGCTGACCTCCACCCGCACCGCGTCGTAACCGCTCTCGAGGTTGTGGTGCTCGGTGAAACGCAGCACCGGCTGGGAGAGCTGGGCCAGCGAGACCGGGGGCGAGGTCAGGCTGCTGTCGGCGCGCGGCTGGTAATCGGCGCCCGGGCTATCCTGCCAGACCTGGCGGCCCAGCCACCAGGGCGAGCGCACCCTGGCCCAGGTGTCCTCGACCCGCAGGCTGCTGTCCTGACGGTCGCCCACCAGGGCTCGCAGCGAATCAGCCCCCTCGCGGCCGAGCTGGGAGTCGGCCAGGCTCTCGGCCACCTGCTCGCGGCTGCGGCCAGCCACGCGACCCTCCAGCCGGGCGGCCAGCTCCTCGGCCTCGACCCGGTCGGCCAGCGTGCCGTGGGTGCTGGCCACCAGGGCGGGCCAGCGCTGCAGGGCGGCTTCCTCGCCCAGGTGCTCGACCAGCCGGTTGAGGGCCCGGGCGCGCTCGGGTAGATCGGGGGCCAACAGGTCGCTGGCCAGGGCCTCCCAGCCCTTGTTGCAGTCGCGGGCAGCCTGCAGCACGCCGGGCAGCTGGGCTTCCGGGCAGGTGGCCAGCGACGGCCAGGCGCGCAGCACGCTCTCCACCCCAACCTCGGCGGCCATGGCAGCGGCGGTGGAACGACGGGCAGGATCAGCCCCACGCACCAGCGACCAGAGGCCGAGCGCATTGCGGGTGCCGCCGGCCAGGGCGGCCACCTGCTCCAGCTCGGGGAGGTCGCCGGGGGCCTGGCAGGCCAGACGGGCCAGCTCGGCCCGGGTTTCGCGCGCCTTCGGATCCACCACCCGCTTGAGGGCGCGACCCCGTTCGTCTTCCCCCACCACAGTGAGCTGGCCCAGCGAGATGCCGCCGGCCTGGTTGCTCCCGTCCGAGGTCAAACGAAAACGCAACTGCACGGTCTTGCCGGCGAACTCGTCCAGGCTGACCGAGCGCCGGGCCCTGGCTCCTCGTCCGGTGTAGGACTCGAGCTCGCGCCAGCGCTGACCGCCATCCTGAGAGACCTCCACGCGCACCTGGTCATATCCCCGCTCCAGCGAGAATCCCGACCAGAAGCGCAGGCTGGCCTTCTGCATTCCGCTCAAAGAGATGGGCGGGGTCACCAGCGAGCTATCGGCGCGGGGCTCGTAGTCGGCGCCCGGGCTGTCCTGCCAGACTTCGCGGAAGGCCCAGGAGGCGGGGCGCACCCGGGCCCAGGTGCCTTCGGGACGAAAGTCGCGCACGTGCTGATCGAGCTTCTCCAGCACCTGCGGGTCGGCCCCCGACTGCTGCAGCTCCTCCCACAGCTTCTCGGCGCGACCCGGATCGAGGCGCCGGGCCAGATCATGCAGCTTGACCGAGCGCTCCACGGCCGCCACCGAGGTCATGCCAAAGCCGCTGAAGCGGCGCACGGCGGCGCGGACGCCCTCCTGGGCGGCCAGTTCGGTCAGCGATGTCTTCAGGCGCTCGAAATCGGGCGAATCGCCGGCCGGAGCGAGCACCTTCCAGAGCCGGGCCACGTCGGCCGACGAATGCTGGCGACGCAGCTCCTCCAGGCAGGCCAGGGCGCGAGGCCGCTGCTTCAGGGAGGCGACCGAAGGCCACACTTCTTTCGCTGCGCGGCTGCCCAGCTTGCCGGCCAGGCCCACCAGATCGCTCTCGGGAGACGGGCCCAGGCTCAAGGCCTCGCGGGCCGAGCCCAGCTGGCGGGTGGCCTCCGCCAGCTGGGCCAGCCCCTGCTCCCGAGCCGTGCCCCCCGGCTGCTCCAGAACCTGCCAGAGCAGCTTCCTCTCCTCCTGGGAGCGGTCTTCCACCGGCAGGCTGACCGGGGCTCCATCACGCTTGCCTTCCAGGGCCATGGAGCCGAGGCGGATGCCACTGGCGGTGTTGGATCCGTCCGCGCTCAACCGGAAGCGAAGGTGCAGCGGACCGCCCTGGTAGGCCGAAAGATCGACCTGGCGCTTTCTCATCCAGGCCCGGCCCGTCCAGCTCTCCACCGCGCCGGCCAGGGCGGGGGCGCGACATCCTCCTGTGGCAGGAGTTGTCGCTCTGCATGAGCTACAAAGCTTGCATGGATTTTCCCCACATCGTCAAATCACCCAAGATCAAAGGGCGCGGAGTGCGAGTCTCCTCGGTAGCCGCCTGCGCCGACTACGGCAAGTCGCCCGACTGGATCGCCGAGAGCCTGGGCCTGACCCTGGAGGAGGTGCAGGAAGCCCTGACCTACTACGCCCACAACAAGGAAGAGATCCGCGCCGAGTGGGAAGAGGACGAGTTGCTCGAGCAGCAGGGCAAGGGTTTCCTGGGAGAGCTGGCCAACCGGATCGCCGAGGCCAAGAAGGGCTCCTTCCTCGACCCCGAGCGGGTGGAGAACCTCAAGAAGCTCGAGGACAAGATCGCCGCTTTGCGCGGGGGGAACCGCAAGCCGGCCTGATCTTCAAGCGCAGGGCCTCTGGTCTTGCCTTTTACAAGGCGCTTGAACGCAGTTCCGGCTTTGTTCGTCCGATTGCGCAAACCCGAGTGCGAGCCCATGAGATCCTCGCGGGATCGTGACGGGAACGCCCGCCCTGAGTTAGCCTGGGGCCATGCGCGTCAACTTTTCCCGAATCGACCGGCCCGCCGAAGCCCTGTTTGTCCCCGGCGCCGATGTCATCTCGCTCCCCCTGGCCGTCTCGTTGCTCGAGAACCGCCGTCAGCAAGCCACGGTACACACCTGGCTTGAGGGCGAGAGCCTGGACTACAGCATTCGGGCCGACTCCTACGACATCTCCAGCAGCCTGGGCCAGCTCACCTCCCGCCCCGGACCCCACTTTCAGCGCACGCTCGAAGGCCCCGACCTGCGTCTGGAGATTCACCCCGACGATCGGCGTGAGACCATCCAGGGCCAGGCGGGCACGATTCCGATCCGTCTGCTGGCCCGCGAGGAGGATGAGGCCGCTGTGATCGAGGGCGAGGTGGGTGGTGAAGACTACCGGGCCCGCATCACCCCGCTGGAGGACGGCAGCCTGACCGTGGAGGGCAGGCTGGGAGCGCGGCACCTGCGCGAGACCATCCAACCCACCGCCGAGGGCTATACCATCGTGGGCAGCCTGGGCGAGCTGAGCATCCGCCAGGAAGTGACCCGCGTTCAGGGCGAGGCCGTATAGACCTCCTCCCCTTCAAAGAAGGTCCGCAGCACTTTGACCGAGCCGATCTCGGAGGGCTCGACCAGGTACAGGTCTCGCTCGAGCACGATCAGGTCGCCCGCCTTGCCCACCGTCAGGGTGCCGGTCTCATTCTCCTGAAAGCTGGCATGGGCCCCGCCCACGGTGTAAGCGCGCAGGGCGGTATCCAGGTCGAGGCGTTGCTCGGGCAGCCAGGGCTCGCCAGCCGGCTCGTCGGGGCCGCGCCGGGTCAGGGCCACCTCGATGGCCTGGAGGGGGTTGAGGCTGGACACCGACCAGTCGCTACCGCCCGCCAGGCGAGCGTGGCGCGCCAGGGCGGCCAGGGGATAGAGACGAGCGTTGCGCTCGGCATCCAGAAAAGGCTCGCTCAGCTCGCGGATGTAGCTGTCGCGCTGAGCCCAGAGGGGCTGAATGGTGGCTCCCACCTCCAGGCTTGCAAAGCGCGGCAGGTCCTCGGGGTGGACGATCTCGAGGTGAGCCAGGTGATGACGCGCGTCGCGCCATCCATTGCTCTGGCGGGCCTGCTCCAGGGCATCCAGGGTGAGCCGCACGGCCCGGTCGCCGATGGCGTGCACGTGGATCTGAAAGCCGGCCCGATCCAGCGCCACGACCAGCTCGGTCAGCTCCTCGGGGGGGAAGTTGAGCAGGCCGCTGGTTCCGTCGCGATAGGGTTTCAAGAGCGCCGCGGTGCGCGATTCGATCACCCCGTCGGCAAAGATCTTGGCGGCCGTGGGGCGCAGACGTCGGCTCAAATAGCGCTTGCGCAGGGCGAGCAACCCGTGCACCTGGCCCGCTCCCTGACCGGGCTCGGTGGGCAGGCCGGCGATGATGCGAGCCTTCAGCTGTCCGCGCGCCTCCAGAGCGGCATAAGCGGCCAGATCGGCCTCATCGCGGGCGTGAGCCTCGTGCAGGGTGGTGATCCCGAAGCCATGGGCCAGGGCCAGGGCCCTGCGCAGGCCTTCCTGGCGCTCTTCGGGCGTGGTGGGAGGAAGATGCGCCGATACCAGCTCCAGGGCGCTCTCGCGCAGCGTGCCTCCGGGGGTGCCGTCTGGCTCGCGCTCGATGCGTCCTCCGGGCGGGTCGCTCGTCTGACGGGTGATGCCGGCCGCGGCCAGAGCGGCGCTGTTGAGCCAGGCAGAATGGCCGTCAGCGGTGACCAGGTAGACCGGACGGTCGCTGACTACGGCGTCGAGCAGCTTGCGGCTGGGATTGCCCTCGGGGAAGACCGGGTTGGCCCAGCCCCCGCCCACGATCCAGCGCTTCTCGGGATGCTCGCGGGCGTAGGCGGCCAGCTGGTCGAGCCAGACCCGGGGGGAGGTGGCCGAGCTCTCCAGCAGCAGCCGTCCGAGCTCCACGCCGCCCTCGAGCGGATGCACGTGGCAGTCGTGGAAGGCGGGCAGCACCATGCGGCCGGGCAGGCTGAGCACCCGGGTTCCGGGCCCGACAAATGCCCCTACCCCCGAGTTGGGTCCCACGTAGACGATGCGCCCGGCGCGCACGGCCACGGCCTCGGTGGGAGGGCCGTCCAGCGGATGGACGCGCGCGTCCCGGACAACCAGGTCGGCCGGCTGGGCCAGGGCCACCCGGGCCAGCAACAGCAGGGTCAGGAGGATACGGCTCAGGCGGCTGCTGCCTCGGCTCGTTTCTTCAGCACCACCCCGCCGATGACCAGGGAGTCGCCGTCTTCGCGCAACAGGGCCTGGCCCTGAGCGCCCACCAGCTTGCTGACCTCGGCCAGAGTCTCGATACTCTCGGCGATGTCGGCGCTGAGGGAGCCCTGCACCAGGTCGAGCACTTCCCGGTTGCTGCTCGCGATCAGGTTCTGGAAGAGCTCCTCCACCGTCTTGCCTTCGAGCCCGGAGAGCGATTCGTGCACCTTGCGCATCTCGCCCGCGCGGGCGTACTTGCCGGCCGAAGCCAGCTTTGCCTCCTGAGCCTGCAGGGCGGCCAGGAAGACCTTGCGGTCGATCTGCACCTCGGGAGGGGCGGCCGCTGGAGTATAGCCGCGGATGTAATCCTGGTTGCTCTCGATGGCCCGCAACACGTCCTGGCCCTGATTGCGCTGGTCGATCCGATTCTTGAGCCAGAGGATCCCTCCCCCGGTGGTGGCCAGCAGGGCCACGCCTGCTCCGAGTGCCACCGGGCTGCCGGTGGACAGCCCCGCGCCAAGGGCGACGACCCCACCGATCGTGCCCAGGATGGTGCCGAGCATGAGACCCGGATTCCAGGTCAGCGCATCACCCAGAGTTTCATCCTGCGGGAACCGGATGCTCGCCTTCTGGCTGGCGTGGCGATGCATGTCATAGAGCGTTTCCCCTCTGGCTCCGGAGAGGAGCACCTGGTCGCGTTGCACCTGCTCGGCCCCGCGCATGTTTCCCTCGCGAATCAGCTCGGCGCTGCGGGCTCGCAGAGCGATGACGGCCTGCTCTCGGGTGGGGGACTCGATCTGCATGAAAACAACCCCTTGTCTGCTGGATGGCTCCGATCCTAGCCGGGCCGGAGCCGGCGCGGGTTGCCCACTTGTTACCAGAAAGTCGGTTCATCTGGCGGGCGCGAAAGTTCACAATCTGTTCACACCGATTACACTCCCTTAACACCTTTTCGGTGAACTCCAGAGCGTGCGATGGGATATGCTGCAATCAACCTGGAGAAAGGAGCGCCACGCAATGGTCGGAATGAGCGTCCCCTTCATGCTGCCCGCAGCCAGTGGCCTCGATCTCCCTGCCGCGCCGCAACTGGCTCCAGTCCCTGAATTCAGGGTGCGAGTCGCGTCCGAGTCGCGCTTCCTGGCCCGTCCGATCAATGTGCCGGTGGGCGCGGTAGCCATCGCTGGACTGCCGGCCGGACTGCGCAACTTCAACTCCGACGTGGCCCCGGCTGACCTCCAGGTGATGGGCGCGGTGGCCAGCCTCAAGCAGCGGGTGATGACTCCCCTCAGCCATCTGGCGGCCCCCACCGGCAACCCCTATGCCAGGTTCTTTCAGCAAGCCCGATTCTAACCGAACCCATACGGACGGAATGTATCGCCTGGCACCTTCTGGCGGGCTTCATTTTTGGCCTTTCAAAATCGAACAAATTTTCGGGGTTGACAGCTCCTCCAAAAGGTGGCATAGTCCGGCGGTCGGCAGCGATGCCGGCGCGGGATCGGGACCGCAAGGCCCGGCAACGCCGCACTCGGCAAGCGGAGAGCCGAAATCCCGAAAGGATTTTTCGGGACGCACTCGGATAGCGAAGACCGAGGCTTCGGAGGAATTCCGAAGGGGTTGCGTGCAGACCTGAGTCACGCCGCAGAAGCTCTGACTGCGAAATAGCTCAGAGGGGCCGAGCCGATAGCGACTCGTGGAGGTGAGCTAGCCACCGTTGAAACGAGTCCAGAAGAGCTCGGAGCGTTCGGAGAGGCGGGAACCGAACAAGCCCTGACGGGCTTGCCCCTGGTCGGCGAATGACCAGCGTTCTGACTCGAACGATAGCAGTCAGCGCCCCGGGAAGCGAAAGAACCGGCGGACTGTCGGATACCGATACGGACAGGGGTCGCATCCAGACCGAGCGATGCCGCGGGGCCCAGGCCGCGTAAGGAAAGGGCACGGCCAGGTTGAAAGACCGGCCGGGTGGCGTGCAAACCTGAGTCACGCCGCGGAGCTAACGCCGCGAAAATAAAAGGAAGCAATTCTCCGGGAAAGTGCTGGAGACGGTCTGTTCGAGCCGAAACGGACAGGGGTAGCATCCCAACCTGAGCGATGCCGCGGAGCTAACGCCGCGAGAGCCCGAAGGAAGCGAAATCTCCGGGAAACTAACCGGAGACGGGCTGTCCGAGCCGATACGGACAGGGGTAGCATCCCAACCTGAGCGATGCCGCGGAGCTAACGCCGCGAGAGCCCGAAGGAAGCGAAATCTCCGGGAAACCGGAGACGGGCTGTCCGAGCCGATACGGACAGGGATAGCATCCCAACCTGAGCGATGCCGCGGAGCTGAACGCCGCGAGAGCCCGAAGGAAGCACTCTCCGGGAAACCGGAGACGGGCTGTCCGAGCCGATACGGACAGGGGTAGCGTGCAGACCAGAGTCACGTCGCGATGTCTCGACAGCGAAATGAGCGAGGCGGGCCTGGGACCGGGATGGAACCGCGAGGGTAAGCACGGCGTGAACACATGTACATGTCGTCTCCATCAAGAACGGAGCACCAGGAGAGTCTGGTGAGGTGGAGCCAGACCACAAAATAGCTACCTGACGAGGTAGCTTTTGTGCTTTCCAGGGGTCAGCGATTGTGGGCCGGGGTCGCGCTCGTGCCAGGTCGGGGCAGACTGCCTCCCGAATCCTTTTCATCCTTCATCTCCCGGTCGGAACCCTCGGGGCCGCTACTCTGGGTCCTGGTCTGCTTGGCCTCCTCCGAGCTTGCCGGGGGCAGTGCGGCAGGCGGGGGCGGAGTGGCGGCCGGTGGGGTGGGGGAGCCTGTCGGCGCCGGGGTGGGAGCCACCTGGGAGGTTGTCGGAGGAGCAGTGCCACAGCCCGAGAGCAAGCTGCCGGCCAGGAGAGCAAGAAGCAAGTTTCGCATCACCCTCCCTTCGTCGCCAGGGCCGGGTGATTCTTCCTCAGCTCAAAACGAGAACGAATCGGCCGACAGGGCCGCCCAGAGACCCTCCTGCATGCGGCTGCGCTCATCGGCGATGCGGGCCACGGCTCCCTCTTCGGCGTTCATCTTCAACCCGCGCCCCTTTTCGAGCTTCTCGCGCTCGGTCAACACGGCAGCCGACTCATCCTTGCCTCCGCCTCCGAGACGCTTCTTCACACGAGTGCTCTGGGCTTCCAGCCGGGCCAGCCTCTTCTCGAAGCCCTCGGAAGCCTCGTCAGGCAGGTACTCGCGACCTTTCTTGAGGGCTGAGCGCATGGTGTCCACCACGTCGTTGATCAGTGAGAGCCCGTCACTCAGACTCTCACGGGTCCAGGCGAAGTAGAACTTGCCGACCTCCATTCCATCGCGGGTGCTGACGGTGGATTCCTGCGATTGAACCAGCAGACTGCGGCTGGTCAGCTCGTGGGGCAGATCCTCTCGTCCGATCCCGCTCAGCGCCGCCGCTGTTCCCAACTCGGTGCGCTCGGCCAGCATGGAACCGGCAATCTGGGCGTTCAATGAGTTCGTCTCCTGCATGAGCGGGACCAGCGGCCGCAGCAAGCCCATATAGCTCTGGGTGGCGATCAGCATGCGGTTCATGCTCGACAAGAGATAGTCAGGACCGGTGCGCTTCATCTGGGCTGCCTGACGCAGGTCCTTCATGGCACCCATCATGTCCTTAAACGACTTCTGCAAGAGCACATTGATGCGGTGCATGTTCTTGCCCTTGCCCAGCTTAGAGAAGACGGCTGACTTGCGTATCCCTCGCTGCTGCTCGGAAAAAGTGCGCGCGGCCTGCAGTTGACGGACGGTGGCCCCGTCCCGGGTATCCTTGAGAGCGTGATAGATCTGATCGGAGGTCACCGTTCGCAGCAAGCGCTCCTCTCCCGAAAGGGGGGCTCGAAGGAGTGGAGCTCCGACCGGGTCGGACTGGACTTGCCCGGCCGGGGCGGGAGCAACGGCGCCAGCCGGAGTCGGAGCGGCGGGTGCGGCGAGCTTGGGATACTCCATGCAGTCAGTATATCACTTCTTTCCGGCGGAGAGTCTACTCGATTCGATGGCTGGCTTCACCGGGCGCTGGACTGGCGGCTGAGCGCCTCAGGCAACTCGACGAGGCTGGCCATGCCGCTTCCGTCCGGCCGAAAGCCTGCGGATGGGCTTCCCCCGGTTCAAAGAATCCATCAGGGAACCTCACTTGCATTCGGTGGCAGCTCAGCGATTCCAGGGCAAGGGCAAAATCGAATGGATGGGCGGCAGGTTCGCGTCCAGGCGCTGCCACTTGGCCCCGAAGTCCTGACTGCCGAGCAGATCGCCTTTGTTCGTGGCCGCAAACCACCAGCCATCGGGATGCGAGGCCACTGCCGTCACGGCTCGGTCAGCCAGGGAGGGAAGGCCGGCCGCGGCTATCTCCCAGTGCTTACCGGAGTTGATGGAGCAGAAGATGCTGCCGCCCCGATCGTCTCGCACCTGGTTGACGCCCATGAGGAGGCGATCGGGATCGCGCGGATCCACCGCCAGGCATTCGCAGTAGGTGTAGGGCAGCCCCTGAATGCGGTGCTCCCAGGTGCTGCCGAGATCGTCGGACACATAAAAACCACTGTCAGAGACGGCGTAGATGCGTCCCGCCTGACCGGGATGGATGGCCAGCTGGTTGATGTCGCGACCTAGATGCTCATGGCGTGGCATCCAGGTACGCCCGGCATCGAGCGAGGCGACGAGGCCACCCACCTCGATTGCGGCAAAGACAGCATCGGGCTCCAGCGGATGCTGAATCAGATAGCGCACCCGCGCGGTGTAGGGAGCGTGATAGTAAGTCCAGGTGTCCCGCCCGGGAACCTGGTTGAAGGCTTCCATTTGGCGCCAGGTCTTGCCCGCATCGGTGCTCTTGAAAACCGCGGCCGGATTGGTACCGCAGAAGATCGTGTCCGGCTTCAGCGGATGGATCGACAGGCTGTAGACCGAGGTGAACTTCAAGCCCTCATAGAGCGGCTTCCAGCTCAACCCGTCACTCGTGCGATAGACCATGGCGTTGGTGGCCCCCGCGAACAGGCTGCCATCGGAATGCAGGGCAAGGGACCGTACCGGATGCTCGAGCAGCCCCTGGGCGACAGCCGACCAATCGCCCTCGTGCTTACCCGGCTTGAGGATGTGCACCCCTTTTGCCGTTCCCAGAGCGACCAGCAAACTCACCGGCCCGGGCCCACGCACACCCCGCGCACGGGCGGGAGCCCCGGACGAATGCGTTTCCAGAGGTCACCAAAGTCGATACTGCCAAACAAATCGCCTTGATCCGTACCGGCCACGAAACAGCCCTCACCGCCGGCGACGCAGGTCAAGCAGGCGTCCGGAGTGGGCGCAAAGCCCCCGGCGGTGATCTGCCAGCTCTGTCCCCCGTTGCAGCTGCGGAACAGGTGTGCTCCCCCACCCCGCCGGAGTTTGTTCACGCCCATCACGAGTCGATCGGGGTCGGCGGGATCGACCGCGATTCCCTGGGTAAAGATGTAAGGCAGACCACCGTTGAGGTTCTTCCAGGAGCGGCCGTTGTCGTCGCTGCGGTGAAAACCCAGGCCCGTGGTCGCCAGGAGCACCCCCGGGCGGTCGGGGTGAGAGGCCAGTCCGGTGACATCTTTGGCCAGGCCGCTGTGGATCTCGACCCAGGTCTGGCCATCATCCTCAGAGAGCAGGGCGCCGCCCACCTCGATCGTGGCCACGATCGAGTGGCCCTGATAAGAAAGACCGGTCACTTTGGGCAAGTAAGGAGGGACCTGGTTGCTCCAGGTGGCCGATCCGGGTACAGAGTTGAAGGCGGTCAGCCTGGTCCAGGTGCCTCCCCGGTCGTCGCTGCGGAAGAGGCAGGCCGGCTCGGTGCCCGCAATCAGGCGCTTGAAATCAGCTGGACAGATGACCAGGCTGTGGACGCTCGGATGCGCCAGGCCCTCGAACAGTGGCTCCCAGTGCTCCAGATCTGTCGTGCGGTAGACCGTGCCATTGGCGGCTCCGGCATACAGACTGCCATCAGGATGGAAGGCCAGGGCGGGGACCTTGCGCCCGTAGAGGCCCTGGGCTGTCAGGGTCCAGCCCGTTCCCTCGGGTCGAAAAACCAGCACGCCGTTGTCAGTCCCGGCTGCGACCAGCAAATTTGCCTCAGACACCTGTGCCCTATACGGGGGGCGCAGGACCCCCTCCTTCTGGTTCATAACCTGTCAAGATCGCGGCAGCATCCCGGCAAGCAGTTGGTAATGAGCCGTTTACAGGCCGCTGGCAAAATCAGATCATGCGGAAGATCATTCATGTCCAGCGCTACCGGAAATCACGTCGCACCGAGCGCGAGCTCTGGAGACTGCTCAACTCTCTGCACCGGGACAAACGACGCCGACAAAAGGAGCTGGAGTCCTTGCTGTGGTCGCTGCGGCTCCTCACGGGAGAGTAGCTTGCACAAGCAACTCTGCTGCTCGCACCCGTGCGGGAGCAACGCGACCTCATGCGGGCGCGTTAGCCCGCATGCAACCAGGTCGGTTTGTTTCGCCCCCGCTGGCAGACCGCAGCGTGCTCCAAGCGCACGGCTTTCAAGCGGGGGCGGCTGGACCTCTAGAAGGCCGCAAACCCCCATGTGGTGTCGGAGGGAACCTCCGCCACCACAAGATATTGTAGGCGGCCGGACTTCTAGCACAATATTTTGGGCGTCGCGAAGCCGGAAAACTGTGTCAAAGGGGTTTCCGGCCGCGCTCCCTAGACGGACGTCAACCGGGGGGGATAAACCGTTTCAGTAGCGTACCTGGCCCAATTGTTAAAATGACGTGGGATCAGTTTACACGTTGTTCATTTTTGCAACAATGTTTGCCAAAATGTTACCACCGTGTTTCCGGGCGGGCAGACTAGAGTAGGGCTTAAGAGATACTCAGCCCGGAGGTCACCCGATGTCGACTACCACGCGCAAGACGTCCTCGGTCAGCTCGCGCCCGGCCCCCTCAAGATCGAGCTCACCGAGCCGCAGCTCTTCCAGCCCTTCTCGCAACAGCAGCAGCACGGCCTCCAGCCGGGCAAGCGGGGCCAGCAGCAATGGTAACAGCCTCAACCGCACGACCTCCACCGACGGCACTCGCCGGGTGGACAGTCGCACTGCTCCGGAGGCCACCAGCCGGACCGCCGGGGGCGAGCGCGAACGCGACTCCGCCCAGATCAGCGAGGAAGCGCGCAGCGCCCAGGGAGAAGAATCGGCTCGCTCGCCCGTCAACTTCTCCACCTGGGGCCTGGACGGCAAGAACGGCAACGGCGCGGTGGGCCAGGTGGACGCCCCGGGATCCGGCAAAAATGAGCCCAAACCGGGGAGTGAGGAAGCCCGCCTGGTGGAGCGGGCTGCCAGCCAGGGACTGCAACTCGACAAGGGCGAATTGCTCTCGCGCGCCCGAGGCTCGGAGGGCTCCAAGGTCAAGCAACTTCAGGAGATGCTCAACAAGAACGGGGCCCGGCTCGAAGCCGATGGCATCATGGGTCGGGATACCTCAAGGGCCGTCCGAGACTTCCAGCGCAAGCAGAAGCTCAAGATGATCGACGGCGTGGTGGGGCCGGAGACCCAGGAAGCTCTCAATCGGATGCAGCAGCCCGCTCCCCCGGCCACCCAGGGACAGAGACCTCCCGACAGCACGGCGGTGGATCCGGCTCGACAGACCTCCGGACCCACCCCCCTGACCCTGGGACAGAAGCCCCCGGCCAACATGTCGGTCAGACCTCCGGAGACCAACATGTCGGTCAGACCGCCGGAGACCAACATGTCAGTGCGTCCCCCTGAGGGCAGCACCCAGTCCCAAGGTCAGCAGCAGGCGGATACGCGCGCGGGACTGCCGCCCACCACCCCGGCCGGGGGGGAGAAGGTCAACCTGGGCCGGTTGTCCACCCTTCAAAGCGCCCAGAGGAACCCGGACGGCTCCTACAGCTTTAAGGCCGGCGCCACCATCGACGTGGACGGCTCGGGCCCCAAGTATGGCGACCCCCACGCTCAGAGCCAGACTTCGCTCAGCCTCAAAGGCAACCCCAAGTATCCCAACGCCGACAAAGTCCCCTACTACGTTCTGCCTCCTCAAGTCGCCAAAAAGATGGGGGCCAAGGTGGGAGACCTGGGAATGATCAGCTACAAGGGCAAGAGCATCGCAGCCGTCTTTGCCGACGTGGGCCCCAGAAACCGTATCGGCGAGCTCTCGCGCAACGCCGCCTTGCAGCTGGGCATCCCGGCCAGCCCGACCACGGGCGGCGTTCCCTCCGGCGTTGAATACAGGGTCTTCCCCGGCAGCCGCGGCGACAAGCGCCCCTCGGCCGCCGACCTGACCCCTGAGAAGCTCACCCAGCGCGTGCAGCAGCTGACCGGGACCCAGCAGGCCGACCAGGAGCGCAAGGCCGGCGAAACGGGAGCCTCCACCGTCGGGGGGGCCACTCAAGTGCAGCCAGTGGGCCAGACCCAGGCTCAGTCTACCGAGGCCGTCGGTCCGACCAACAAGCTGCCCGTCCCTCACGGTTTGCGCGGCATCATGCAGACCTTCGGTCCGGCCGGGTCCAAGAATCTGCGCTCGGTTCGGGCCGCTGCCGGCCCGGGCGGCAAGGAAATTCCTGTCAGCATGCACACCAAGGTGGCCGACCAGTTCAAGCAGGCCTTCGACGAGATCAAGCGCCAGGGATTGTCAAGCGAGATCCAGAGCTTCGACGGCTCCTACAACCACCGTCCCAAGAAGGGCAGGAGCAAGGGTCTGAGCACCCACTCCTGGGGCATCGCCTTCGATGTCAACGCCGACCGTTATCCCTATGGAACCTCGCCCGCCCAGACCTCGCAAAAATTCCGCCAGATCGCCGAGATCTTGAAGAGCCACGGTTTCCATCAACTCCCTAACGACGCCCATCACTTCCAGTACGCCACCGGCTACTGAGGTTTCTCCGGGAAGATCAAAGCCCAGATGACCAGGAACAGGCTGTCCTTGATCCACACATAGAGCATCAGCTCGGTTACCAGCACCAGGGCCACCGAGCCCCACACCGGCAGGCTGGCGGCAGCGCCGAAGCCGGCGGCGCAGGCCAGCAGATCTCCCACCGAGTTGGCGATGCTGTCGCCGTGGTAGTGCAGCGAGACGGTAGTCTGACGGAAGCGCTCAACCACCATGTCGCTGTTCTCGAACAGCTCCCACAACGCTTCCAGGCCCAGAGCCAGCCAGAACCGCCTCGCCAGAGCCATGCGTGGCCACAGCAGCCTGATCACGGCGTAAAACAAAACCCCGTGCAGGATGTGGGTAAAGAAGTAAGGGTCCACCAGGTGCTGGGAATTGTGGGCCGAGTGGATGTCGTCCGACCAGGGTGCCCACGAGCCGCAGGCGCACCACAGGGGCTGGCCCATGACGGTCAGCGCCACCACCATCGCCAAGAAGATCAAGAGAACCGGCCCAACCATCGTCGGCCACGATTCTCCGAGCGGGAATGGATTCCTCGGGCCTCTTGCGAAGGGCTCGGGTATGCCTCAAGACCTGCTGCTGGCACTCGACCAGGGAACCACCGGCACCACCTGCTTGCTGCTCGACCTGAATCTGAACATTCTGGCCCGGGCCTACCGCGAGTTCGAGCAAATCTATCCCCGGGCCGGCTGGGTCAGCCACCGCCCGGAAGACCTGTGGCAAACCAGCCTGGCCACGCTGCGCGAGGTGGTGCAGGGGATCGACCTGGAGCGGGTGGCCGCCCTGGGCCTCACCAACCAGCGCGAGACCACCCTGCTCTGGGACCGCGAAACCGGCCTGCCGGTGCACCACGCCATCGTCTGGCAGTGCCGACGCAGTGCCGACATCGTGGAGGGCTGGCGCAACCAGTTGCCGGACGAGGAGGTCCAGCGCCGTACGGGGCTGATCCCCGACGCTTACTTCTCGGCCTCCAAAGTGGCCTGGATGCTCGAGCACGTCGAGGGCTTGCGCGAGCGCTGCCAGACCGGCTCCATCGCCTTCGGCACAGTGGACAGCTGGCTGCTCTGGCAGCTCACCGAGGGGCGCGTGCACGCCACCGAGCCCTCCAACGCCTCGCGCACCATGCTCTACAACCTGAACACCCTCAAGTGGGATGAGGACCTCTGCCAGCGCTGGCAGATCCCCATGAGCATCCTGCCCGAGGTGCGACCCAGCGCCGGACCTTTCGGGGTCATAGCCAGGAACATTCTGGGTCGCGAGATCCCCATTACGGGCATGGCCGGCGATCAGCAGGCGGCCCTGTTCGGGCAGGCCTGCTTTGAGCCGGGCCAGGTCAAGAACACCTATGGCACGGGTTGCTTTCTGGTGCAGCACACCGGCTCGAAGCCGGTGTTCTCCAAGCATCGCCTGTTGACCACGGTGGCCTGGCAAACCGGCGCGGGAGTGGAGTATGCCCTGGAGGGCAGCGTCTTCTCGGCCGGCTCGGCGGTGCAGTGGCTGCGCGACGGGCTGGGCCTCCTGAAGACGGCCGCCGAGAGCGAAGAGCTGGCCAGAGCGGTGGCTGACAGTCAGGGGGTTTACCTGGTGCCGGCCTTCACCGGGCTGGGCGCGCCCTACTGGGACCCTTACGCCCGGGGAACGCTGGTGGGCCTGACCCGGGGCACCCGCCGCGAGCACCTGGTGCGAGCCACGCTGGAGTCAGTAGCCTACCAGACCCGCGACGTGGTGGAGGCGATGGCCGCCGATGCCGGCCGGCCCCCCGGCCGCCTGCGCGTGGATGGCGGCATGTGCGCCAATGACTTCCTGATGCAGTTTCAGGCTGACGTGCTGGAGGTCGCGGTGGAGCGTCCGCGCCACATCGAATCCACGGCCCTGGGTGCGGCCTGCCTGGCCGGCCTGGGGGCGGGGGTGTTCGCCAGCACCGAGGAGATCGGAGCCCGACGCCAGGTGGAGCGAGTCTTTGAGCCCTCGCCGGGCGAGCGCAAGGCCCTGCTCGAAGGCTGGAGACGGGCGGTGGAACGCTCGCGGGCCTGGGTGACAGTGCTGCTGGTATTTTTTTTGAGCTGCCTCGCCTGGGCCCAGCTCGAGTTGCAGGACATGCGCCGCGAGGCTCGCTGGCTGCGCATGAGCGCCGAGAGGCTCTACACCTTTACCCCCCTGCCCGCGGGGCCCGAGTGGCAGATGAGTCCGAACATGCCCGGTAGCTTCATGGAGAAGGCTCGTCAATTCGAGAGCGCCTGGAACGACCCGAAGGCGACCCTGGAAACCACCCGCGACGAGTTCGCGAGGGCTCAGAAGTCGTTCGAGAAGGTCAAGCTGTATGCCCGGATCAACATGAACGCCCAGGAAGTCGAGATCATCGAGCACCAGATGGAGCGGCTCGATACGTTCTACGGCTCGCCCCTGAAGCTGGAGGGGGATCAGTGATGAAAAAACGCCTGATTGTGCTCCTGCTGGTCCTGGGCCTGGGCCTTCTGGCCGCGGCCAAACGCGAGGAAGGGGGCGAGGGCCTGTTCCACCAGGACCAGTTCCGCCTGAAGGCGCCCGAGGGCTGGATTTTCGACGACGAGAGCCTGGTCGAGTCCGGAGGCGAGCTGGTCATCTATCCGCGCGGCTCGGTGGAGCGCTCGGCAAAGGTGAAGATTTCTGCCCACGGGGACACGCTGGGGGAGCAGGAGACCTTCGAGCAGCACATCGAGCAGGCCAGGCAGAGCTACAAGGTGGACAGCCCCTTAACGAAGATCACCGATCGGCCCGAACTGAGCACCGAGAGTGGTTTGATTGCCAGGGTCTTAGCCTTTACGACCCTGCGCAAGAGCGGCCTGGCGGGCCAGGTAGCCTTCATCCTGGTGCCTCCCCGGCAGGTAGTCGAGATTGAGCTCTCCAGCAAGCCGGAGCTGCTCAACGACAACCTGGCCGCCTTCGAATACGTGGTCGCCTCGTTTCGTCTGGCCGAGTAGTGGGCCGTGCTGCAGGGGTGGTCCGGTCTGACAACATCTTGTGGTGGCGGCCTCCTCCGCCACCCCATGGGGTTTGCGGGCGGTGAGGTTTGAGCAAAGTTTCAGTTGCGTCGTCTAAGGTGAGACCACCATGCAGATCCTGGGGCATCGTCCAAGCCACGCCTCCCCGACCAGGGGGTTCACCTTTTTTGATCGCAGGCACATGGAAGGGGTCAACAATCTTCCGGAACTGATCGAGCAGGAAGGCCTGCCGACGGACACGCTCCAGGTTCGACCCATTGTAGACTCGCGCGAGGCGCTCGAGCTTCCGGCGCCGGCTCTGACACGTCCGCTGCTGATGGTGCACGGCCTGGCACAGAAGGCCGATAACTGGGTCGGCTTGAAAAATTTCTTCCTGACGAACGAGCACAATCGTTGGGGTGGCGTGTTTCGGACAGGCGAAGAGATCAAATTCACTCGAGAGCTGCAGCAGCGCCCGAACGCGAATGTTTTCGCGGTCGATCTGTCGGACGCTCTGGCATCGCCCCGCGTGGTAGCTTCGGAAGTTCGCCGAGCGATCACCGCGATCTGCCGAGCCACCGGAGCCGCGCAGGTGGACGTGATCACCCACAGCATGGGCGGTCTGGTCGCGCGCGAGGCAGTGCGCCAGGGGGAGCACCGAATAGGAAAGTTGGCCATGCTCGCGCCCCCAAGCCACGGTGCCTTCGAGGCCAACTTGGCGGTTGCTTCCTTCGACTCGGGGGCCTATGAGCACTATCCGACCGGTCACATGAGCGCCATGCGCGACCTGCAACTCGAATTTGGTCCATCCGGGGGCATCGCCAACCAGTGGATGCACGAGCTCAATAGCTGGTGGAAGACCGCTCCAGGCAAGCCGGAAACAGTGGTCATCACGGGGGTGGGGATGCCGACGCCGGACCGGGACCGGTGGCCTGGCCTGCGTCCTGGCGACGCTATGGTGTCGGTCCGCCGGGCACCGCTTGAGGGTGAGCGATTCATGGTCGCGATGCCCGACTACCGCGCGCCGTCGGATCCAAATTTTCGCGACTTCCAGGACTTCTTCCACAATCACCTGGCCATCCTGAACGACCCGAGCGCATTTCGAGAAGTGGCCGACTTCCTGGGCGGTGCCCCGGCACCCCCACCCTCTCCGGGGGGAGCGGCGGCAACCTCGGACCTGGAGCAGCGCCTGTCTGAGCTCCAGGACCAGAATCGCCGGATTCGTAAGGAATTGGTCGAGTGCGAGCACGAGAAAATCCGTCTCCAGCGCTACCAGTCCCTCGCTCTGAGGGTATCTCTGGCAGGGGCCGGTTTGACCGTCGTCGGACTTGGAGTCGCCTACTTCTCGCCCTCGGTCGGTGTCCCGCTGGCCGGACTGGGCCTGGCCACCGCTGTGGGTGGTGCGGTGGCCTACCGCCGCTATGGCGAGCGCGCGCTCGCGTGCGAGGGGACAGCATCGCTGAAGGCCGAGGAAGCACTCAACCTCAGCGACGGGCTTGTCCACTACCTGCGCTCCCAGCCTCCGGCGCAGAGACCTTCCACCTGAGCTCGGGTCGAGCACAGTTTTCAGGCTGCGCGACGCCCAACATTTTGTAAAGGTCCGGCCGCAGTATACAACATCTTGTGGTGGCAGAGGTCTCCTCCGCCACCACAAAGGGGTTTGCGTCTGGACCTCCAGGGTCCAGGCCTGGGCCAGGCGCTGAGCGTTGATACCTCAGGCCTGCGCAGGCATCTCACCGGATAGGCCGGTGCGCAATTGCGAGCTGGAGGAAAAGGTGTTGAAGAGCATCAGAAAGACTATGGGGAAGAGAGCATGGTAGACAGCAATTTTGACCGCTACAGAGGATTTCACGCCAGTGCCCCTCGTGAAAGTTACGGTGGTGGAGGGAAGTACGTGACGATAACAACTGGTATTGACCGCCAGCCGCCGGAAACATACACCGACTCGACCGGTACAACCTATCGACGAGTGGACTACGGCACCCTTGGCGGCGGCACGATGTATGTGGAAAATCCTCGTTGGGATCCAGGCTGATCCAGGCTGCGCTTCGTGCAGCGTCCGGCAATAAATACCGCATGGAAATGGGAGCGGGAGCGGACGGTATCCTGGTACGGAGCCTGTCGTCCGGGGCACTCATGTTTATCAATGGGCGACCGCTCTTGAGCGCGCGCTTGACCTGCGGCGATAACGTTCAGATGGGCGATGATAACGTTCAGATGGGCGATGTCCTCTGGCGATTCGAAAACTGGCAGGCTCCAGTCGACGTGGCAACGGACGATTTCAGGATCGCGCCGCCGGTCGAGCCCCACTCCAGGTGGGTCGCCCCTTCCCGGACCGGCTGGGGAAACTGCGGAGCAGGCTCGGCCACGGCGAGCGCGGCCGCATGAGGAGCGCAGTTCTCATTGGATCAGTTTGCGAAGCGAATCGGGCAGGGGCAGTCCGGCGTAGATTGGCTCTCCTCCCTTCGGGATGCGGGTGCAGATGGACAGTCCGGTCGTGCTGGCATTGTCGGATGTGGCCGTGCGGGCGATGACCGTCTTTTTCAGAGCGTCCAACGCCTCCTGAGCGTTCGGGCCGATTCTGGTCAAAAAGTCGCCCAGATCGGCGAAGTCAGCGGTTGCGCCGAGCTGGTGGTCCACCTGCGGAACCGCGAGAGTGTCTTTCAGCGCGGTCTGAATCTGCTCTTTCGGGAGCCTTTCGCAGAGCTTGCCGAGCTTCTCGAGGAGGTCATCGAGCTGGTCCAGGTCGATCGCGGCCAGCGTCGGAACGCCCGCCTTCTCGGCCAGCTGAACCATTCTCGAGCCAATTTCCCGGGGCGTTCCGCCCTGTTTGGCAGCGTTCGCGAGCATCGCTCTCACGGGCATGTGGCCCGCTCCCATGCCCCCCGCGACCATCAGCTCCTCGCTGACGAGGGCGACGCGGGCTTTGCCCTCGAGCATGCTGAGCGCTTCGAGGTTGCCCATGAGGCAGCTTTCGAACACTACCACGTCCGGCTGGACCTTGCCGTTGAATGCGCCTGCCAGGTCCCTGGTCAGCATGCTGGCGACCTTCCAGGGGCCCCACCCGTGTCCGGTCAGGTAGGCGATGTTGGTGGCGCCTTCCTGGAAGTGAGATTGCATGAAGCTGCCCACCTCGCTGGCGGTGGCGGGTCTGATCTGGTCGCTCTGGCTCTGGACCGCAGAGTCGATCCCGTCGGTCTGGTCGGGCCCGATCTGGTAGGTGCGCGTCCCGGTCCAGAACGGCCCCGGGCTCGTGAAGGGCTGATGGGCCGCGCCTGCCAGGTTCTTGCCCGCCTCGATCGTGTACCCCTGGTAGACCAGGTAGCTGGTGACGAGCCCGCCCGCGATGAGTCCGGGGGTGCCAAACAGCGCCTGTCCGAGGACCGGCGGAGCGACGTGCATCGCGAGGTACGCCAGGCCCCTGGTCAGCTTGTGCGTCGCGCTCGTCCCGTTACGCACCACGTGCGCCCGAATGTCCAGGTTCGGAGCCGCGCTTACCGCCTTCTCGAAGGCATCGACCCGGCTCACGGCGTGCGGCTCGAAGTGCTCTTCGGTGGCGTCGACATACGCGGCCACGCGCACCGGACGCGAGGGAGGCTGAGCGGGAATCTCCACGGATGATGATTCTGCGTATCCGACTCTGCCTCCCTTCTGGCCCACCCGTGCGGGGCTTCAGTCGGGCGGGGGGGATCGGCAGAACGTGCAACAGCAGACCCTCTCCCGCCGGAACAACCTTCACCTCGATCCTTACCCCTCTGTTCGATGTTTTCAAATGCGGGCTGCCTGCAAACCATCCGACGCATCAGCTCCTCTGCGCTCGGGCGCTGGAGGACCATCCGACGCATCAGCTCCTCTGCGCTCGGGCGCTGGAGGATCAAAATGCCAGCTTCTCGGCCACGGTCGAGGCGTCGACCATCTGGCGCGTAACCGGGTCGAACACCTTCGGCGCCGCCGGGCGCAACTCGTCGCGCAGCGACCGCATCTCGGACATCAGCACCGCCAGCGGAACCGCACGCTCAGACTCCCAGGCGCTCAGGCGGCGAGTCAGCTCTCGCCCGGTCAGATTCAGCTCTTGACCGCCCTGGCGGCGCTCAAGCATCTCGTTGGCGAAATCCTTGATGAAGTCGCCATAGAAGGCCACTACGCTGTAAGCGGCCTTCTCGGTTGCCTTCTTCAAGCGCGAAACGTCCTGCGCCACCTGCGCCGAATTGATCTCGATGCCCGACTCCGCCCCCATTCCCTTGCTCACGGCCTCGGTGGCCAGCGACTCGGCGTGGTTGAGGTCACCTCCCGGGCCGGCGGACAGATGGCCCTTGCCGAAGAAATACTCCGCTGCGCGGCCTCCATAGTCCGAAGCCATTTCGGCGAAGTAATACTCGAACGTCTTGGCGCTGTTCCCCCCAAACATCAAGTTCACGAAGGCCTGAGCGCCACCGCGCGGGTGGAACGAAACCAGGTCGACCGCCTGGGGCATCTCGTCGATGTTCGCGCTCGAGCGCGCCATCTGCTGGAACAAGTGGCGCGTGACCACGTGACCCATCTCATGGGCCACGGAGAGCTTGAAAAAACGGGCATCGGAGGGGAGCGGCTCGGGGGGGCCGGCGGCTTTCGTCAGGCGAGCCTCCATCAGGTCGGCGTCGGAAAGCTTCTTTCCACCCGCGTGGCTCTGGGCGATGTCGAGGATCTCGCTCAGGTCGGACGGGCTCCTGCCGCGCGTGGCCCGAGCCATGTCCGAAAGGCCCTCCTCGCTGACCTCGAGTTTCCGACGCCGCACCAGGACGTCGATGATCCCGCGCCGCTCCATCTCGTTGCGAGGATTCGGAACGGTCAGCAATCCCTTCAGGTGCGTCATCGCCTCCGCGTCCACCATGTCGGTGCGGCTGGTGGCCGCGATGACCCGCACATCGCCCCTCTCCAACTGCGAGACCAGCTGCAGCAGGGTCGGGTCGGCGTTATCAGGCTTTCGAATCGGCGCCGCCGCGTCCAACCCATCGATGAAGACCACCGCGTTCTGATTGCGCGCCTGGTCGAACAGCTCGTGCACGCGCCCGGCCAGGTCGGCTCCGCGGGCAAACAGCGTGGGCACGCCCCGGGCGTGAAGCTCTCCGGCCATTGCCTTCATCAGGGTGGACAGCCCGGCGCCACTGTTCCCGTTCAGAACGTTATTCTTGAAGGGCGCGGCCTCATCCACGATAGCCCGCGCCTGCTCGGCCACGTCCCCGACCAGGGCCATCTCCGACAGGCGCCAGCCGTCGGTTTCCACCGAGCTGAAACCCCCGGACTTCCAGGCCGGAATCGCCACCGGAGATAGCGACGCGGCACCGGGCGCGAACGACTCCGTCGGCCCCCCGTTCGCGGCCATGGGGCGCTGCAGGCCGGAAACCGGCCATGACCAGCTCGACACAGTACGAACTTGCACGACTGCAGGATACTGGCCGGGCCTGAAAAGACTCGAAAATCGAGTCCCTCGCGGAGCTGGAGGAAGTGCTCCAGGCTTCAGAGTCGGAGTTTGTCGTCAACTTCCAACCTCGAGCTGATGAAGTGCTTCCTGAAATCAGCTCAGGATAGGGCCGGCCAGTGACGATTGCGTGGGTCATCCCCCTGCCTGTGCAGGGCGAACTCCCGCCAGTCAGGCGCGTGGTGTCGAACGCCCCGCCGCAAATCCTTCAGCTGCGGATGTAGTCGCTCCACTTGCTCAGGGCCTTGCTCTGGGCCCTGGCCTGGTTGACGGCCACCTCTTGCTGGATTTCGAAGATCTTGGTCTTCAGCTCACACATGATTTTCCAGCGCTGAGCTTGCTGCTTCTTGGCCTCGGCCAGCGTCTGAATCCAGATGGTGAAGGCCTGCTGCTGGTCGCTCCGGTACATCTGAAGCAGCGCGGCGAAGTTGGCGCTTCCGCCCGACTGCATCGGGCCGAGCAACATCAGCATCGGGTCGAGTGGTTGAGCTCGTGGAGCGCTGCCGGCCCCTGGCAACCACCAGACCGGGGCGGCCGTGCGCACGGATTGGACGTCTCCCAGGCATCGGCAGTAGAAGGCCTGCGATGCCATGAGCTGGGCGGGGGAGGGCTCCTGGACGGAGAGGTGTTCCTCCAGCGCTTGCTGCAGTTCGGCCAGCCGGGGGCCCGGACAAGAAATCTGCGGGGACTCGAAACCGATCGACAGGTGGCTCATGACGTTTGCGCTCCTTCAATTCCTCTAACTCGATCTTGCCAGTTTGGCGAGCGGGAGTCCATGGGCTGATGTTAATTTTTTATTGAATTCTTTTTCGTAAAATGTTAACCTTCTTTTTTGACAGGGATTTAACCCTGGAGATATCGACATCATTTTGTGTTCAGACATGAGCCAGGCTGGTCGAGGGTGAGGTTGTCCCCCAGGTAGCCGCCCAATCTCCCAGCCCAGCTTGCCGGCGACCAGCGCGCTGCCCAGGGCTCCTGACGACCGCCGGGCTGTTCTTGCCGACGGCTCCTTCTCGGTAGCAGAGGAACGATCAGGGACTGCGAACCTCGAGCGACGAGGGCGCCAGCCGCCTGAAGTGGGAGGCGTTGAGAGTGAGCAGCTCGGTTGCCTTGCCGAGCAAGGCGGCTCGAACGATCAGGGCGTCATAAACGGTTCCGCCCGCGATGCCCTGTGCGCGGCATTCCTCCAAAACCGACCAGTAGTCGGCGGCAGTCAACTCGATGATATGCTTGTCCTGGAGATTGCCCTGCACCAGGCGGTGCGCGGCGGCCGGCGCTAAGCGATGAGGTGGCGGAAGCCGGGTCAGCACCGAATAGACCTCGGCCAGTGTATGGGCCGCAGCCAGGATGGGAGTCCTGGCTGCGATGCTGTCCACCCACGCCCGACGACACCTTGCGTGGTCCTGGTGCCAGGCGCACATCGCGGCGATCAGAGTGCTCGTGTCGAAGTGAGCTCGGCTCAAAGGGACCGACTGCGAACCGAGTCCAGGGTTCGATCGGCGACTTCGGCCCGCAGGGACCCCGGGTCGGCGGTGGGCCACGCGACCAGCAAGCCGTTCTCCTCATGGAAGTCGACCTCCAGCGGCGCAGGCTCCAGAACGATGGCGCCGCCGCGCAAGGATACCTCCAGCTTACTTCCGGCCTGCAGATGGGCTTCTTCCCGCAGAGTTTTGGGAATCAAGACGCGCCCGGCAGAATCCATGGTAATTTGCATGGCAAAAAAATACCACAGACCCCTCCACTCGTCAAACCGACCGGGGAGAAACGGCTCCCGAACTCTGCCCAAGACGATGGGGGTCCGAGCCCGGTTTCGACAGGACCGCAGCCTCTTCCGCAGCACCGCCCGGCTGGTGTCGACTGCTCACGTGGTGGCTCTCAGGTCCGGGGGACAGAATCGGTTTCCCCGCCTCCTGGGGTCTTCATCTGCATGCAGGCCCCTGGGCCTTGCCTGCGAACGGCCTGCCATGCCCCCTGGCTCCATCGTCTTGCTGTTCGGCCCTCCCGCGGCCGGGAAGAG
>JAANMY010000142.1_pt1 | contig 97377 bp, 79 predicted proteins | sample 7279691 | NCBI WGS metagenome assembly JAANMY01 (sample SAMN14094543, study PRJNA606508) | bioreactor metagenome | isolation source: A lab-scale SPAN reactor treating ammonium-rich wastewater day 388 | place: Ireland: Galway | collected 2018-02-07 | reverse complement strand
CCGGCCGCCGCGGCCCTGTGCCCGGCGGCCATTATTCTAAGCCTGCGTGGCCATTTCTAGCGAGCGATCACGGGCCAGCGAGGCTGAGCAGCAATACCTGCTCTCTTCGGGCTGGCCGAGCGACTCGGCATTCAAGACCGGTTGCGGCGCATTCAGGCCATGTCCGACCCCCGGCCCTTCTACCACGCTCTGGAAGGTTTCGTGCTGACCTCGCGCTATGAAGGCCTGCCCATTTCTGCACTGGAGGCGCTGGCCTGCGATCTTCCCCTGATTCTAAGCCAGGCCCCGGGAAATGGGCTCTTCGCTGAACTCGGCCTCAGCCGCCTGGGTGGGGGATGTCGCTGGCTTTGCGGCCCAGTTCAGCCAGTGGGCGGGAGACAAAAGAGGCTGTAACCACCGCGAGTTGGCCGTGCGCATGTTCTCGCTGGAGGGGGTCTGCAGGCAGGTGGTTTTACCGCCAGGCGATTTCCGCCTGAGCCCGTCAGAGGAGCCCGGTTGTCTTCCCTCGATGCGCTTTGCGATGACACTGGCTTCGCCCGATCGCACAGGGGCGACGCGGATGGCCTGCGCCTACTGCCGGGCACTGGGTCATCAGGTTCGGCTTATCCACGGTCCGGTTCCCGCGCAGAGCATTCTCGGCTCCATGAAGGGGGTCGGGGTCGATCTGGCCCTGGAAGCGGGTCTGGCCCGACCCCTGGGAGCCGTGGCTCAGAGGGTGGCCCGATTGGCGGGCGACTGGGGTGCCCGGGCCCTCATCGGGGTCAACCAGCGCGACCGGGCTGTCGCTCTCACGGCTGCTCATCGCCTGCGAATACCCGGGGTGCTGATGCTGCAAAGCTTGCATCACTTTTGGGGCGGCTGGCCGATCGCGGCCATCAAGCGCTTCTACTACACCCGGGTGATGCGGGCTTCCGAGGCGGAGAGAGAGCGCTGAATGTCAACAGACCCTGGTCGAAATCAGTTTCCGATTCGAGAATGGCCTCAATCGAAGTTGACATGAACTGCGAGCCGTGGTAGGGTCAGCCGCACCTCTGTGCTTTGGGGACTGTGTAGGGGGATCATGTCGCGGCTCATTGCGCTCTGGTTTCTAGGGGTCATCCTGGTCATGGGTTGTGGTGGCTTGCCTGAATCAGGCTTTGCTGGGGCACTGGACCATCTGGAAGGTGGCAGCCTGGAGACGGCCTTCGTCAACGAGCCTGAGCTGCGATTTCGAGTTTCCGATCGCGCGGGGCTGGTCGAGTCGCTGGATTTCACGCTGGTCGATCAGGACGGGCAGAAGCTCAGCTTCTCTGTGAGTGAGAAGAATGTTGACGGGGTCTACTCGCTTGCCGTTCCTCCCGGAGAGTACGAGGTCATGGTCGTCCCCCTGGGGGGCGACCGGGAGGGCCTGACGGTGGTCAACCGGCGGGCTACAGTCGGCCGGGGCGAGAGCGAGGAGATTGTCGTCGAGGTCGAGCGCGGGGCCCCGATTCCCGATTCGTCGCCCGCGGCCGAATTGCTGCCCACCCGCAATCCCGTCGGCTTGACCCCGAACATTGTTCTGATCGTCCTGGATGACTTTGACTATACCGATGTCCGCTGCAACCAGCTGGGAGCCTGGACCAGCACTCCGCGCATGGATCAGCTGGCCAGCCAGGGCGTGCGTTTCACCCAGTTTTACTCGAACGGATCCAAGTGCTCCCCGACCCGTGCATCGATCCTGACCTCGCAGCTCCCGGCTGCCTTCGGGTGGAGGAATGTCGTCAATGCATACCAGCTCTCGGATGGGAGGCTGAGAACGAGTCAGCGCAGCTTGCCCGCTGGTATAACCAACCTGGCCGAGGTTCTGGCGATGAAGGGCTATGCCACGGGGCTCGTCGGAAAGTGGCACGTCGGGGAGTCGCGACCGTCGGGCCTGCCTAGACAGAGAGGCTTCGCCGAGGAGATTCGCTGGACAGGGAACGCGGTGGTCGCGGCGGCTGACGGGAATGGGATGTATTGGGGATACTACCTCCATACGAGCTCGGGAAAGGTCTTGCTGCCTCAGAAGGGGACGGCTGGCGCCGACGAGACCTACCTGACCAGGAAATTGACCGATGAGGCGATCTCTTTCGTGCAGCGCCACCAGGGTCAGCCCTTCTTCCTCTACCTGGGTCACGTGGCGACCCATGCTCCTTTCCACGTTCCGCCGGCCTTTGACAACTCCGTCCTGCAGTATGATCTCGACACAGATCTCGGAAAAGTCGCCGCCATGACGAGCGATCTCGATCGCGAGATCGGGCGCCTGGTCGACGGCATCGACGCGCTCGGTCTGGCGGCCAACACTCTGGTCATCGTGGTGAGTGACAACGGCGGAGTGGGGAGTCCTCGACTCAGCCGTTCGGCACTCATTCGGGGCCTGAAGGGCAGCTTTTATGAAGGCGGAGTCCGGGTCCCGTTCATCGCCAGGTGGCCGGGCACCATCCCGGCCGGGAGCGTCAATTTGAGCATCGCTTCCACCATCGACTTGCTGCCGACTCTGGCCGACGTCGCCAGCACCAGCCCGCCACCCGGAGTTATGGGCCGCAGCCTGTACGACAACATGGTCTCCGGGGTCAGAAACCTGGGTCGGGACCTTTTCTGGGTTGGGACCAGAGTCGACTCCTACGCCGACGCCCTCTCGGGCGGAATTCCCTATGAGCAGCTGGACGACTGGGCGATTCGTTCCTTGCGATGGAAGCTGGTCAGCGGGGATGCCTCCAACGGCTTTACGCCCCGATTGTTCGATCTTTCGAGTGGGACCAGGGGGGAGTTCACCGATGTGGCGGCCCAGAATCCGGCTGTGGTGCAGGACCTCCACAACCGCTACAAGAGCTGGCGCAGGAATGCCGGCGACTTTCCCGCGCGCCTGCAAGTCGTCAATGGTGTGGCCGAGCTCGCCTTTGACGAGCGCATGGATTTCTGCGATGCTGACTTCTCTTTTGTGGTCGATTTCGACGTGCAGACAGTGGACCAGTTTGCACTGATCGCCCAACGAAGCGGATGCTGGAGGCTCCTGTGGGATCGAGGCAGGGTGGTTCTCCACCTGTTCGATGATCGGCCCGGGGCTAGCCTTCAGGAACGTCAGGTCACTCTCGCCAGCGCCGGGGGCCTTGCACCCGGGCGCCATCGCGTGGCCTTCACGGTTTCCGGTCATCTCTATGCTGCCGAGAACCGAATTCCCTCGCTGTACGTGGATGGGAATCTGGCCCAGCGGCTCCTGCCCAACGAGTTCCCGGCCGGGAAGTTCCTGTTTGCAGTACCCTCCAATTCCGCTCCCATCCAGTTGGGGGCCTATCCTGATGGGAGCTCTCGGCTCCTGGGCACCATCCAGATTCCCCGAATGTCCGCGCTTTCGCTCTCGCGAGATGAGATCTGGCCCTGAATCTCGACTGACCGACCGGCTGTTCGCCTGAGCCCCGGCAAAGGAGCCTGGTTGCCTTCATTCGAAGGCGCTTCAAATGCGCATTGCGATGACACTGGCCTCGCCCGACCGAACCGGGGCCGCTCGGATGGCTCACGCATATTGCCGGGCACTGGGGGAAGCGGGCCACCCTGTCCGCCTGATCCACGGTCGGGTGCCGCAGTCGAATATCCTCGATGACATGCGAGCGGTGGGCGTGGACCCCCGTCTGGAGGCCCGCCTGACCTTTCCGCTCAGTCCCGCCGTTCCGCGCCGCGTGGCGGCCATGGCTGGCGAATGGGGTGCGGCGGCTGTCATTGGGGTCAACCAGCGCGACCGGGCGGTTGCCCTGCAGGCCGCCCGAAGGCTGGGCGTGCCCGGGCTCATCTTGATGCAGAGCCTGCACATGTTCTGGGGACGCTGGCCCATCGCAGCCCTCAAGCGCGCCTATTATACGCGCACTCTGCGCAACGACCTCAAGCTGGCCGTGTGTTGCTCGGAGGCGGTGCAGACCGAGTTGGTGAACGAGTTCGGAATCGAGCATGAACGCACGGCGCTGCTTCCTAACGGGATCGATTTGGAGAATTACCCGGCTCTCGTTCCCGACCAGGTGACCCGTGTGCGGGCCGGGCTGGGCCTGGGCCCCGAAGAGCTGCTGCTTTTGAATGTCGGTCGGATCGACTTGCAGAAGGGCCAGGACGTGCTGCTGGAGGCAGTGTCCCGGCTCAGGTCGGACCGGGCCTGGCGGCTGGTCATCGTGGGCGGGGTGACCAGCGGAGCAGGTCAGGAGCGTAGCGAGCAATTTCGGCTCAGTCTGGTGCGCTCCATCGAGCGCCTGGGGCTGAGCTCGCGCGTATTGCTCGCCGGCTGGCGCGATGACATTCCCGCCCTGCTGGCCTCGGCCGACGTCTACGTGCACGCTTCGCGCTATGAGGGCTGGCCACTGGCGATGATCGAGGCGATGGCCGCCGGCCTGCCCGTGGTCGCCACCGATTGCGTCGGACGGCCGGCAGGCTTCGAGGACGGCCGGCACGGTTTCATCGTGAGGACCGAGAATGCCGACGCCCTGGCGGAGGCTTTGACCCGCACCTGCGCGCTCTCCGAGGCAGAGCGCCGCGCCTGGGGCGCAGCCGGCCGCGAGCTGGCCCGGGCTTCTTATGACGTCCGCGCTCTGGGGCGACAGTTCGTCCAACTCGTCGAAGGGGTGCTCGGGTGAATCGGAGCGTTCTGATGACGGTGGCCCGGCCCGACAGCACGGGAGGGCATCGCATGGCCCACAATTTTGCTCTGGCCTTTCGCGAAGCAGGGTTTCGGGTGGGCATGGTCTTCGGGCGCATCCTGGACCCTGAGAGCCTGCCTGATTCGGCCAGGCAGATGATGGCCGAGCTGGCCGAGCGCGGCGTCTCGGTCTGGTTCGAGCGGGGCTTTTCGTCCAACTGGTCACCGGGATTGGTTCGCGTGCTGGCCGAGCGCTCTCGCCAACAGCAGGCCGACGCGCTGGTGGCCTTCAACCAGCGCGATCGCAAGTACGCCATCTGGGCCGGGGGGAAGGCGGGGATCCCCACGGTCGTAAGCGTGCAGAATCAGCATACCTTTCACGGAGCATCGGTGGTGAAAAAGGTCAAAGAGGCTCTCTATGCCCGGGTTATCCGACGCGCGCGCTTGCTCGTCTGCACCTCGAGCGTGGTGCAAGAAGAGATGATCCATCGTTTTGGAGCCGCGCGAGACCTGACCACGGTGTTGCCCAACGGGATCACACCGTCCAACTTTCAGCCCCTTGTCGGCCGGGACGGTGGCTTCTGGGCCGAGTTGGGGGTTCGCCCGGACGAGACCCTGGTTGTCAACCTGGGCCGCCTGGACCGTCAGAAGGGCCAGGATTTGCTCGTGCAAGCCTTTGCCAGCCTTGCCCCGCGGTTGCCCCGGCTGAAACTTGGACTGATCGGCTCGGCCTCGGGCACCGGAGCCGGCTTCGAGCGCGACCTGCGCTCTCAGGTGCAGCAGCTCGGCTTGAGTGACCGCGTGGTGTTTACCGGCTGGCGCGATGATACCGCCAGGCTCCTGGCTGAGGCCGACTGCTACATCCACTCTGCCCGCTGGGAGGGCCCTCCGGGAGGGCTGGCCCTGCTGGAGGCCATGGCTTGCCATCTGCCGGTCGGCTACACGGATTGCTCGGGTCCTCTGCCCGGTTTCGTCGAGGACGAGCACGGTTGGACCATCAGGAACCAGGACGTAGGCGACATGGCCCGTGCGCTTGAGAGACTGGCCTGCCTGGACCCGGTCCGGCGTCGCGAGATGGGGCAGAAGGCTCGTCGGCTCGTCGAGGAACGCTACGACACCGGGCGCGTGATCGCGCCACGCTTCGTGGAGCTAACAATCGGAGTTTTGAAATGATCAAGAAGCTGCTCAAGAGATTGCTCAAGCGAGCGACTGAGGTCTCGGAAGCTGCGCGTTTCATTGATGGCCTGACCCCGGGCACGTCCCACTGCCAGGATGTCGTCGAGGACCATCCACGTCGCTGCTCTGTTTACTCCGCGAGCGGGGTCTCCCGCAGCGACCGGCTCAGAGAGCCGTTGAGGTAGGCGAAGCGCCAAACGCTGAGGCTGCCGAGGTAAAGCGAGCGCATCACAGCGATGCCCACCCCCCCGTAGAGGCCTGCTCCAAGCAGGCACCCGAGCAATCCAAAGAGGGTCGTCACGGCTGCTGAGCGGCGCCAGAACCGCTCGTGGCCACCGATCAGCAAAGCCTGGCCGACGGGGCCGCTGGCCGCGTTGAGGAAGGCGCCCACCAGCGTGATCCGCAGGATCATCTCGCCGCCCTGAAAGCTCTTGCCGAGGAGCGACAGGACCTCGGTAGGAAAGAGCATCCCCGCCAGGGTGAAGGGGAGGGCCCACAGGGTGGACCACAAGCACCCCATCCAGAGCAGCTGGCGCGCCTGTTGGAACCGCTTGCCCACGATCGCGCCCCCCAGCATCGGGGCGATCGCCGAAGCCAGCGCCTGGTTGGCGAAGGCCAGCACGTCCACCAGCCGGCGAGCCAGGGTGTAGATGCCCACCTCATGGACGCCGACGAACGGTGAGAGCATCACGACGTCGCCCTGGTTGATCAGGCGCTGGCCCATCAGCCCGCCCATTAAGGAAGATGCCACTCTCTGCCAGTGGCGCGTGCGGTACTCCCGCACCGATGCACCGGGGAGGGCCTGCCTCAGGCGCAGGCCCTGCAGGAGGAAGGCGACCGTGTTGCCCATCAGGTACAGGGTCACCACGCCGTCGATCCCGGGATGGGGCCAGCACAACATCCCGATCACGACCACGGCGGGGGAGACCAGATGGACGAAGACCAGACCGTCTCTCACGCGCTGTAGAGTCAGCAGAATCTGCTGCTGGATGCGGATCAGGGTATAGGATGGAAGAAGGAGCGCGATCCCCAGCAAAACCATGGCCGCGTTGGCATCCGGTTGCCAGATGCGCTCAACGAGCAGCAGAATCACCGAGCAACCCAGTGTGGAGATTGCGCAAACCTGCTGAGAGCGGGTTACCACGCCCCAGAGTAGGGGGTGCTGCTGGTTTTCGCGGTACTCGGCCACGAACTTGGGTGTGCTCTCGAACCAGCCGACCGGGAGCAAGGACGACAGCACCATCAGGGCCGAAAGGATGATGCCGAAGACGCCATACCCGGCGGCGCCGAGCTGGCGTGCCACCAGCGCCTGCATGAGCAGCCCCACAGCCATGCCAGAGACGGTGAGGAGGAACGACAGCAAAGAGCGCTTTCCCGCGCGGCGCACCAGGCCGTCGCGTTGCATCAGTGGCTGAGTTGCTCGCGGTAAATAGCGAGCACCCTCGTGCAGGTGTGCTCGAGCGAGAGCTGGCTGAGGCAGACCTGGCGATGGTTGGGCGGCGTGTCCCGGTCGGCCAGCCAGGATGCGAAACAGCTGGCCAGGGCTTGCGTGTCACCCACGGGCGCGTAGCTCAGCCGATTGAGCCCGAGTGAGCTGAAAAGGCGGTTGCCTGGCGCGTCGGTCAGGATGAGAGGCAAATTGCAGGCCAGCGCCTCGAGCGCCGAGATAGGCAACCCCTCGTAGCGAGAGGTGAGGGTGAAGCCGTCCAGGGCGTGGTAGAACGGTCGTGGATCGGCCATCCCGTCGATGCGCTTGATCCGAGCGCGCAGGTCTTCCCGCTCGAGGATGGCGTCCAACTCGCCTGAAAGCTCCCCTTCCCCCAGGTGCAGCAGGTAGGCCCGGGGGTGTTGGCGAGCAAAGAGCCCGAAGCTCTGGTAGAGTGCCTCGGGATTCTTCTGGTAGCTCAGGCGCCCGAGGCTCCCCAGAACCATGCCTTCCTGTGGCAACTCCAGCGCCTGGCGGGCTTGCGCCTTCTGGGCCGGAGTGGCGGGCTGGAAATAGTCCGTGTCCACCCCGTTGGGCACCAGGCGCTGGAGGTGGGCCGGCACTCCCAGCTGGAGGCGAGCAAAGCTCGCCTCTTCTGGTGACACGTTGACGGTGACTGCCAGGCCTGCCAGCAGGCGCTCGATGGCGTTGAACACGAGCGCTCGTGCGCCGCGCCGGCCCATCCCGAAGTAGGCGTTGGGAGTATAGATGCAGGGCACCTTGCAGGCGCGAGCCACCAGCCGGCCCAGGGCGCCTGCTTTGGAGCTATGCGCATGGATCAGCTCCGCTCGCTGCTCGCCCACCAGGCGCCGCAGGCCGCTCGCGGCAGCCAGATCGCTCCAGCCGGGGGCGTTGCCCACCCGCATGTCCAGCAGGCCCCCACCGGCAGCCCGGACGGTTTCGACCAGCTCGAAGAATCGGGGCGAGGTGCGCCTGGAGGAGCAGGCCAGGCTGACGTGGTGCCCATCGGCCAGTTGGCTGGCCACCAGTCCCTCGACGTGACGCAAGACCCCCCCGAAGCCGGGCTCCATGACGTGGACGACTCGCATCAGCGCCGGCCGGTCTCTTTCCAGGCGGACAGATCACGCCCCAGGAGGCCTTCCAGCTTTTCGATATCAGCCGCGTAGTATTCCGCCAGCCGGGCTCGCATGGCGGGCGACATCGGCTCTCGTTCCAGGTTGCGTTTGGAGACGAAGTCTCGGACGCCGGTGGTGAGCGATCTGGGTAAGATCTTTCGCAGGGTGCGCTTCCAACCCGAGGGCTTGCCCAGGATCGACTGGATCAGGCGGTTCTTGGGACGTCCAGAAACCAGCGTCTCGGGGCGGCTCTCGTAGGTCTGGTCGGGGTTGACCCCGATGAACGCGCAGCACTCGCCGATGACCTTCAGGGGGTCGTGCCGGAAATCGTCGTAGAGGAAGATCTTGAGTTGCTCGGGACCAAAGGCTTGCATGAAGGGTCCGACCTGTGCGGAATAAAGGCCCATGCGCCGGTAGTGCCAGATGTGATGATAGTTCTGAGCCACCCGCTCTGGCTCGAGGTTCCAGGCTTGCTCGAAGTCCTGCACGGGCTCGCGCGTCAGAGAGAGATAATACATGTAAGCCGAGTAAGCCCGGTCGACCGGGTTGCGCAGGATGCAGATCAGCCTGGCCTCGGGGGTGTAGGTCTGGATGTTGCGGATGCTATTCTCGGGATAGTAGAGAGTGGACACAGAGCCTTCTCCGACCGCTTTGTAGCCTGCTGAGTCGGCGAAGAGCCTCTCATAGTCCTCGATGCGGGTGGTGGCCCGCTGGTTGATGATCTGGTCGTCGTAGGGGCCCTGGAAGTTCGGGGTCGTCCCGCCCATCGCCATGAAATGCGGCTCTTTTGGCTCGCACACGAAGACCTCCGGATGCTGAGCCAGATATTGAAACAGGGCAGTGGTGCCAGACTTGGCTGCCCCTATGATAAGAAAATTGGGTCGAGCAGGCCGCATGCGAATCGGGAACGGCTCTCTTTATCGCTCGGTCCCTGATTCCTGTTCCGGGAGGGTTCCTTCTCCCCGTCCCGGAAGGGGGCGCTGGCATGAAGCGGCCCTGGGACATCCTTTTCGCCACCCTCCTGGCGGTGCTGGTGCTGGTGGGAACCCTGTGGGGTTTGCGAGAGTATGTTCGCGCCAACCACCGGCCGGCCCAGAACTGGCTCCCCCAGGGCTCGTTTCGCCCAGACATCGAGGGGCAGCCAGAAGGTTGGCAGGCGACCCCTGGCCTGGCCAATCTGCGCTTCGAGCGGAGCACAGGCCACTTGCCGCTGAGCTACCTGCACCTGGAGCCGGGCCCCGAAGCGGCCTGGACGGACATGCCCCTGGGTCGGGGGTGGCGCCTGGTACACCTCTCGGCCTGGTTTCGTGTGGCCCACCCGGGCTCAGAGCCGGCCGGCCGTCTGACCGGCCTTTTCATGAAAGCCGATCAGGTCCTGCAGACTGAGGATATGGTCTTCAGCGAGGCCTTCGACAACGAGTGGCACGAGCGTGAGGTGGTCTGGGCCCGTCCGCCGGAAGCCACCGTCTTGCGTCTGGTTTTCAGCTCAAGCCACCCGGATGGGATGGACGTGGCCGAGCTCATTGCTGTACCGAGCTATCTCTACTCCGAGCGTCGGAAGGTCCCGACTCGCTGAGACCCTGGACCAGGAACTGGGTGGCCGCCGCATACAGTACCCACTCCGAGAAGTGCCCCCCACCAGGCGGGGTGACCTCCACCAGGTTCATGGCGAAAAAGAAGAGCAGATAGAGAAGCGGGGCGGCAAGTTGGAAATCCAACGGCCGATTGCGGAGCTGCCGGAGCCCGGCCAGGAAGCACCAGGCTGCGTCCCACAGAAACAACAGGCAGCCCACCAGCCCCAGTTGGACGATCTGGCTCAGCACGCCGTTGTGGCTGTGGACCGTTTTTTCGAACGCCGGTGGCTCCATGTGAGCGAATCCATGGCCCCACCACGGGCTTTCCGAAGCCCAGCGCAAGTTCGCGCTCCAGAGTTTCACCCTCCCGCTGAGCGCGGGGGATCGGTCCAGCAGATTCAGAGCGTGCCTCCAGCGGGAGGCCAGCAAACCCAGTGTCGCCAGGGCCAGCACCGTGGTGGCGATTCGATGGCGCGCGCTGAGGAGGCCGCGCACCAGCAACATAACCACCAGGCAGAAGCAGACGACGACGGTGGGGGTCATCGAGTCCGAGCCGACCAGCATCGTGATCGCCAGCACCAGGGCCGGGACTCGGTAGAGCATGGACAGGCGACTTGCAGGGAGAAGCAGAGCGAGCAGCAGGGCCAGGCTGGCTGTGCGTCCCAGGGCATTCTTATGAGGGAGAAATCCTTTCCACTGCCCGGTGGGCCCCAGGCCCTCCTCCGGCAGGCAGAAGATCCCCACCAGATGCATCGAAAGCGTGACGGCCAGGGCTAACAGAGCGAGCCTCGCCGCGCTCGTCGGGCTGTAGCGGCGGGCCAGGCAGAGCCCCAGCCAGAAATCAGCGCCAAGGGCAAGAGCTGCCTCCAGACTGCGCTGACCGGGCGACCAGAGGGAAGAGAGTAGGGCCAGACCTGTGAACATCCAGAGGAACGGGCGCCGGGCCGCGGCCCGAAAGTCTTCTGCGGTAAAGAAGAGCAGGGCAACGAGCGTGACCCACCCCCAGTCGTGGCTGGGAAATGGGGTCAGGAACCCAATCGTCAGAACGGCTAGAAAGCAGACCGAGGTGAAGCTCCGACCCAGGGGGTGGTCGCTTCGGGTCCCCCGCCACAAGGTGCGCAGGAGGCTGGCTGCGTGGGCGATCGCTCAGTAAGCTCCCTTGCCTGAGAGCACGGCTCCGAAGGTTCGAGCCAGAATCCGAAGATCGAGCCCCAGCGTCCAGCCTCGAATATAGCGCATGTCCAGGGCGATGCGCTCTTCGTAAGTCGTATCGTTGCGGCCGGATACCTGCCACAGACCAGTGAGCCCCGGGCGCGCCTCCTGGTAGACGACGAAGCGGGAGCCCCAGCGGCTGACCTCCACCGGATCGTAGATGGGACGAGGCCCCACCAGGCTCATCTCTCCGCCGATGACATTGATGATCTGGGGGAGCTCGTCGAGTGAGAATCGCCGCAGCCAGCGTCCGATCCTCGTGATGCGGGGATCGTTCTTGAGCTTCTGGGTAGCGACCCATTCCTGGCGTGCCCGGGGATGCTCAGCGAGATAGCGCTCCAGAACTTCCTGCGAATTGACGACCATGGTGCGCAGTTTCCACATCGTGTAGTTGCGGCCGCGGTAGCCGATGCGGCCGTGGCCATACCAGGGCGAGCCCCGACTCTCCAGGGTGACCGCCAGGGCCAGAACCAGGAGCACCGGAAACCAGACAGGCACAGACAAAGATACCAGGAGAAGGTCAAAGAGTCGCTTGCTGCGGCGCTCCCCCAAGCACCTGGAGGTGGGGAAGCCAGGCACCATTGTGTTTGGGTCCATCACTCTCGTCATTGAGGTAGACGGTGCGTTCCCTTCAGAGTTGGAGGCCTGCCGTTCTGCGGAGCGAGAGGCTTCTCCTGCCTGGAGCTGCTCCAGTGGCACATTTGTTCCAGGTTGAAGTGCCTTAGTGAGCAAGAGATCGAATTCTGGTGCGGAAGGACTCTGATCTCCATCGACGAAGCCGGCGCCCAATGTATTCCTCCAGAAGCGGCTTGAGAAGAGATGGTGGTTGCGGTGCGTTGACCCGCGTGCCGCCGATGGATGGGTTGGGCAAGACGGTCGATGAATTCCAGGCCCGGGTCGGGGTCTTGGACCCGGTTCCTCATTAGGCGGCTCAGCGTGGACGCGACGGAGACCCTCAAGCAGCGCATCAAAGAGCTCGGCCCCTGGCACCATAACGTGGAGCTGCGGCCGGGCCTTTCCACGCTGGCCATCGCCGGAGCGGGCGGCCATGTGGAGGGTCGCGGTCCGGTTCGAATGGTCCAGGACGAGAAGAACTTCAAGGGACTGATGCAGGCCCTCTATCCCGGTGGCCTGGCCGGCAAGACATTCCTGGACTCAGCCTGCAACTGCGGGGCCTATTCCTTCTGGATGACCGACCTGGGCGCCGCCAGGACGTTCGGGTTCGACGCTCGCGAGAAGTGGATCGAGCAGGCGAACTTCCTCAAGGCCCACCGGGAATGCTCGAGCCAGGGATGCCAGTTTCAGGTGAGCGATCTGTACGCTCTCACAGGACTCGGTCTCGCTCCGTTCGACATCACGCTCTTCAAGGGGATCTTCTATCACCTGCCGGACCCGATCGGGGGTCTGCGATTGGTGGCTGACCTTACCCGCGAGTTGCTGGTCGTGGGAACGGCTACCCGGCTTTCGCCGATCCCGGGACTGGTCCTGGCCCGCGAGAATGTCCAGCACTTGATGAGCGGCATTCACGGCACCAACTGGTTCCCCACCAGTCCCAGGGTCGTGCAGCGTCTGCTCATGGACATGGGCTTCCGCGAGTTTCGAACCACGTTCTGGCACCGACTGCCCCGCTGGAGCTCGGCGGGCAATCGAGGCTTCTGGCATTACTGCAAGAACCTTCTCAAAGCGACGGGTCGGACCGAGGTGCTCGCTGCGCGCACACCGGGTTTTTTTGACGAGCTCGACCGATCGGGTTTCATCCGTCGCTACGACGTTCCGCTGTAATCGGCGGTTACTTGCGGCAGAGCACCTGCGACTGCATCATCTGCTCGTCAAGTAGCGTGGACGCCTCGGAGAACCCGATCGCCAGACACGTGTCTTCCATGTACGAGCGGCTGTAGGCCACAGCCGCCTCGGGTGACTCGAGCGATTCCACCCTGGCCTGGCCTATCTGGTGACGGAAGGTCCAGCGTCCCCGCAAGTGCTGGAGCGCTGCGAGGTGGTCGTAGCAGAAGTAGTTCATCAGCATGATTCCGCCCGGCTTGAGAATTCGCAGCGATTCGCGCAAATAGTTGGCCAACTCGGCCTCCAGCAGGTGAGTGAACAGCGAGGTCGAGTAAACGAAATCCTGGCTGGCGTCGGCCAGGGGGAAGCGAAACTCCGAGCCGGGTTGGCGCTTCGAGTCGCTGGAGTAGGTGGTGCTACTCTGAGTCGTCAAAAGAAAGCTGAACTGCCCGGGCGGGAAGCTCTTCCTGGCAAACTCAAGCAAGTCGGGGTCGATGTCTACCCCGACGTAATGCCCGGTGAAGCGTTCGCCTCCCAGGCGGAAGTTCTTCAAATGCTCGGGTTTGCGCCCGTACCCGCAACCGATCTCCACGATGTTGGAGTCCAGCCGGCAGAAACCCTTCGCGAAGGCGTAGAGCCAGAAGTTGTAGCCGCTCCGCAGGCACAGGATCTGGTTGAAGAACAGTCGATTGCCCACGCCCACGCGCATCCGCAGATGGTTGGGGGGCAGGGCGCGCATTTCGGGGTAGAGCAATCGAAGCCAGGCATCGTTGAGCCATCCCAGAAACTTGATGAGGGGATTGCGAGACAACTTGACGGTGGACGGCACAACCCGGCGGATCAGCCGGTCGAATCGATTCATGGCGGTGGTATCGCTTTCTGAGGAGTAGCCTTTCGTGAGATCAGAAACAAAAAGAGCAGGATGAAGTAGACCCCCTGGATGGTCGTCATTGCCGCGCCGCTCAGGTCCGAGGCGGCAAAGGTGTAGCCGAGAGGGAAGGCGGTCACCATGGAGACCATGACGATGTTCTTGTTGCTCAGGTGGGGACGGAAAGTCACGTAAAGTGTGCGCAGGGCTATCCCCACCAGCAACATGCCTGGAAAGATGCCCACGTAGCCGAAATTGACATAGAGCTCAGCCACCACTCCCGGGGTGGCGCCGGTCAGGTCCGTGCGGCGCTTGAAGAGAGGGCCTCATCTCATTGGAAAGCCCGGAATAAGAATGCGCCGCTGGCCAGAGCCTGCAGAACGCTGAGGAAACGTTCAAAGGCATCCGGTTTGGCCACGATAGCTTGATTGGGAACGACGACCACGTCACCGGGATCGACCCGGGAAGCCCGGTCGGCTCGGATCAACTCCCCGTTAGCTCGCATGACCATGACTTCATCAAGCTCCGCATCCTTGAGCGGACCGCCCGCCCGGTCGATATAAAAGTCTGACGACTGTCCCTCGCGCCACAGAATGGGCGATGGGAGGGCCACTGCTCCCACCACCGCCACGGTGGTGGGCTTGATGGGAACGAGCAGGACGTCGCCATCGGCCACTCCCGGATCACCGGCCTTTGTCTGCAGCATCTGGCCCAGGTCGATGGGAATGCGGCCCGTTCGGAACAGCTTTTCGATGAGGCGGGGATCGACCGTGGAAGTATCCCCGACCAGGCCGGTCAGATCCATGCCCCGGGCTGAGCGCGAGTCGAGCTGGCGCAGGGCCTCGGCTTGCGAGAACTGGCGAGCGACTTCACGGATCGCCTCCAGCACGCTGCGGGTCACCTCCTGGTTCTCGATGGGCATGACTTCCGGAAGCTCGCGCGTAAAGACCGCGGCCGGCGGGTACGCCTCCGCGGTCAAGCCCCCGGCCCGACGGATGACCGACTCCAGAGACTCACCCGGGTTGATGTAGTAGACTCCCGGGTTGACGAACTCGCCCAGAAGAGCTACCGAGGCGGGGAAGCTGCGCCCGTGCAGCCTGGGCCGCACGACCACGGCATCTCCTGCCATGAGAGCGAAATTGTCACTGGCTTGCGGCGAGAGCAGGGCTCTCTCGAGGTTGAAGGGGAGAAGCTCGACCCTGCCGGTTGCATTGGCAATCCGGGCGATCTCGGCATTCGGCGCAGCCTCCAGGCGCGTTCCTCCGGCCAGCAGAATCAGGTCACGCACGCGCATCTGCTCGTGATAGGGGTACTCGCCCGGGTTGTTGACTTGCCCCTGAATGCGAACCCTCCTCTCTGCCAGGGCCTTGCTTCGGTCGTACACGACGATGGCGTCGTCTGGCTTCAGCGAGAGGTCATTCGCGGGATCTCCAAGCAGCGCTCGTTCCAGGTCGAATCCCAGCATTTGCAGTGGTTGGCCGGGCGTATCTCGGCGGAACAACTCGGCGTGGCCCGGGAAGGCCCCCGCGGCCATTCCCTGGGCCTGACGAACAAGCTCGGAGATGGTCATGCCCCGGGTCAGTTGATACCAACCGGGCCGCTTGACCGCACCGCTCAGATAGACTCCGTTGGAAAGGTCGTCGAGCACCGACCGCACAACGATCACGTCCCCGGGCATGATGGCGGTGGCAGAGCCTTTGGCTGGTACGTCCAGGAGGACCCGCTGATTGTTCTTGGAGATCCGCCGGATCTGAGCTTGGGGTGAGTACGCCTCGGGTAGCAGTCCCCCGGCCAGAGCCAACGCGTCCTTCAAGCTGCGCTCCGATTTGAGCTCGTAGATGGCCGGCCGCTTGACCTCCCCGATGACGCTGATCTGCTCACCTGCCAGGGGGATGAAGACCCGGTCGCCTTGCAGCAGACGGGGGCTTCCCACTCGCCCTCTCATCAGAAGGTCATACAGGTCGAGGGTGGCCACGACACGACCGTGACGCTGCAACTGGATCTTTCGAAACGACCCTGACTCGGTCGGTCCCCCGGCTCGCAGCAAAGCATCGAGCACGGTTGAGCTGGTGTTCAGAAGGTAGCCACCCGGTCTCAGCGCCTCGCCCACCACGAAGACGCGAATCTTCTGCATTTCGATCACTCGGATGCGCGCTTTCATGTTTCTGAGTCTGGTGCTTGCCAGGGCAGAATTGAGGGCCGACTCGGCGTGGGCTCTGGTCAGTCCTGCCAGGGCAAGCGGACCGACGGCCGAGAGATTGGCGGCCCCGCTCTCGTCGATCACAACAGACTCGGTCGTGCTTCCGCCGTTGAGGTTGGTAAAGATTGCTTCGATCTCATCCCCGGGTACCAACTGGTAGTCGTCAGGAACAGTGCCTTGCACGCTCTGGGTCAGCTCTTCGGTCGAGCGATTGAAGAAATTCATCCCATACCGTGTCAGCTCTCGTTCCTGTTGCGCCAGTCGCTCCTCTTGCGCACGCTGGCGGTCGGACTGCTCAAGTCGCAAACGACTCAATACGTCAATTTCGCGTACGTCTCGCCAGCCTGAGTTCGGCCCGCGCACACCGGGGGGCGGACTGGTAACAGGAGGTGGAGCCTCGACCGTTTCGGCCGGGGGCATGGAAGGAGGACTGGTCACGGCTGGCACGGGAGCAGGTGAGGAAGCCGGGAGCGGCGAGGGATATGGACCGGGTGCCGTCGCTGGGTATGGGTATGGGTATGGGTATGGGTATGGGTATGGGTATGGGTATGGGTATGGGGCCTGGGGATAGACGGGGGGATACGGACTGGCCGAGGGGGTCGTCGTGGGAACCTCGGGCGTCTGGGCCAGAGCAGCCGCAAGATGTGCGACCAGCAAAACGGTCCAGAGGAGAATGGACCCAAGGAAAGCCCTCATTCGAGCTGCGAGGGGTCCGTGCAGCCAGCAAGAAGAGCCAGGGAACCTGAGGTAGGGTGCCATATCGGACGCGACCGTTCCCTCCCCGGGCACGTTTTCCTTCTCCAGACCCCGCAGGGGAACTCCGCTCGCGCGGATATCCGGCCACCCTTGACTCGCGAATCGACTCGGAGTGGGTCTTGCTTGCCATTTCGTGTGCTATTATCGCTTTTTTGGAGCCACGCTCGCATTGCCCAACTTTTTCGGATGCTGGCCTGGTTGGGGTTCGACTCTGTTTCGTCCTCAACGACTTCTTGAACACCGGGATTTTTTCTCGATTGCCGACACCTGGTCGAGCACGGAGGTCGCCTGGCCTGGCCTGGCCGCAACCCTGGCCGTTTTCCTGGTTGCCAGCTTCTCCTGGCGCTGGTTTGAGGCTCCGATTAACAATCTGAAACGCCACTTCCCCTAGAATCATAAGCTGCGAGGGACTTGATGGCCCGTGGCACTTGATCTGGCCAGCCAGAGGCAGTGGAAGTCGGCAGGAGATGAAGTAGGAAAGCAGAAGCAGTGGCGCCCTATGGGCAACATGCACGGCTCAACCAGTGGGGATCGAATCCTTCAAGTCCCCCCTTTTCGAGCCCGCAAGCAGGTCTGGTGTCTGTTCGACGTCTGGTAGCTGGCACGGCGGGTTTGTTCTGCATCATCGCCTGCAGCCTCTTTCTCCTCCCTCCAGCGGCCCCGCCAGCGCTGGCGTCTCCCCCAGCGCCGCTGCAGCTCAAAATACCCCCGCAACGGGGAGACCGGAACCTGCAGGAAACTCTGGTCTTTCCCCAGGATGTGCTGTCCGGGTCTGGTGGCCGGGTGATCGACATTACCCGACCTCCCTACAACGCGCGTGGGGATGGAGTCACCGACAACACGCAGGCCTTCCTGGCCGTTTACGATGACATCCTGGCCGGTCTCGAGCGCCATGCTACTGGCAAGAGCATGGCTCCCGGGCTGAAGCCGATGTGGTTCCAGAAGGAATTTTCCCCGCTCGTATACATTCCGGATGGAACCTATCTGGTCTCGGACACAATTATCTATTCGGGCCCCCCCCGAATGACCCCCAATGGGGTCAGCGAGTTCGTCTTTCGCATCCGCTTCATCGGACAGAGTCGCGAGAAGACCATTATCCGTCTGGCCGACCGCTCGCCCGGGTTCTCCGGTAGCGAGCTTCGCCCCGTTTTGTCGTTTGCCAAGCACGCCGTTAACCACTCGCCCGCTCAGAATGTCTGCCGGAATCTTACCATCGATATCGGCTACGGAAATCCGAAAGCCGTGGGAATCAAGTTCGCTGGCGCCAACCTCAATGAGATTGGCAATCTGTTATTGCGTTCAGGTGACTTGCAGGGGGGAGCTGGCATTCTCTTTGACACTCAAGCCACTCAGGGCTGGTTCCACGACATTACGGTCGAGGGTTTCGACTACGGTGTCCTGATGAAGCCTTATCACGCAACTCAATTGACTTTTGAGCACATCACCCTGCGCGATCAACAGATCGCGGGCATGGAAACAGTCCAGAGTCCTATCACCGTGCGTGATCTGGTCAGCATCAATCGGGGGCCGGCAATCCGGGTGTTGGGTCGGGGAGGGCAGGTCGTTCTGCTCGACAGTTGGCTGGGGACAGACTCTTCAGGGGTTGCAGTGCAGGTGGAGCAAGGTCAGCTTTTCGCTCGACGTGTGCTGACCCCGGGCTACGCCTCTTCTATCGCTGTGAACGGCCTGGAACTGAAGGGCTCAGAGGTCGCCGAGTTTGTCTCGAGTCCGGTGCTGTCACTGTGGGGAGGCGACCACTCTCTTGACCTTCCGATCGAAGAGGCGCCGCTCCCTCGCAACGTTTCCCCCGAGAAGTGGGCAGTGGTCGACCGGTTCGGGGCCCGAGGAGATGGCCAGAGCGATGACTCGGAAGCGGTTCAGAAGGCGATGGATTCGGGGGCGTCGGTGGTCTGTTTCCCTAAAATGGAATACAGAATTTCTACCCCTATCAATGTTCCCGCCTCGGTGGAGAGGATCGAGCTCCTGTTTGGCACGCTTTCTAACGCCACTTTCGTGGTCGGAATGAACTCGCCACGGCCGCTCGTTATTCGGGATGGCGCTCAGATCCGCCTTCGGCACCAGGCTCCTCGAACGGTGCTGGTAAGCAACGTCTTCTCCCTCCACTACTCTCGACTCGGCAGGTTGACCGGGCACAAGCTCTTTGCCAACGGTTGCTCGGCGATGTCGACTGCGCCGGCCGGCTACAATCGCCAGCGTGTCTGGTTTCGACAGGTGAACTCCGAGACACAGACTCAGCCTGCGAACTTCAAAGGCTCGGCGGTCGATATGTGGGTGCTCGGCTTCAAGTGTGAAGGCTCGAGAGCCAGTTTCGAAGTTGACCAGGGAAGCCGCCTTGAGATTCTCGGGGGGTTGATCAACCAGCCCCCTTTCGTCGAGCCCGCCAACTCGGCAATCGTGGCCCGAGATTCCGACGTTTCGGTCGTTGCCCATACCAACCTGTCCAGAGGTCGGTTTCGTAATTTGCTGTCGGTCTGGGAGAACGGCAGGGAGCGCGTTGCCACCTATGCAAACTTTGTTCCTCGGGGACGGGGGCCCTACGAGGTGATCGTTCCCCTGGCTGTCAGTCGGCTTACCAGGGGTCGCGCCCCGGCACATTGATCCGACGTTCCGTGGTGATTTTCGCTCGCAGATGGCAAAGGAATCACACAGTGGCGTGCGAAGGAGCCGCTCGATCCAATGGAGGAACTATCCACGTCAGAGACTCCCGGTCGCCTGCCCGACGGCTTGTCGCTAGCTTACTTCTGGGGAGCAATTCGGCGCAATGCTTTGCTGGTGCTTGGCTCAGCCATCTTGTTCGCGGGTCTGGCAGCAGCGCTCGTCCTCTCGGGCGGAACCGAGTATGAGTGCACAGCCACTTTGTGGGTGCATCGCAACCGGAGTCTCCTCTCGACTTCAACCCTGCAGGCTCCCGAGCCTTCGCAACAGATGCTGGTAGCCTTCATGATGAGCCGCTCTTTGCGGCTGGAAGTTGCCAAGAAGCTCAACCTGATGGACAACAAGACTTTTTGGGGCAAGAGCGCCGACGAGCCCCACACTGAGACCGATATGCTCGAGAGACTCGATGATATGATCGAAGTCTACGAGGTCCGCTCCAAGCCGACCATCGAACTGACGGTCAAAGCTGGTGAAGCTGAACTGGCCTACAAGCTTTGCTCCGAGCTCATAGAGCGCTCGTTGGAGACGACCGACGCCATGAAGAAGTCGGAGTCCGACTTTCTGTCTCATCGACTGAAGATGCGGAAAACTCGGTTCAACAAGGCGGTTCAAGATCTGGTCGAGTTTCAGCGCGAGAATGGCCTGGTTGCCGACATTTCCTCTCAAGGTCAGGCATTCTTCGAGGCGAGCTTGAAGCTTCGGGAGGGCCTGATCAAGACCGAGTCCGAATTAGCCGGGGTCGATCGGATGCTGGAAGCCCCGGCCAACGTACCTGAGCAACTCCAACTGATCGCTCGAAAGGATGGGCTGGATGGAGCGGTCAGCTTCCTTCGGAGCCAGTCCGATGAGGCCAGCGACCGACTTTCGGAGTTCCCCGAATTGACTGGCAAGTACACGATGCTTCAGGCCGAGGTGCTCATTGAGCAAGAGTTACTGAAAGCGACCACTCTGTCGGCCGAGGAAGCTCAACTCCAGGCTGAGCAGGAGAATCCGAAGTTAATCATCGTCGACGCGCCTCGGGTGCCCGAGGAGCCGATCAATGAGCTGCCCGCGAAAGTGATTGTCGGCTGGCTTTTCGGTTGGGTCGTAGGTCTGGGATTAGCCTCGATTCGAGAGGTGATTCGAGGAATGCGAAAGAGTTGATGAACTGCTGAAGTCGCTGTTGGGCAAAGGCTCGGGGATCGATCTGCCCCTGCTTTTACTACTGACGTTTCTCCCGTTGCAGTGGAAAGGCTCGCTTTCGGTTGACCTGTTCGGAGTTTTCCAGCTGGGTTTCGGGCAGATCCCTGCCTGGATTTTGCTCCTGATAGGCCTCTGCCGGCCCCTGTCCTTTTGGCGGTTCTTTCGCAGCGCCCCTCTCTTCAATACCATTTTCATCGCTTACTATCTCTATCTTGGCTTTTCGCTGGTCTGGTCGGACAACTTCGAGGGCGCTCTGATCGCCTACCGCGCCACCGTCCGCTCCCTGATTTTCTATTTTGCCGTCGGGGCTTACCTGGTGGAGACGGCTCCGGCTCGACTGTCACGTACCGTCTTTTTGGCCGCTCCCCTCTCGCTGACATTGTTCATCGTCTATGCGCTCTACACGGTGCTCAACACGCCAGTCAGCGAGTTGAATCCGCGGATTCTGACGGGTGACCCTCGACTGGTTCTCCTGACGATGCTCAATTACACGGAGGGCGAGTCGTCACTGGGGGTGGAGGATGAAGAGTATCAGACCACGACAATAAAAAACAATATCGCAGCTGCTTTCAACACGCTTCTGGTCCTTTATATGCTCTTGGGACTGGTTGGACGCTTGAGAATCCTCAACCCCCTGACACTCCTCTCGGTCCTCTTGTACCCCATGGTCATCATGGCTCTGCTCAGCCGATCCAATTTTGCCGCTCTGTTGGCCTCATTTGCGCTGGTGGTGGTGATGCACCAGATCTCGCCCGTCTCGACGGCCCGTACCAAGCTCTTGTCCGTGACCCTTGCCCTGGCAGGCTTCCTGATCATCTCAGGGGTCTTGAGCATGAAAGGAGGCTATGCAGAGGACTTCGCTGAGGCTCAAGCGGACCGTTACAGTGAAACCGAGGGAGACGTGCGCTTTCCCCACTATCGTAAAGTTTTTCGCAGCCTGATGGACCGCCCGTTCACCGGTTATGGGTTTGCCACCAAAGCATCGGACGGACTCGCGGTACACAACCTGTTTCTGGGCGCCTGGTTTCAGGTCGGGATCATCGGGCTGCTCCTTGCCCTGGGCTACTACGGCGCGCTCGGCTTCTGCTTTGCCCGCTCCGCCCTGGACTTGATTTTAGGCAGGGTCAACCTTCATGGCGAGCCCGTCAACATCTTCTGGATTCCGGCCTTGCTGGTCATTCCCATGGCGCGAGCCCTGATCATCGGCGCCTATGGGCAGTGGCAAACCCCTGACGTGGTGGCGATCGCATTCTTTACCTATCTGTATGGAAGGCTCTATCGACCGGCCACTCCTTCTGACAGCTGACGCTCTTTACCCGTGAACACCTGCCCCCCCGTCCACGACCAGGGTCTGGGCCTGAATCAGATCGCTCAGCGGGCTGGCCAGAAACAGCACCGCATCAGCCACCTCGGCGGCCGTCAGGGCCCGACCATCGGTCATCATGCGGGCCTGGGCCCGCTCGAAAAGCTCCGGGGGGACGTCACGGGTGGAGTCGGTTGCCACCAGTCCGGCCAGCACCACGTTGAAGTTGATCCGCTCACCCAGTTCCAAAGCCAGATGCCGCACCAGGCTCTCCAGGGCTGCCTTGGAGGTGCCGATCAGGCCGTAGGCCGGCAGGGCCATGTGCGACCCGTGGCTGGACAGGGCCACCACCTTGGCTCGCTCGACCGAGTTGCGCAACTGGGGCAGCGCCGCCTGAACCAGGCTGAGCAGGGCCAGCACGTTGGTGTTCATGGTCGCCGCGAACTGGGCCGGGGTGGAGTCGACCAGCAGGCGGAAACCTCCCGTGGCCACGTTGCTGACCAGCACGTCCAGCCGACCGAAGCGCTCGGCCACGAAGTCGACCATGGCCTTGACGTCCTCCGGCTCGCTGACATCCGCTTTGACGACGGCTGAGCGGCGCCCGTGGCGGGCGATCTCGTCGGCCACCTGGCGGGCGGCAGCTTGCGAGGTGAGGTAGTTGACCACCACGTCGGCTCCCGCCTCGGCCAGGCGCAGAGCGCAGGCCCGTCCGATGCCCCGCGAGGCGCCCGTGACCAGGCAGACCTTGCCGCTCAGGTCGATCATGAATTTTCTACCGCTGCTGAATTTCCCACCAGGGCCGGAGCGGTCAGCAGCGAGAGCTCGTAGCCGAGCGCCTCCGCCAGCAGCTCGCCGGTATTGCCATAGAGGCGGAAGTCGAAGCGGGCTCCCCCCTCGCTGCGCTCGAGGAAGCGCACATGGACCAGGCAGTCTTCCCGAGGAATAGGCAAGCGTCCCAGCGTGAGCTCCGCCATTCCGGCCGGAACGGTCTGGGTGGGCTCGACCCGCGTGAAGGCCAGGTAGCCCACGGCATAAAGACAGGCGTCCAGCACCGCGCAGGGGACGCGCCAACCCACCGTTGGGCGCTGGGTGCCAGAGAGCTCGACGACAGCCGGAGCGGTGATCTGGCCCCACAGCTCGTCGTCCTGCAGGCAAATCTTGCGCAGCGCTCGGAAGGCCGGGCCGTGATAGAGCCGGGCTCCCCGCTCGGAATAGGCCACCGGGCTCCAGGGTCCTTCCGGGGCGGGCTGGTTCAGTCCCTGACCAGGATGAGCGGCTCCATTGACCTGCAGTCGCAGGATCGGTTTGTCGGCTTCCAGCAGGGTGCCGTCACGCGCGGTCAGATCGCAGGCCACCGTAACCTCGGGTCCTTGACGATGGACCCGGACCTTCTTGGGTTGCAGGTCGTGAAAGCGCAGTGGGCTGACGGCCCGGACCTGCTGCACCGAGAAGGGGCCCCCTTCAACGGCGGCCTCGCAGGCGAGCTCCAGGGCCACCACCAGGGGCAGAATCGGGCGGTCGTCGAGTCGGTGCTCGGTCAGGAAGGTCTCCTTCTCGGGGTCGAGCAGCACTTCGTTGCCCTTGCCGAGCAGCGGCCGGACCTCGCCGTCCGCCTCGGCCCCCACCAGCTCGTTGGGATAGAAGCGAGCGTAATAAGTGTCGTCGGTGATCAGCACCTCGGATTCGGGGGCCCCGGCTTCCAACTCGTCGATCAGGTGGGTCAGACCCTCAGCCGCCGGCATGAACTGCATGTCGACGGCCTGCAGCCCCAACTGGGTCTCGGCCCTGGTGGCCATGCCCACGTCGCCCCAGGCGTGCCAGTGGAAGGTCACCGCCGCCACCTCGGGGCGCTGACCGCGATACCAATCCACCAGCTTGGCCAGGGCGTCGTTGGCCGAGCTGTAGTCGGCATGGCCGTTGGCCCCGAATCGGCCGCTGATGGAGCCAAAGCCTACAAAATAGCGGATCGGATCGTATGAGGTCAGCTCCATGAGGGCCAGTGTGCCGTCCACCTTGGCTCGGAAGCACTGATCCACCCGGTGAGCTTCCTTCTGCTCGAACTTGGCGTCCCGGCTCGAGCCAGCGCCGTGCAGGATGCCCCGGATGGGTCCCTGAGAGCGGATCTGCTCCAGCACGCGGCCCAGTTGCTCGCGATCGGACACGTCGCAAGAGTGATAGTGCGCTTCGATGCCCATCTCGGCCAGCCGGCCCAGGGTCTCCTCGATCTCCAGGCCCTTCTGGGCCGACTCCCAGGCTTTGACAGCGTTCTGCCCGGCCGAGCGAGCCTGGCTCATCACCCGCACCTTCAGCTCGCGACGCTGGTCGGTCCACATTCGCTGCCAATCCTCGGGCAGCTCGCTGCGGGGGATGCGCCCGATCAGGTGCAGGGTCAGGCCGTAACGGCGGCCCAGCTCGGCCGCTACGAAGGCGGTGATGCCGCGAGCCCCGCCGGTGCAGATCCAGGTGCCCTCCAGCTTCGCTCGTGAGGTTGTCTGCAGCGGCCGACGCACCGGGCGCACGACCCGTCGCCGGCCCTGGCTCAGAGCCACCTCGGTTTCGTAGGAAGGCAGAGCCAGCTCGGCCAGCGCCGCGCCGACCACCTGCTCGGGTGACTCTGCTGCACTGGCGTCGATCAGCTTGACCGGCAGATGTCGAAAGCCGGCCACCCAGCTCTCAATCAGGATCGCCTTCAGGAGCCCCGTGAGAATGCCCCCTTCAAAGTGCTGGGGACGCGTCTCAAATCCGAAGTCGCCGCCCAGGTTGACGGTAGCGACCAGGCTGGCGTCCTCCATGAGTCCGGCTGCTTTGACCAGGATGAGCCACTTCTGGCACAGCTGAAAGGGCAGCTCCAGGGCTGTCTGACGTCGGGTCGTCCAGTGCTCTGGGGCCTCGGCGTCGTAGGGCGTGGTCAGGAAGAGATGGGGGAGAGGGGCCTCGGCCCACAGTCGCTCCAACTCGGCCACCGAGGAGGCCCGCCGGGCAGTGACCCCCTGGCCCTCCAACTGCCGGATCAGCTCGTCGGCCACCGGATTGTGGCCGACCACCAGGGCAGCTCCGTGCCAGCGAGGAGCGAGGCCTCCGACCGGCTGGGGGAGGTCAATCAGCTCCATCAGGTAGCGCGCCGTCACCGGTTGGTCGCTGCCCGGTGAGCCCTCGCCCGGGAACTGGCCGAAACGGAGCCGGTAGGCCAGCAGATTTCCCTCGTGGACTCCGGCCCCCTCGGCCATGCCCTGCAGTTGGGCAAGCTCGGAGGGAGTCAGAAGAGCTCTCAGCTCGGCCGGACTGCGCGTTTCTGCGCGGGTCTGGCCCATGGCGGCGGCCTGGCGCAGTCGCTGTCGAACGGACACAGCCTGGTGCAAGCCTTGCTCGAAGCCCTGCCGGAAGGAGGGCTGGCTGCGAGGATCGGGGGCTGCCGGCTCGGATGCCGAGCGGGGAGCCTGACGCGCCATGAATTCGAGGATCTGGCGCAGGGTGCGGAAGCTCTCCAGCTGCAGATTGCCCTGGACGCTCTCGCCGGCCATGGCCTCGGCCACCTCGCCCAGCAACTGGGCCCGCTTGATGCTATCGATGCCGAGATCGGCCTCCAGGTCCCAGTCCAGGCTGATCACCTCGGGAGGGTAGCCGGTCAGGTCGACCACGAAATCGATCAAAAGACGGGCCATGCCTGAGTCCATCGATTCAGGCTCAGGAGAAACAGCGATGGCGCTCACAGGAGCCGCGCTGGCCTCAGCGCGACGGCGCTGGCGGCGCTGCGTGGTGGCATCGAACTCCAGCACATCCCCGGGTGCTACTCCCGAACTGGCGGGGGTGGGCTGGCTGGCCACCACTCCCACGCACTCCAGGGCAGCGCGGGCTCGCGCGAGCTGCTCGTGAGCACCTCGGCGGGGATGGTCGGTGCAGGCAACCACCAGCTCGCGACCAGCCAGGATCTGGCGGTGGAGCCCGGTGAGCACCTGGTTGGGACCGATCTCGAGGAAGGCTCCCACATCCTGCTCGACCATCCGCTCGAGCAAAGCGGGATATCGAATCGGGTCGGTGAGTTGGGCCACCAGATTCTCGACGAACTCGGCCGGGTCGGCCACCAGGCGGTTGGTCACATTGGAGTAGAAGAGCCGGGTGGGGGGGCGCAGCGTCATCTCCTGGAGCACTTTGCGCAGAGGAGCCTGGGCCGCGCCGACCAGAGGAGTGTGCAGGGCTCCCGGCACCTTCAGGAGGCGGGTCTTGACCTTCTGCTCGGCGAGGCGCTTGGCCAGCAGGTTGAGGTCCTGCAATCGCCCTCCGACCACCGACTGCTCGGGAGCGTTCTGGTGGGTCAGGAAGAGCTCCAGCCGGCTGGCCTGGATGGCCTTCTCGGCCACCTCGGGACTGGCCGCCACCGAGAGAAGGCCCCCGTCCGGGCTGGCCGCCAGCAGCGCTCGGGCCCGCTCACGGGTCAGCGCGATGGCCTGTTCCAGGGTGATCACGCGCGCCGCCACCATGGCCGGGATCTCCCCGAAGCTGTGCCCGCCCACGCAGTCCGGCTCGAGACCGCTCTCGCGCACGGCGGCATACACCAGCATGTCGGCCACCAGCACGGCCACCTGGGTGGTGATCGGATCCTCGTCCAGGGCCTGTCCCTCGCTCCAGGCCAGCTCGGCGAACGTGGGCAGGCCTGCGGCGACCAGCAGTCGGTCGGCTTCGGCCATCTGCTCACGGGCCGCGGGGGAGATCTGCACCAGCTCCTGCAGCATCCCCTGATACTGCGAGCCCTGTCCGCTGAACATGAAGGCCACTCGGGGACGCTCCAGAGGCACCTCACCGAGGAAGATGCCCTGCTCCTCCAGGAGGCTTCGCGAGCCCCCCAGCTGGGTGCGAGCCAGCTCGAGGCGGGCTGGCATGTCACCCGGGTGTCTGGCGACCACCACCAGTCGGTGCCGGTCGCGGGGGCCGAGCTCGTCCGTGAAGGCACCTCGCGTCAGCCGGGTGGTCAGCTCCTGAAGGGTCGCGCCGCCCACCCTGGCCACCTCGCGAGGAAGCTCGCGACGCGCGGCCGCGGCCGGCGGGGCCAGCAGCAGGTGGCAGGCCAGCCCGCTCTCTGACACGCCGTGCACCCCCTCGATGCCGTGACCGGGCTCGAGCGTCGCTCGCAGCACGGAAACAATCCCCTCGGCAGCGCCCAGGTGGCCGATCAGGCCCGTGAGCTCGGGTCGTGGCACCGGCTTGTCGGCATAGACATCACTCAGACCCCGTTGCTGGTCGGCCCGGATGGAGAGCTTGCCGCCTCCTGGCTCGAGGGTCTCGACCTGGTCAAAGCCCAGACCGGCGCTCTGCAACGCCCTCTGGGCGGCGGCGCTGGTGGCCACGGCCGGGTAACCCGCTCGATAGCCGCATCCATCCCCCAGCAGCACGCCCAGAATCGGGTTGCCGTCGCGGCGGGCATCCTCCAGCCGCTTGAGCACCAGAACGCCGACCCCCTCGCCGGGTAGGAAATGCCCCCCCTCGAAGTAGCCTTTGAGCTCGAGCGCCTCATAGGCGGGCAGGTCCAGCGAGCGCATGGCCCCGGCACAGACCACCGCCGAGCAGACGCCGCCGCGCAGCAGCGCGGCTCCGGTGGCCAGGGCCACCAGAGACGAGCACTCGCCCGCTTCCAGGGCCATGGCGCCCCCTTCCAGGTGGAAGGTCTTGGTGATCCGCGAGGCCAGCGTGCTGCTGGTGAAGCTGCCGGTCTCGTCCATCAGGGCCGGGAACTGGCGGAGAAATGCCTCTCGGTAGCTCTCTCGGAGTTTCTGGCGGGTAGCCGGCTCAAGACCCTGGGCGGCCAACACTTGCTCCAGAACCAGGTCGATCTCGGGCAGGCGCAGACCGGCTACCAGCTGGTTGCCGAATTCGCCTCCAAACTGGGTCCCCACCACCACGGCCGCGCGCTCGCGATCGACCGTTCCGGCCTCCTTGAGAGCCTGCTCGGTGGCATCGAGCAGCATGAACTGGAGCGGATTGGCCTGGGCGACCTGCTTGGGGGGCACGCGATGGGTCAGGTAGTCGTATTCATAGTCGGTGATGAAGCCGCCCCGCGGGGCCCCTCCCCCCGGCCAGCGGGCCTCGCTGGCCTGGCTGAGGGCCGGGCGGCGGCTCTTGAGCAGGGTCTTGAACGCGTCCACGTTGGAGGCCCCGGGCAGCACGACTCCGCGACCCACGATGGCGATCGGCTCGCTGTCGGAGGGAGTGGGTGCGGGCAAGTCTCCGCCCGGTTCCTCGACCACCATGTGGACGTTGAGCCCGCCGATTCCAAAGGCGCTCAGGGCCGCCCGCCGGGGTCCGCAGTCGGGCTTGCTCCAGGGTTGAGCCTGGAGGGCCACCTCGAAGGGCAGGGCGTTCCAGTCGATGGAGCTGTTCAGATTTTCCACGTTGCACGTGGGCGGGATGACCTCGTGCTGCAGGGCCAGCACCACCTTTAAGAGAGCGGCCAGGCCCGCCGTTTCAAGCGTGTGGCCCAGATTGGACTTGACGCTGCCGATGGGGAGCTTGCGGCCCTGGAGGTGCTGGCCATAGAACTCGCTCAAAGACTCGAGCTCGGTGGCGTCCCCCACCTGCGTGCTGGTGGCGTGGGCCTCGACATACTGGATCTGGGAAGGGTCCAGATCGGGCCCATAGGCGCGCCGCACGGCGGCAAGTTGCCCCTCCTTGCGGGGCGCCCACAGGTGCTTGCCGCGTCCATCGGTGGACAGGCCGATGCCCCGGATGACGGCCAGAACCTTGTCCTGATCGCGCCGGGCCCGCTCCATGGTCTTGAGCACCAGGGCCACGTACCCTTCCGAGCCGATCAGGCCGTCGGCACCGTCGTCGAACGGGCGGGTGCCGCTGGCGCTGCACGACTGGGCGTGCGAGAACAGCACCAGGCTGTCGGCCTTGGCGTAGGAGGCCCCTCCAACGATGGCCAGGTCGACCTCGCCCGATTCCAGAGCCATCGCGCTCAGGGCAACGGCCACCAGCGAGGATGCGCAGGCTGCATCCACCACCAGGTTGGGCCCGTTCAAGCCCAGCTCGCGGGCCACCAGCTCAGCGCCCCAGCGGGCTTCCAGCCACGGCCCTCCATCGCTGGTTCGCCCGGGCCGCCCTTCGCGCAGGCGGCTGACCACCTCCCGCAGGATGGCCTCCTGGCGCTCGCGGGCCAGCAGCTCGAACTCGGGTGCCTCGCGCAGTGGCTGCAGGATCTGCTCGGCCAGAGTGGCCAGCGCCAGCTCGCCCGGGCGGGAGCTGCCGCCGGAATGGCCGACGAACACGCCGGTCCGCAGCTCGGGCAGACTGGAAAGGTCGAGGCCCGCGTGCTGGCAGGCCGCTCTTGCAATGTCGGCCAGCAGGCGATGGCAGACGTCATAGCTCTCGTCACCACTTTGGGGAGAGCGCTCGGGCACCAGGCCGCCCAGAGTGGAGTAAGTCTTGCCCCGCTGGCCCTTGCGCTCGTCATAGTAGAGCGAGCGGTCGAGCCGGTCAGGGGGCATCTCGACAATGGCGTCGCGGCCTTGCTCGAGCAGTTGCCAGAAAGCATCCAGGCCATCGGCACCGGGCAGCAGGCAGGCCATGCCCACGATGGCCAGCGGTTTGTGCAGAGACGTGCCCTTCATCGCCGCACCCGCCTGTCGGGTGCTGTCCGCAGCCCTTCCAGCAGGTTCTCGAGCAGCTTTACCGAGCCGTCGAGTTGGGCCGGAGCTCCCTCCAGAACCAGCAAGCCCGAGTAGAGGGCGCCCTCCAGGGTCAGTCGACGGGCCAACAGGTCCTCCAGCGTGTCGGGGTTGCAGAAAGCCCGTCTGGAGCCATCGGCGTCCTCGGCCAGGGCCACTTCTCCAGGCTGGGCCGAGGGGGCCAGGCTCCAGGTTCCGCCCTCGGGACCATTGACCTCGAGCAGCAGGGACTCGGTGGGAGAGCCCGTGGCAGGCAGGGTCTCGAGCAGCGTCTTGACGGGAGGCTCGAAACCCTCGCGGCTGGCGAAATCGATCAGCCGATCGAGCAGGGCGTCGTCGATGGAGGGGCAGGGCAGATCGGCAGCGTCTCGCTCGCTGTTGCTGACATCGAAATCAGGATGATGGCTCAAGTAGGGCTGGTAGACGCTCAAGGCCTCCTCGAGCAGACTGGGCGGGACCTCGGGTGGGGCCACTGGCGCTCGGGCGCAGGCCTCGTAGAGGGCCGTGGCGGTGGGGGGATGGGGGGAGGTCAGGTGATAGGTCTGGCCCGCGCTGTCGGGCTGCTCGATCAGATGCCGGATGACCGTCGAGACCCAGTCTACGGGGACGATGTTGACCCGGTCCTGGTCTGTGAGCCCGATTCGCTCCAGGGTGCTCTCTCGCGTCAGACCTGAAAAGAGCCAGGCGGTGCGGAACAAAGCGTAGGCGCCGTTGTAGCTGGAGGTGTAGCCGCTGACCGAGTCGCCCACGATGACCGAAGGTCGGTAGATGGTCCAGCGGTCCAGCCAGTCAGCCTCGCGCACCAGCACCTCGGAAACGAACTTGCTGCGCTCGTAGTCGTTGGAGAAAAGCTGGCCCATCTCAAGCTCGTTTTCCAGAATGCGGCCCTCGCGGCGCCCGCAGACGTAGGCGGTGGAGACCAGGTGGAGCTCACGGATTCCGGTCTTCTGGCACAGGCTCAGCGCGTGGCGGGTGCCGTCCAGGTTGGAGAGGTAGGGCTCGCCCGACTTGCCGTCGCCCTGAAACTGCAGCGAGGCAGCCGAATGGAGCAGCCGCGTGCAGTTCTGCTGTACCCAGTCCATCTGCTCGGCGTCCAGCCCGAGCAGGGGACGATGCAGGTCTCCTTCCAGGACCATGGGGGCGGTGAGGGCCTCTGGCCCGGCCAACCGATCGAGGGTCTCCTGCACCCGCTCCCGGGCCGTCGAGGAGCGGCTCCGTCGGGCCAGCACGGCTACCTTCTTGCCGGCACGCAGAGCGTCGCGCAGCAGATAGCTGCCCAACAGACCCGTCGCCCCCGTCAACAGCTCGTAACCCATCAGGCCGAAACGGCGCCAACCTCGCTCGCATAGCCCTGAGGATGGGTACGATGCCATTCCCAGGCCGAGCGAATGATCGGCTCGAGGGTGGTGTGCTCTGGCTGCCAGCCCAGCTCGCGTCGAGCCAGCGAGCTGTCGGCCACCAGGGTGGGCGGGTCGCCGGGTCGGCGGGGGGAGATTTTGACTGGAATGGCATGCCCGGTGACCCGGCGAGCGCACTCGATGACCTCGAGGACGCTCGAGCCGGTCTCGGTACCCAGGTTGCACACGATCCTGGGTTTGTGCTCGAGGGCCTCGAGTGCCAGCGTGTGGGCGCTGGCCAGGTCGAGAATGTGAATGTAGTCCCGAACGCAGCTTCCGTCGCGGGTCGGGTAGTCGTCCCCGAAGACCTCGAGGTGGGGTCGCTGGTTCAGGGCTACCTGGAGCACGATCGGCACCAGGTGCGTCTCGGGCGTGTGGTCCTCACCGCGCTCGGGAGTGGCTCCGGCGGCATTGAAGTAGCGCAGAGCGGCAAATCGAAAACCGTGGATCTCGGCATACCACTCCAGGGCCTCTTCCACGCACTTCTTGCTCAAGCCGTAAGGGTTGGAGGGCTGTCGGGGCAGAGTTTCCACGATGGGCAGACGTTCCGGAATGCCGTAAACGGCGCAGGTCGAGGAGAAGACGATTTTCTTGACCTGCCCGAGCACCATGCCTTCGAGGAGATTGAGGCTGCCTATCAGGTTGTTGCGAAAATATCCCTCGGGAGAGAGCATCGAGTCTCCCACCGAGGCCCAGGCTGCAAAGTGCAGGACAGCCTCAAAGCGATGCTTGCTGAAGAGAGAAAGCACATCGTCACGCTCGCGCAGGTCGCCAACGATCAGTTCCGCTCCCCGGGCCACGGCTTCTCGATGGCCTGCGCAGAGATTGTCAAGGACGGTAACGGTATGGCCCGCCTCGAGAAGCTGGGCTGCAACATTGCTGCCAATATACCCGGCTCCGCCGGTCACGAGGACATTCATGGGCGCAGTCTTTTCGGACCTGGAGGCGAGATTCCTCGTTGCAGGCTCAAACGCCTGTTTCGAGTCCGTCAGGATGGCGTTAGGACAGGTTGCTTTCGAGATACCCCTGAAAGGCGTGGATACGTTCCTCGCAGCGTCCGAGCAAGCCCCGGTGCGGGCTGGCCGCCAGCCCCTTCTGAATGCTCTGGAAAATGCCCCGGTCTTCCTCGAGGATCTGCCGGGTGATGGCTGCTTTCAGCTTCCCCCAGGTGCGGGCCAGACCCGTTTCTAGAATTGTACCGAACGGCTTTTCGGGGCTGAACTGCCGCACCACCGCGCGACAGGTCGCGGGGCCGGTGGGAATCACGCACTGGCACAGACTGACTGCATCGGTGAAGGAGAAGAGCAAATTCGGGAAGACGTGGTGCTGCCAGTACTCCCCTGTGCTGTCCCCCGTCATCCGTCGAGTCACCCAGCTCTCGCAACGCTGGAACCATTCGTCCACCCTGGAATGGGCAAAGGGGAGACGGGTCTTGAAGGAAGTGTGGCCCGACTCGAGCCAGTGGGCGCTGCGCCCCTCGCCCGGGTCTTCCTTGAAGGTGCGGGCGTGAATGAAGGGCACATGGTAAGCTTCCAGAGAGTTCTCCACCGGAACCTTCCAGTTGGCCTCGTAATCTGGCTCCCAGGCCAGAAAGGGACGCCACCTTTCGCCGAAGCGTTGAGCGCAGAGAGTGTGCAGAGGGCCGAGCTGCTCGACCAGACTCGGCCCTTCTCTCGACAGGCGCACAAAGACCAGCTGCCCGGCGGTCTCCAGCTGGTAGGCCGGCAGGCAGGGCCGCTCGTCTGGCATGGGGACGAAGTTCTCGGGCGCCGGAATGCGCCGGGTCGTGCCCGAGGGCCCGTACTCCCAGCCATGATATTGGCAGCTCATGGCTTTCGAATTGCCCCGGGCCTGGTCGGTCAGCAAGCTGTGCCGATGGGCGCAGACGTTGGACAGGGCGCGCAGTCGCCCGTCGAAGTTGCGTACCTGCACGGGGGTGCCGAAGAGGTCGCAGGTCAGAAAGTCGCCGGGACGGGCCAGGTCGACGGTGGTGCCCACCAGGTGCCAGGCCGAGGCGAAGAGCTTGCGCTTCTCCAGCTCATGTTGCTCGGGGCACCAGTAAGCGCGAGGCTCGAGCAGGTGAGGCAGGCACCCTCGGCTGACAAACATGCCTCAGGCGGCGAAACAGACCTTGTTGCGTCCCTTGTGCTTGGCCTCGTACATCGCCTGGTCGGCTTTCTCGAGCAGCTCTTTCTTGGTGGTGGCGTCCTCGGGGAAGGCGGCCACCCCGCCCGACACGGTGATGTGCACGATGTTGGAGCCGAGCACGAACTCGTATTCTTCTACCGCCTGGCGGATGCGCTCGGCCACAACCACGGCTGAAATGCGGTTGGTCTCGGGCATGGTGATGGTGAACTCGTCACCGCCGTAGCGGCAGACCGTGTCCATGGGTCGGGTGACCGACTTGATCACCCCGCCGAGCTGCTTGAGCAGCGCGTCGCCCTGCGGGTGACCATAGTTGTCGTTGACCTTCTTGAAGAAGTCCATGTCCATGATCATCAGGGCGCAACTCTGGTTGGCATACTTGGCCTTGGTGACTTCCTTGCCCAGGTGATCCTGGAAATAGCCGTGGGTGAAAAGCCCCGAGAGCGAGTCGGTGATGGCCAGGGCGGCCATGCCCAGTTGGAGCTGCACGTTGCGCACCGCCAGGGCCACCTGGTTGGCCATCATGCTGTAGAGGCCGAAGACCTCCTGAGAGTACTTGCCAGGCTGGTGATAGCTGACGAGCATGACTCCCAGGGCCTTGCTCTCGAACATCAGCGGGCTCATCATCACCGAGCGGAGATCGTTGCCTTTGGCCAGCGCCTTCTCGTTCTGGGCCTGATCCTTGAAATCGGAGAAGAGCACGCCCTTGCGCTCTTTCATGACCACCCACAGAGTCGAGCTGGTGACCTCGGGGTTGAAGTCGGCAAAGGTATCGGCGTGAGCCGACTGCACACCCTTGGCGCGCAGAACCGGTTGCTCCGGGTTCTCTTCGTCGAGCAGGTAGACGGCCACGTTGTCGGCCTTGAACAGGGCCTTGACCATGTCGCAGACCACCTGCATGACCTTTTCGATGGTGGCCGAGGAGCCGAGCTCCTGGGAGGCCTCGATCACTTTGATCAGAGCGCGGGTCTTATAGTCGGCTTTCTTTTGTTGCAGGTAGAAGTAGGCTACCAGGCAGAAAAGCAGCGCCACCACACCCCACAAGATCATCTGGATGAGATCCATACTCTGGCCAGCTCCTTGAAAATTCCGCGAAGTCGAACAGGATGTTTATGTTCTGGCCCGACAAGTCCTTCCCAGATGATCAACTCATGTCATTGGGTTCGGCAGCTGATGCTGCCCCGTCTGGGTCCGGAAGACCGGGGCGCGTGGCTCGATTTGAAGCAGGTCAGCATCGAGCTGCACCGCCCCTGGGAGCCCTGGCCCGAGTCCGGCTATCGTCCGCCGGACGCAAACGACTTCCAGAGCCAGCTGGGGCGGGATGCCTACCTCATGATCCGTCGCGCCGACAACCTGTTGGTGGGGCAGGTCAACTTCAACCAGTTGGTGCGGGGCAACTTCGAATCGGCCTACCTGGGCTACTGGGTGGGGCAGCCCTTCGCGGGGCGGGGCTACGCCACCGAGGGGGTGGCTCTGGCCGTGCGCCATGCTTTCAGGGTGCTGCGGCTGCATCGACTGGAGGCCAACATCGTGCCCACCAACCTGGCCTCGTTGAAAGTGATCCAACGCTGCGGCTTCAAGAAGGAAGGCTATTCGCCCCGCTACCTGCGCATCGCCGGGCAGTGGACCGACCACGAGCGCTGGGCGCTCACCGTGGAGGACTGGAAAGGTTGAGGTAGCTGGCCAGTGCCCGGTCGAGCTCGATGATTCGGGCAGATGGGAGTTGTCCGAGCGGGGGCACAACCAGTTTCGACCGGTCGACCGTGGTGATCTGGTGGGCAAGAGCGGCGCAATCCTTGTTCAGGCCTGCCTCGCCGGCACGCAACAGGACGGTCGTGGGCGAAGTGCTCAGCCACCGTGTCGAGGAGGTCAGGGGAACCACGGTGATGCTCATCCAGGCACGGGCCTGATTGAATCGATCATGAGAAACGATGATGCAGGGCCTCATTCCTGCCTGCTCGGACCCGGACCGAGGCTCAAGGCGGACCCAACAGATGTCGCCCCTTACCATTCGGTATGCTCATGCAGCATTCGGTGGACCTCAGCTTCCGTCCACCGGGTGAGCTCATTGCTGGCCGGGCCCATTTCCTCGGCGTATCGACCCATTTCGTCCTCGATCATCTCGCGCTCGCGCTTGAGCACATACTCCACGACGGCCTCCCGGACCAGGGTGGTTCGGCTGCGCTCGAGCCGGTGGCTCAGCTCGTCAAGCCGGCCCAACCAATCTTCGGACAAAGTAATGTGCATGTTTTTCATGCAAGAAAATATACATCGATGGGCTCAGGATTTCCTGCAGGCCAGACTCTCCTTGAGGCGCGCCAGCAGCTCCAGGGCTTCCTCCCCGCTCATCTGCTCCACCGGAGCCTCGCGCACAGCCCGCTCCAGATCGTTGCCGAAGAGATCCATCTGGTCGGCGCCGCGGCGCGAGGCTGGTCGGCCGCGACCGCGCTCGAGGGCCTCCAGGATGGCCCGGGCCCTCTCCAGCACTTCCATTGGAAAGCCGGCCAGCTGGGCCACGTAGATGCCGTAGCTGCGGTCGGCCCCGCCTGGCACGATGCGGTGCAAGAACACGATGTCGTCGCGGTTCTCGCGTACGGCCACCCGGTAGTTGCGACAGGCCGAGAGCTCTTTCTCCAGCGCCGTCAGCTCGTGAAAGTGGGTGGCAAACAGCGTCATGGCGCCGGTCTGGTTGTGCAGGTGCTCGGCCACCGCCCGGGCCAGGGCCAGCCCATCGAAGGTGCTGGTGCCGCGCCCGATCTCGTCTAAGATGACCAGCGAGCGGGGGGTGGCGTGGTGGAGGATGTTGGCCGTCTCGCTCATCTCCACCATGAAGGTGGACTGGCCCAGGTGGAGATCGTCTGAGGCGCCCACCCGGGTGAATACGCGGTCCACCACTCCCAGGCGGGCCGCCCGCGCGGGCACGAACGACCCCATCTGAGCCATGACCGAGATGAGGGCGGTCTGGCGCAGATAGGTAGACTTGCCGCTCATGTTGGGCCCGGTCAGAATCAAGAGTCGCCGTTCGGGGGCCAGTCGACAGTCGTTGGGCACGAAGCCGGACTCCAGCCCCAGCTCCACCACGGGATGGCGGGCTCCCTCGAGCTCCAGGCCACAGTCGGCCACCAGCTGAGGACGGGTCCACTGCTCGCGCACGGCCTTCTCGGCGAAGCTTCCGAGCACGTCCAGCTCGGCCACGGCCCGGGCCGCCTGGCGCAAAAGCACGGCCTGCTCGGCCACCGCTCCGCGCAGATCTAAAAAGAGCTGGTACTCGCGCTCGCGGATGCGCTCCTCGGCACCCAGCACTTTGGACTCGAACTCCTTGAGCTCCGGGGTGAAGTAGCGCTCGGCATTGGCCAGGGTCTGCTTGCGGATGTAGTGCTCGGGCACCGATTTGAGGTAGGTGCGGGTGACCTCAAGGTAGTAGCCGAACACCTGGTTGAACCCCACCTTGAGCGACTTGATGCCGCTCTCCTCGCGCTCGCGCGCCTCCAGTGAGGCGATCCACTCGCGGGCGTTGGAGCGTAGCGAGCGCAGCTCGTCGAGCTCGGCGCAGTAGCCATCTCGGATCAGCCCGCCCTCGCGCAGCGAGAGAGGGGGGGCCTCGGCCACGGCCCGCGAGAGCAGGGCCTCCAGCTCGGCCAGCTCGGCTGCCGCCAGCGGCTGGGTGCGCTCCTCCAGCGGGGTGCCCGAGAACACCGTGTGGATGTGGGGCAGGCGTTGCAACGACTGGGCCAGGCCCAAAAGGTCGCGGGCGTTGGCCGACTGGTAGACCACGCGCGAGAGCAGCCGCTCCACATCCAGCACTTTTGCCAGGGCCTCGCGCAGCTCGCTTCGACGGGCGTAGTCGTGCACCAGGTACTCCACCGCCTCGAGCCGCTCCTCGATCTCGGCCAGCTCGAGCAGGGGACGCAGCATCCAGTCTTTGAGAACGCGCGCCCCCATCGAGGTGCAGGTGGCGTCGATGGCCCACAGGAGACTGCCTTTTCGCTCGCGCCCGAGCAGGGTCTCGGTCAGCTCGAGATTGCGGCGCGAGGTCTGATCGAGCACCATGTGGGCGTTCAGGCGATAGCCTCGGGGCGGGTCCAGGCTGAGGGCCTGCGATCCCTGGGTGGACTTGAGATAGCTCACCAGCCCTGAGGCCGCAAGCACGGCCGCGGGCCGGTCGACAAGATCGCAGCTGTGCAGCGAGGTGAGGTGGAACTGGCGCAGCAACTGCTTCTCGGCCTGGGGCTCCTCGGCTACGCGCTGGGTAGCCACTCCCAGGCGGGCGGCCACGCCCGCGAGCATCTCGTCGCCGCCCAGCACCAGCACCTCGGCCGGCCGGAAGCGGGCCACCTCCTCGAAGAGCCGCTCCTGGTCGCGGGGCAGCTCGGTGGCCACGAAGTAGCCGGTGGAGATGTCGGCCGCTGCCAGGGCCACCTCTCCGAGCTTGCTGGCCAGGCAGAGCAGGAAGTTGTGGCTGTGCTCCTCGAGCATGGCCGGGTCGAGGATGGTGCCCGAGGTGACCACCCGGATCACCTCGCGCCTGACCAGCCCTCTGGCCTGTTTGGCGTCCTCCATCTGCTCGGCGATGGCTACCCGGTGGCCTTTCTGGATCAGCAAGCGCAGGTAGGTATCCAGGGCGAAGAAGGGCACCCCGGCCATGGCCGAGCGCCCATCGCCACACTCCTTGGAGGTCAGCGCGATCTCGAGGTCTTTCGCCAGGGTCTCGGCGTGGGGGCCGTAGGCTTCGAAGAAGTCGCCCACGCGCATGAGGAGCAGGCAGTCGGGATGGGCCGCCGCCAGGTCGAAATACTGCACGAAGAGGGGGGTGAGCTTGCTGGTATCCATGGCGCCAGCGGCGTTCGACCCGGCTTTGGAACCGTCCCTCCGAACAGGGCGGCGAAAAAGTTTTCAGGCAGGAGGAGATGGAGTCATCAGCAGGAACTGCAGGGTCAGCATATCGCCCCGGGCGGCCGAGCAACCCCCGTGCCAAGCCGATTCGACGCAATGTTCAGTCCCGGGAAAAGGAGCAAAAACTTGAATAACTTGAGCTTTGGCGAGTTCTGGGAAGAGTCCATCGAGCCTACCTGGCCCGAGCTGTCCGACTGGGACGACGAGGACGAGGATGAGGATGATGACGACGAGGACGATGATGACGACGATTGGGATGACGACGACGACGAAGATTGGGACGACGACGATGACGACGACTTCGACGACGACGATGAGGATGATGACGACTTTGACGACGAGGATGATGACGAAGAAGAATAGAGCTTGAAAAGCTCTCGCCTCAGGCGGCGGAAGGGGCCGGCGGTTGCCGGCCTTCTTCTTTTGCCTCCGAGGCAGGTACCGTGAACAGGAAGGTGGACCCACAGTTGGGGGCGCTCCGGACGGTGATCTGACCCCCGTGGGCTTCCACGATCTTGCGGGCGATGAAGAGCCCTAGCCCGACTCCATAGTGAGAGCGCGTGTTGCCGATCTCCACCCGATGGTATTTCTCGAAGATCTTTTCTTGATGGTCGAAGGGTATGCCGCAGCCCTCGTCGCGCACGCTGATGGTATACAGGTCGCCGTGCCGCTCGCAGGACACCTCCACCAGGCCTCCCTCAGAGGAGTACTTCACGGCATTGGAGAGCAGATGGTCGAGCACATAGCGGATCTGGTCGGGATCGCAACTGGCGGCTAGCTCGCCGGGCGATTCCCAGTGCAGCACCCGGTCGGGCTCCTTGAGCCGGTAGTTGTCCACGACGCGGGAGACCAGGGCGGCCAGGTCGATGTTGCGGGTGCGCACCTCGAGTACCTGGCTGTCGAGTCGAGCGGCCTCCAGCAGATCCTGGATGAGCCGGTTGAGCCTGTCCGCCTGGGTGTTGATGATGCCCAGATGGCTGCGCGTGGTCTCGGGCTCGAAGCGGTACTTCTTGTGCATCATGTTGTGGAGGTAACCCTTGATGCAGGTGATGGGAGTGCGCAGCTCGTGGGAGAGCGTGGCCGTGAAGTCGCCCCGCAGCATCTCCAGCTCGCGCAGCCGGGTGATGTCGCGGAATACCACGATCAGCGCGGTCCGGTCATCGTGCTGCACGTCGGGGTCAAGCACCGAGGGGCTGAAGGCCACGATCTTCTTGAGCCCGTCCCGCACGGAGACCTGGCGCTCGAAGGTGGTGGCCGGCTGGCGACCGGTGAGCACGTCAGAGAGATGGCGATGACCCTCCAGGTCGCCGAAGACATCGGCAAAACTCCTGCCCAGCAGCTGGCCGCGCGACCAGCCTGTGATGCGCTCGCCGGCCTGGTTGAAGCTGGTCAGCTCGAGCTTGCGGCCAAGGGTGAAGACTCCGTCGGCCATGTGCTCGAGGATGGCCTCGCTGGACTGTTTCTCCTTGCGCACCTGGGCGTAGAGCCGCCAGTTCTGAACCGCCACGCCCATCACCCGGGCCAGGCTGAGCAAGAGCTCTTGCACCTCCGAGCTGAGCGGCTCATTGTTTTGAGGCAGGAGCTCGAAGAACCCCTGCAGGGTGCCGGTGGTCACCAGCGGTACGGCCTGATAGGCCACCAGTTTCTCATCGGGGGCGAAGCGGCCTTTCAGCAGGGGCTGCTCGGCCAGCGGCTGGCGCTCGACGCGCAGAAAGTCGCTCGAGCGGGCCAGCTCGGCGAAGCCGGGGGAATCATGGGTGAGCATGACCCGGCCGAGCGCTTCCGCCTCTTGCGGGTTGAATCCCCGGACGGCTTCCAGGCGGAAGCGGCCGTCGAGCTCCAGGATGTAGAGGGTGGCTCGATGCAAAGGCACCAGCTCGGAGCTCTGCTGCAGCACCATCTCGGCCAGCAGCCGCAACTCCAGGCTGCGACCGAAGACCTCCAGCAACTGGTGCACCTGCTGCAGCTCCTGGATGCGCTTGAGCAGGTGCTTCTCGGTGCGAGCGACAGCCTCGTCTTTCTCCACCCGGGCGGCCGCCTCGAAGGCCTCGGCCCGTTTGATGCGCTGGCTGAGAAACTCGAATTCCTGATAGGGAGGGATGGGCTCGTCGCTCTTGCCCAGCCGGGCCAGGTAATGGTTCAGCGGGGAGAACACCTGGCGGGTGAGGTTTCGAAAGAGAAGCCCGAACAGCCCCAGCCAGAAGGGGGTCAGGGCCGCCAGAGCCACCAGCCCGAAGGGCAAGGTGCTGAGGTAGTAGGCCAGCACCAGACTGAGAAGCAGGCTCAAGCCAGCCAGCCTGACCAGCTTTCGGGCCAGGGTCCGGCTCATCAAGTCCGCCTGGGGCGGCGTCTCCCGCTTCACCGGTCTATAGCGTCTCCAGGGTGATCTCCCGATTGGTGTAGAGGCAGATCTCGCTGGCGATCTCGAGGGCGTGACGGGCGATCTCTCCCGCCTCCAGCTTCGAGTGCTCGGTCAGCGCCCGGGCCGCCGCCAGGGCGAAAGGCGCGCCCGAGCCCACCGCCGCCACACCGTGATCGGGCTCGATGATGTCCCCGGTGCCGCTCAGGAGCAGCACCGTGTCCTTGTCGGCCACCAGCAGCATGGCTTGCAGGCGCCGCAGCATGCGGTCCTGCCGCCAGTCGCGGGCCAGCTCGACGGCCGCCCGGCGCAGGTTGCCCGAGAACTCCTCCAGTCGGGCCTCCATCCGCTCAAACAGTGTCAGGCCATCGGCCGCCGAGCCGGCAAAGCCGCCCAGCACCCCGCCGTTGGCCATTCTCCGCACCTTGCGGGCGGAGTGCTTCATGATGGTGCGGCCAAGGGTGACCTGACCGTCTCCGGCCATGGCCACCTGTCCTTCGTGGCGCACACAGATGATTGTGGTTGAGCGTGTTTTCATAATGGTTGAGGCAGTTGTGCGCCAGGCGAGCACACTCCTGCCCGGTTAAAATTCTAGCAACACGGTAGAAATCTTCTGTTCACTTTCGAGTTACATCCGCGGTCGAGCCCCGGGGGCTGAAAGGCCTATTCTGGAGCCAGCAAATCCTACAGGAGGTCCCAGTGCAAGTCCAGATCCGCTCCATGTCATTGTTGGAAGGCGGCTGCGTTCGAGCCGTGGCCGAGCTCGACTATGCCGGCTTGAGGTTGCGTGGCCTCAAACTCGAGGAGCGGGAGGGAAGTCTGCAGCTCAGCCTGCCCGGTCGTCGTCTCAAGAACGGCTGGCAGGTGGTCTATGAGTTCGTCAGCGAGGACCTGCACCGGTGCTTGCGTCGGGTGGTGGTGGAGGAGTACTACCGGCGGAGGGCTGCATGACCGAGCGCGCCGCTTACCTCGCTCTGTCTCGCATCGGCGGCAAGCGCCGCCTGGAAGCGCGAGAGCTTCTGGCCGAGCTGGGCTCAGCCCGGGCCGTCTGGTCGCGGATGGGGTTGGCAGGACCCGACCCCGAGGCCGAGCTGGCCCGGGCGATGTCTCGTCCGGGCCGCATGATCGTGCCCACCGACGCCGAGTATCCCCCCAACCTGGCCCAGCTGGAAGATTATCCGCTGGTGCTCTTCCTGCGCGGTCTCCCCCTGCCCCCGGAGCCGCTGGTCGCTGTGGTCGGCTCGCGGATGGCCACCCCCTACGGTCTGGTCGTGGCTGAGCGGCTGGGACGCGACCTGGCCCGCTCGGGAGTCAGCGTGGTCAGCGGCCTGGCCCGAGGAGTGGACACGGCCGCCCACCGGGGAGCGCTGCGTTTTCCCGAGAGCCATCCGGTGGCCGTGCTGGGTTGTGGCCTCGACCATGACTATCCTGCCGAGAACCGGCCGCTCAAAGATCTGTTGGAGCGTCACGGCACGCTGGTCAGCGAATACCCCCCCTCCGAGCCTCCGGTGGCCTGGCACTTTCCGGCCCGCAATCGCATCCTGGCCGGGCTTTGTCGCGCGGTGGTGGTGGTAGAGGCCAGCGAGCGCAGCGGAGCCCTGATCACGGCTCGCTGCGCCTTGAATGCGGGCCGGGAGGTGATGGTGGTGCCCGGCGACGTGGGCCAGCCGACCAGCCGGGGCACCTTCGAGCTGCTGCGCGACGGTGCTACCCCGGTGGCCTGCGCCGCCCACATCCTGGAATCGCTGTTCGTTCGGGAGGCTCCTCGGGAGACTTCGCCCCTGGAGCCCGACCTGGCCCGGGTGCTGGCCGGGCTCTCGCCCCGTGGCAGCTCGGCCGACGAGCTGGTTCAGCGTACCCGCTTGAGCATCACTCAGGTTCTGGCGGCGCTGGGTCGTCTGCAGGTGGAGGGTCGGGTGCGTCGCTTTGGCTCGGCCTTTCTGCCTCTTGATGAGTAGCGCCGGAAGGGTTTTCCGGCTGCGCGACGCCAGCTTTGGCATCCTCGCGCACGGCCCTGAGAAAGCCTGCGGCGGCGCTGACCAGCACCGGACCGAGCACCACCCCCAGCAGGCCGAAGGCCTGCAGCCCCCCGACCACGCTCAGGAAGACCCACAGGGCGTTCAGCCGGGAGCGTCCGGCGATCAGGAAGGGGCGCAGCAGGTTGTCGGCCCCGCTGACCACCCCGAAGCCCAGGGCCAGGAGCATGATCCCCTTGAGGTAGTGCCCGTTCACCAGCAGGTAGATGCCCGTGGGGGCATAGATCAGCCAGGGGCCGAGCACGGGAAGCAGAGAAACCATGCCCATCACCACGCCCCACAGCAGGGGGTTGCTCAGGCCCAGGGTCCAGAACATCAGGCCGCCCAGGGTCCCCTGGGAGGCGGCCACCACCAGGGTGGAGGAGACGGTCACCCGCACGTCGTTGGCCACGTCACGCAGCAGGCGGCGGCGGCGCTCCTCGCCCATCAAACCGAGATCGGAGATCCAGTGGGTCAAGTAGTGCCCGTCGCGGAAGAAGTAGAAGAGGGCGAACAGAGTCACGCCCAACTCGAAGAAGAAGCGGGCCAGGTTGCCGGCCAGGCGGGCCGACTCCCGGGCCAGGTTGCTGCGGGCCCAACTGGCCACCTCGGCCACGATGCGCTCGAGCTGCTGGCCGGAGAAGAATCTGGCCAGCGGCTCGGGCAGGCTATCCAGGCTGTGGCGGAGCCTGAGCAGCAGGTCCGAGCCCGGGATGCCCGAGGCCAGCGCGATGCCCTCGGCCACCACCGCCTGCAAGACCAGCAGGGCGGGAACGATCAGCACCCCCGTCACCAGCACGGTGGCCAGCACGGCCGCAAGATCGCGGTTGGGGATGCGGCTGCGCAGTCGGCGGTGCCAGGGCGCAAAGAAGGTGGAGAGCACCGCCGCCCAGGCCAGCGGGCTGAGGAAGCTCTCCAGAATGCGATACAGGCACCAGCCCAGGGCACCCAGCAACAGCCAGGCGAGTGCCTGCCGGAAACTGGCCAGGCTCACCAGCGGCACGTCAGGAGCCGGGACGCCCGGCCCTTAGAGAAGCCTCGAAGAGAAGCGATCTCCAGGCCTGGGGCACTCTGGGCACGCTCAGGCCGGTAACCACGGTGCACACTCACCGGCCCACCTCTCGGGCGGTGATGGGGGGTCTGCGCCCGCCCGGTCACGAGCAGCAGAAAGGTCAGGGAGCGCATCGCCCCGCGTTCGCCACCAACGGATTCTCAGACCTGCCTGGCGAAGAGCATTGCATGCGAATCTTCTTCTTGCTGGGGCTCATTTTGTGCGGCTGCATCACGGCCGAGCAGCCGCTGGGCTCCGAGCCCCCCGACCCCGCCCTGGCGGGCCTCTGGGTGTGCCAGGAAGACCCCAACAACAACCTCTACCTGCACGTGCTGGTGCACCCCTCGCTGCCGGAAGCCACCGTGGTGCGGGTGGTGGAGCCTCTCAGCGAGCAGGGGGCCATGGGAGGAGCCGAGCAAGCGCGGGTGCTCTTGACGCGGGATGGCTACGCCAGCATCAAGCTGCCCGAGCAAGGCTTCATGGTGGCTCGCTATGAGCTGGCTGGGGATCGTTTGAGGGTTTGCTTTCCGGCCTACGAGCCGGTGGCCCGGGCCATCCAGGAGGGAAAGCTGAGCGGCAAAGCCTGGACCACCACGTGGGGAGACAACGTCACCCTCAGCTCCGGTGCCGATGCGATCAAAGCCTGCCTGGCCTGGACACCCGCCCAGGAGCTCCGGCGGGTCACTTTGCCCGCGAAGGCTCGCTGACAGCCTGGTCCGCGAGTCACGGAAATGACCGGCATGCGACTGATGGAGGCGAATCCGTGCCGGTTTAGCAGGGAGGGAACGCCGGCGGCGGCGAACCCAACCGCCCCTCGGCATGCTCATTCGAAGATTTCTCTTGCATCTCCCTTGCTCCGCAAGGTGCCTCACAGCGCTGGCGTTCCTTCTCATTCTTTCAGGCTGCGGCGGGGGGATTGAGGGCCAGGGCCGCCTGAACGAGCCCGCTCAGGAAATTCGTGAGCCTGCGCCAGAAGCCCCCCCGCCCCCGCCCCCGCCCCCGGCTCAACCCTCCCCGAACATTGTTCTCATCGTGGCCGATGACCTGGACTTTTTTGACCTGAGCTGCAACCTCAGCTCAGTGACCCGGACGCCGCGCCTCGACCAGCTCGCAAGTGAGGGAATGCGCTTTCGCAACTATTACTCGAGTGCTGCCAAGTGCTCACCCAGCAGGGCCGCTCTACTCACCTCCCGTTCCCCCGCCTGCTTTGGTTGGACCGATGTGCTCCAGCCTTACAAACGTTCCGATGGATCAAGATCAGTACCTGCCCGTGGACTTCCCGCCTCCGTGCCGACGATAGCCCAGGTGCTCCAGGATCGGGGGTACGTCACGGGGATGATCGGGAAGTGGCATGTCGGGGGTCCTCGGCTCGAATTCAAGCCTGCCGCCAGGGGGTTCTCCGAGGTGGCTGAGTGGGCCGGCCTTGACCCTGACAACAGCACTGGCGATGGCTTCTATTGGGGATTCAGGCTCCTTGGACCCGGGCCCGGCCTCGAGACGATTCTGCCTTCCCTTGGCCAGAGCGACGCGGACGATCACTATCTGACCAGGGAGTTGACCGACCGGGCCATCGATTTCGTCAGCCGAAACTCGACCCGGCCCTTCTTCCTCTACCTGGCTCACGTCTCGGCTCACTCCCCCCTGCACGTTCCCGCTCGCTTCGACAACTCGTCTTTTGGATATGACCTGACGACCGCGGACGGAAAGACCAGCGCGATGATCAGCGATCTCGACCGGGAGGTAGGTCGTCTGGTGGACCACATTGATGCCCTTGGTCTGGGGCCCAATACCCTGATCGTTTTTGTCAGCGATAACGGAGGGACCGCATCCGGGAGGAGCGGCAACTTTCGTCGCAACGCTGTCGTGCGGGGGTGGAAGGGGTCACTTTATGAGGGCGGCACGCACGTTCCGATGATCGCGCGCTGGACCGGACAAGTTCCGGCCGGGATCGTGAACGCCACGGTCTGCTCCAGCCTGGATCTGCTCCCGACTTTTGCAGGCTTTTCCGGCGTTACGCTGCCGCCCGGAGTGGAAGGGCGAGATCTCTCCAGGAACCTGACCCGGGGGGCCTGGAGCCCCAGCCCGGACCTCTTCTGGGTGGCCCCTCGCTTTCTTTCCTACTCTGATGCGGAGGCTGCCGGAGCCGATCCTGAGCAGCTCGACCAGTTCGCCATCCGGTCGGGCAATCTGAAGCTGGTGCTTGGTCCTGACCAGGGTCAGCCCGGTCTCTTTGACGTGACCAGCTTCCAGGGGGAGCTCACCGATTTGTCCGCCGCCAATCCCGATCTCGTCGCTTCAATGCTCGCCCGCTACAAGAGCTGGCACGCCAGCGAGAGCCGGGTGCCCACTACGCTGACGGCCGTGGGGGAAACCCTGGCGGTTCCCTTCGACTCCAGGTTCGACTTCGCGGATGGCGATTTTACCTTCTCGATCGACGCCCTGAGCACGGAGCTGACCCAGCGGAGCACTCTCGCCGTACGACCCGGGTGCTGGGAGCTGAGCTGGGTCGATGACAGGGTGAGGCTAGAGCTCTACGATGACCGCCCGGGCTCTCTCGAAGAGCGGGCAGTCACCCTCCAAACCGAGCCCCTGAGGAGCGGAGAGACCCACCGCATCTCGTTCTCGGTTTATGGTCAGGCCTGGAGAGGAAACCGAATTCTGTCGCTTTACGTCGATGGCGCTCTGGCCCAGCGTCTGCTCCCGGACGCCTACCCTCCCGGAAAGTCGTTCTACGCCGCCACCTCCAGCGACCAGCCGATCACCGTCGGCTCGAGGCCGGATGGGACATCAAAATTCCTGGGCACACTCAGCCCTCCTCGCATTTTCACCCTGGCTCTTCCGAGGGACGAGCTTTAGTCAAGTCGCCGTGGCCGGGCAGATCTCGCGGTAGGCGCAAGTGCGGCAAGCCATGAAGGTCGGGGCGGCCGCGAAATTCCGCGAGCGGATACCGGCGGCGGCCTCGAGCACCTTCTCGCGAGCCTTCGTCAGGTCGCGCGGCTTGGGCTCGGCCCGGCCCACCAGGCCGGCCTCCAGGAAGTGCAGCTCCACCGCCTTCGGCGTCACCGCGTAGGTCTCGCGGTGAGCCAGGGCGTAGAGCGCAAGCTGCAGGCTCTCGCGGGCGCGGCGATCGGCGTCGGCCTGGGTGCGCACCTCGGAGGACTTGTAGTCCACGATCACCGGGCCCTCGTCCACCCGATCCCAGCGACCGATCACCCGGTTCGAATCGACCGTGAAGGCGAAGTTCTGCTCCACCATGGCCGGCTTGACGCCGGCCCGCTCTTCCCGGGCGTGGAACTGCTCCAGGGCCGTCCGACCGACCGTGAAACGCTGCTCTTCGTGCTCTCGGGTGAGAAAGCCCTGGCTGACCCAGCACGACTCGTAGCGCGCCAGCATGGCCTCCAGGGTCACCTGGCGACCCTCCTTCTTGCCCACCAGGTACTCCGAGATGGCCTCGTGCAGGGCTCTTCCGTAGGCCACGCTGTGATGCTGCAGAATGGGCACGCGCAAAATGTGGATGTACTTGTATTTCAGGGCGCAGGTCAGATAGTCGTCGATCTGCCGAAAGCTCAGGTTGAGCACCCGGTCGCAGGACATCTCCCGTTGGGCTCCGCTGACCGCGGGGGGAGGGGCAAAGCGCTCCAGGGCCACCAGGGGCGAGGCCCGAAAGGCGGCCGCGTCGGCCCGGGGGCGGTCCAGGGCCTCGAGCAGGAAGGGGCTGGCCTTGCGGGCGCGGCGCCCGCCCACGTCGCGCGACCAGGTCATGACCAGCCGCTCCTTGGCCCGGGTCATGCCCACGTAGAACAGCCGTCGCTCTTCTTGCATGTGGAAGTCGCCTTCGCTCAGCGACTCGCGCACGAGCTCTGCGGGGAACTCGATGGGATCGGGCCGGTTGCGGGAGGGGAACTTGCCGTCCACCAGGCCCACCATGAAGACGACCGGAAACTCCAGACCCTTGGAGCGATGCACGGTGAGGAGCTGCACCGCATCCTCCTCGGCGTCGGCCTCCACCACCGCGGGAGAGTCGCCCGCCTGCATCAGAAGATCGAGGTGCTGCACGAACTGGGGCAGCAGCGCCTGGGGATGGTTCTCCTCGAAGCTTTTGAGGATGTCGAAGAAACGGGCCAGGTTCTGAATCTCGACTTCGCCGCCGTTCTCGGTCAACTGGCCCAGCCAGCCCGATTCGGTGATGTAGTGGTAGAGGAGGCGCCCGGGGGACTCATCGGCGATGCGGCCGATGAAGCGGTCGATCTCGTCGAGCAGGCGCTGCACGGTGGCCAGGTCCTCGGCCGAGAGGGTCACCTGGTCCTCGGGCGGGGTCTCGGCGGCGTGCTCGCGCATCACCTGTAAGAGCGGCAGGTTGCGCCGCATGGCGTAGCTGTTCAGCAGCACCAGGCTGTTCATGGGAAGGCGGTAGGTCTCGCCCGAGGCCAGGTAAAACAGGCTCACCGAGTCGTGCGGGTCGCACAGACAGCGCAGGAAGGCCATGACCAGGCGGATCTCGGGGCGGGCGTAGAGGCCCCGGTTGCCCGTGAAGCGGAAGGGGATGCCCAGCATGTTCAGCCCCCGCAGGTAGGGGTCGGCATCCTTGTTGGTGCGCACTAAGATGGCGCAATCGCCGTAGCGGCAGGCGCCTTCTTCGACCAGGCGCCTGATCTCCTCGGCCACCTGCTCGGACTCGGCCGAGAGGTTGTCGAAAGCCCGGTGCTCGACCTCGGGCCCCTCCTCGCGGGGCGAGACGAGGCGCTTGTCGATCTGGTTGCGCACCTCGAGCCGGTCGGGGTTGTTGTGCACGATCAGCCGGTAGCTTGCGTCCAGGATCAGCTGGGTGGAGCGGAAGTTGTCTTTCAGCACCACCTGTACGACCTCTGGATACTCCTCGGTGAACTGCAGGATGTTCGAGATGGAGGCGCCCCGGAACTTGTAGATGGACTGGTCGTCATCCCCCACCACGGTCAGGTTGCGGCGGGCCGCTGCCAGCTGTTTGACCAGCTGGAACTGGGCGTAGTTGGTGTCCTGGAACTCGTCCACCAGGATGAAGCGGAAACGCTTCTGGAACCGCCCCAGCACCGAGGGACGCTGGCGGAAGAGGCGCAGCATCAAATAGACCTGATCGCCAAAGTCCAGAAAGCCCTCCCGGCTCATCAGCTCTTGATAGGCGGCGTAGACCCGGGCGAGCTCGGTCTGGGTGCGGGCCCGGTCTTCTGAGTCGGGGTCGGCCGCCGCCCCGGTCAGCCGCTCGGCCAGGGCCAGGTAGTCGGCCGGCGAGACATCCTCGTCCTTGGCCCGCGAGAAGAGCGAGAGCAGGGCCTGCAGGTGGCCGGTGGGGTTGCCCAGGGGGCGGTAGCGATCCAGGGGCAGCTCGAAGAGGTGGTCTTGCAGGAACAGCACCTGCTCGGGCTGGGAGAGCACCTTGAAGTCAGGGGTGATGCCAAGCTCCATGGCGTTCTCGCGCAAAACCCGGTCGCCGAAGGAGTGGAAGGTGGAGATCTGGATGTCGGCATAGCCGTAAGGCAGGAGCATGTCCACCCGCTCTTGCATCTCGGCGGCCGCCTTGTCGGTGAAGGTGAGGGCCAGGATCTCGGCCGGACGGGCTGCCCCGCTGGCGATCAGGTAGGCGATGCGGCGGGTCACTACGGTAGTCTTGCCGGTGCCCGCCCCGGCCACGATCAAGAGCGGCCCGGTCCCGTGACAGACGGCCTCTTCTTGAGCCTCGGTGAGGCCGTCGAGGATCTTGTCGGAGGTGTCGGGCAGGATGCGCGGCGGGCCCTCGGGCAGAGGCGGCAAGAGCGGGCGCATGGCCCGCGTGCGCGGCCGGCAACGGGTGGGGGAGGCGGGCTGCTCGAGCCGCTCTCCAAAGAGGCCCAACTGCTCCATGGCTGGAAGAATTTTCCTCGCCCAGGGACTTGAATTCCTTTCGAACAAAAGGGCAAAAACGACCGCTCGCGGAACTTCAGGGGGTGCGCACGCTGCTCTGGTTGCTGCTCTTGAGCGCCACCGCCCAGGCCCGCCTGACCGAGGTCAAGGTGTGGTACTATCCGCCGGCTGGCTCGCCCGCCCTGGTCAAGCACTGGGCCGGCAGCCAGCTCAAAGTGGACCGCCGTTTCTCGTACAGCCGGCTGGGCAAGTTTCGCATCCGGGTGAGCTGTGCCGCGACTGACGCTCTGGCCATCATCTTTCAAGACGAGCTTGGCACTCGCTTCGACCTGCCCGAGAAAGACCGCAAGGCTGCCGGAGGGGTCAAGGACGTCTACTGGATCGTGCCCTACAACTTCAAGACCGGCCTGGCCCGGTTGCAGGTGAAGGCAGGAGCCGATCAGACGCCGGAGATGACGCTGGGAACGGTCACCGCCCGCTGAGCACGATGATGGGGAAGGGCTTGAGCACGAGCCCGAGAACAGGCTGCCCTGGACGCTGGTTCAAGGCGCAGCCTCTTGGGAATCAGCAGGGCGCTGTTCAACAGGTTGTCCGCAGTCCCGCAGCTTGTGGTAGTAGGCAGGACAGGGCGCGGGCCTGGAGTATGGGAGGTGTGCGGCTCCGGCGAGTTGATCTGGATCATTTTCCTGGCTCGCCGGCGCGGCTACATTGGGGGCTATAGCAGGAAGGGAGACTCTTTTTGGTGACCGACGTCGACACGGAGACCGAGCCGATACACTGGCTCCAGAACCTTTATGACAGCCCGTTCGTGTTGCTGGTAGCGGGGCTGCTGGTCATGTTCGTCTTCTACACGGGTTGGGGAGCCTATGAGCTGATGACCCTTCCCCAGAGCACGCTGCCATGAAGGGCCTTCACTCTGGCCTCGTCTCCCCCGAGGGCAACTGGTGGGAGCCCGTCGGAAAACAGGAGAAGACCTGGGTCACCATCTCCTTTATCTGGTGCATGTTGTTGTTTGCGATGATGCCTCTGTGGCATTTCAAGGGCGGCCAGAACCCCAGCTCGGGGGTGCGCAGCAAGGTGGACGCCCAGGCCTTCCGTGAGCGCCACCAGCGCTTTGTCAAGGACTACCAGGTGATGGTGGACGGCCAGCCCCTGATGGACGGCAAGGACAAGAATATCCCGGTGGTGGCTCCTCCTCCCGGATCAGAGGTTTACATCCAGGCCTCCATGTGGACCTGGTCGCCGGTGTTGCGCCTGCAAAAGGGCGCCACCTACAGCGTGCACCTTTCCTCCGTCGACCTCAATCACGGGTTCAGCCTCTATCCGCTGAACCTCAATCTCCAGGTGGTGCCGGGCTATGACTACAACCTCAAGATGACCCCCAACCAGACCGGCGAGTTTCGCATCATCTGCAACGAGTTCTGCGGGATCGGCCACCACATGATGGTAGGGAAAGTGGAGGTGGTGGAGTGACCTCACGAACCTGCCCGATCCTGGGCCTGAAGATCGAGCGCCATGCCGAATGGTTGGTGAGGGTCAACGCCGTTACCGCTATCGTCTTCTTCCTGGTGGGCGTCATTGCCGCTCTCTTGCTGGTGCTGACCCGCTGGCAGGCGGTGCACTATCTGACCGCTCCCTGGTACTACCGCGTGCTCACGGCTCACGGCCTGAACATGCTGATCTTCTTCATCATCTTCTTTGAGATGGCCGTGCTTTACTTTGCCGGGCCCATCATGCTCAACTGTCGCGTGCCGGCCCCCGGGGTTGGCTGGGCCTCCTTCGGCTTGATGCTTCTGGGCGCTCTGATGGTCAACTACTACGTGTGGGCCGGCAAAGCGGACGTGCTGTTCACCTCCTACGTGCCCATGAAGGCCCATCCAGGCTACTACCTGGGCATCATCTTGTTTGCCGTGGGGGCGCTGGTGGTTACGGGCCTCTTCTTTGCGGCCCTGGTGGTGGCCAGACGCGAGAAGACCTATAAGGGGTCGGTTCCCCTGGTCACCTTCGGAGCCTTCACGGCGGCCGTGATCGCCGTGATCACCTTGCTGCACGGAGCCATCATCTACATTCCGACCTTCCTCTGGTCGCTCGGCTTGATGGACATGGATGCCGAGATGTATCGCATGGTCTGGTGGGGGCTCGGCCACTCCTCCCAGCAGATCAACGTGGCTGCCCACGTGGCCTGTTGGTATCTCCTGGCCGGCTTGACCGTGGGGGGCGTGGTGCTCAACGAGAAAGTGAGCCGAACGGCCTACGTGCTTTACGTGCTCTTCATCTCGATGGCCTCGGCCCACCACCTGCTTGTCGACCCGGGGTTGAGCGCCCCCTGGAAGATCTGGAATACCAGCTACGCGATGTATTTGGCTGTGCTGGCCAGCATGATCCACGGCTTCACCGTGCCGGGCGGCATCGAGGCCGGCATGCGGCTACGCGGGTTCAACCAGGGCCTCTTCCAGTGGCTCACGCGGGCTCCCTGGTTTGACCCGGGCTTCTCGGCCCTGTGGCTGTCGCTGGTCATCTTCGGCTTCGGAGGCGGCATCACCGGGGTGGTGATCGGCACCGAGCAGATCAACATCATCGCTCACAACACCCTGCGCATCCCGGGCCACTTCCACATGACCGTGGTGGCCGGCACGGCCCTGTGCTTCATGGGGGTTACCTACTACGTCATTCCGCTGATCTTCCGGCGTCGCGTGGCCCTCTGGCCGCTGGCCCGGGTGCAGCCGTTCCTCTTTGGCGCCGGCATCTCCCTGATGGCCATCGGCATGACCTACGCCGGCGGCTTCGGGGTGCCACGCCGCCACTGGGACATCTCCTTCACCAATGCTGCCTTCTCCATCGAGTTTCCGCCCATCGTGGACCTGTTCATGGCGCTGGTCGGAATCGGCGGCATCCTGGCTGCCGTTGGCGGACTGTCTTACGTGGCGGTGGCGGTGCTCAGCCTGCTGGGCCGCCCCCTGAGCGATTCGGAGCTCAAGGAAGGTGGACCAGGCATTCCTCAGGGCATCTCGAGCCTGCCTCCCCAGTCCTACAGCGTGGAGGAGACCGAGGCGGCCCACTCGCGCGGCTGCCCGGGCACCATGGTGCTGGTGTTTATTTTCCTGGCCGCTTTCGTGGTCTACTACTTCGCCAACTGGAAACTGCTCGCCCTCATCTGGAAGGTGGGCTGAGTGCGAGTCGGTCTGGTTGCCTACGGGCTGTGGCTCACCAGCACCGCCAGCTGGTGGGCCCTGGCCCTGGCTCCTCTGCCGGGGTCGGCCCCCGAGTGGTTGCTGCGCACCCGCCAGGTCTGCTTCGGGACCCTGCCCAACGGTCTTCCTGATGGAGCTGGCTGGCTCACCATGGCGGCTCCCCTGCCCATGCTCATCGCTCTCGTGGTGCTCTACGGAGGGGAGCTGCGCGCCCAGCGTCAGCGCGTGATCGTTTTGCTGGTTGCGCTGCCCCTGCTGGGACTGGCCTGGACCGCCAGGCGGGTGGAGCAGGCCTGGCGCGATCAGACGGTCTTCGCGCTGGGCCAACCGCTCCCCGAGGGCAGCCTGCCCGAGGGTTACCCGCGCGGAGACAAGCCCCTGCCCGGGTTTCGTTTGCTCGACCAGCACGCCCGGGTGGTCACCCCTCAGCTTCTGGCCGGCAAGCCGGTGCTGCTGACCTTCGCCTACGCCCACTGTGCGACCGTCTGTCCGGCTTTGATCGGCACCCTGCGCCAGGTCAGGGGCGATGTGCAGCGAGTGGTGGTCACCCTGGATCCCTGGCGTGATACCTGCGGCTCGTTGCCCGATCTCGCGCGCCAGTGGGACCTGCCCGAGGGCACGCTGGTGCTGTCGGGTGAGCCGGAGGAGGTCGAGCGACTGACAAGCAAGCTCCAGATTCCCGTGGAGCGCGACATGAAGACGGGGGAGATCACTCACCCGGCTCTGGTGCTCGTCATCGACCCGGAGGGCCGGGTCGCTTACACGATGATGAGCCCGAGCCCGGCCTGGATCGAGGAGGCGATCACCCGCTCATGTGGCAAGAAGTAGCTCAAGGCGGACTCGACCAGCGGCCACCGCTGGCGGCTCCCCTGACCCGACTGTTGCGGCCCATCGACCGTTTCTATCTCTGGGTCTACGGCTCAAAGCTCAACCCTCTTTATCAGAGTGGCACCGTGGCGCTGCTCTGTTTGACGGTGGCGCTGGTTACCGGCCTCTATCTGCTCATTTTCTACCGGGTGGGAGCTCCTTACGAGTCGGTGCAGGGGCTGCAAAACCAGGTTCTTCTCGGCCGCTGGATTCGGGCTCTGCACCGCTACTCCAGCGATATCGCGCTGGTGGCCATCCTGGCCCACGCCGTCAAGATGCTCATGAGCGGACGCACCTGGGGTACCCGGGCGCTGGCCTGGATCAGCGGTCTGGTGCTGACCGCCACCGTGATCTTCGTGGGCCTCACCGGGCTGGTCATGGTGTGGGATACCCAGGCTCAGCTGCTGGCCGTGGAGGGCGTGCGCACGCTCGATCTGCTCCCCATCCTGTCCGAGCCCCTGGGTCGGCTCTTCAGCGACAACGATACCGTGCCGGGCTCATTCTTTTTCATGGTCATGTTCTTGCACGTGGCCGCGCCTCTGGGCGGGGCCTTCCTCTTCTGGCTGCACGTGTCGCGGGTGGCCCGTCCGGTCTTTTTCCCGCCGGCTGCGCTGACACGCCTGTTGCTGGGAGCCATGCTGGCGCTCTCGGTGGCCATGCCCGTGGCCCAGCTGCCGGCGGCCGACCTGAGAGCTCTGCCGGCCCGGGTCTACGTGGACCTTTTTTACGGCTTCTGGCTCCCTCTTGTGACCGCTCTGGGCCCCCTGCCGGCGGTTCTCACGCTGGGGGCTCTCAGCCTGGCCCTGGCCTCGGTGCCGTTGTGGTGGAAGCCGCGCGCGCGCCCGGCTCCGTCGGTGGTGGACGAGCGCCTGTGCACCGGTTGCACCACCTGCTTTCAGGACTGCCCTTACCAGGCCATCAGCATGGTGGCGCGCAGCGAGCCCTCCAGGCTGTCCGAGCTGGTGGCCCGGGTCAACCCCGACGTGTGCGTCAGTTGCGGGATCTGCGCCGGCTCCTGCGCCCCCATGGGGGTGGGTCCGGCCCTGCGAACAGGGCGCGATCAGTTGCGCGAGATCGAAGCCCTGCAGGCCGGGGCCGACCAGGTGGTGGTGCTGGCCTGTCGCTACGGGCCCGGGGACATTACCGGGCTGGGGTCTTTGGAGGGGGTTGTGGTCCACCCGATCGGCTGCGGAGGCTCGCTGCACACTTCGGTGGTGGAGCACCTGGTGCGCCACGGCGCGGGAGGGGTGATGGTGCTGACCTGTCCGGAGCGCGACTGCAGCCACCGCGAGGGTCCCAAATGGCTCGAGCAGCGTTTCTACCATGAGCGCGAGGCCGAGCTGCAGGCCCGGGTGGACCGCCGTCGGGTTCGGCTGGCAGGCTTCTCGGCCGCCCAGGAGCGTCAGATCGTGCAGGCCGTGGAGCAGTTTCGAGACGAGGTCCGGGCCCTCGAGGGGCCGTCGGAGCAGATGGTCGTGACCGAGCTCGAGTGTCCGGGAGCCGTCCATGGGGCAAGTTAAGCCCTATCTCTTCACGGTGGTCTGGATGGTGCTGGTCAGCCTGATCTCCCACCTGGGCGTGGGCCAGACCCCCACCCGGGCCGCGCTTCGCCTGAGCTGGAAGACCCTGGGCGAGAAAGTGCAGATCCCGGTGGGGGAGGATCCCAACCTGCCGGCCCACATGCGGGTTCCCGGGGGGGCCTTCAAGGCGGTGCTGCTGCCTTACCGGCTGGAGGTGACTCTGGAGGGGAAGAAGGTCTTGAGCCAGCGCTACACGGCGCCCGGCGTGCAGCACGACCGGCCTCTGAGCGTGCTCAAGGAGCTGCCCGTTGAGCCGGGCAAGAAACGTGTGCGGATCACCTTCCTGCCCGATGACCCCAAGGCTCCCCCCGAGTCGCCTCGCTACGAGCTGGAAACCGAGCTGGACTTTCGGGCCGGTCGGGTGGCCCTGGCCACGCTCGATGAGGTCTCCGGACGGATCGTGGTCGACCCGTAGCCTCTAAGCATTGGCTTTGCTCGTCGTGCACTGCGCCGTGCTTTCTTATACGATACGGGGCCCCGCTACGCGCCCACCGACCGCACCGAATCTCCAAGAGCTCCTGCTCTGCTCCGAGCACATCCCGCCGGCTCAGGCATCTTCATCTTCTGCCCCCGGTCGGGAGAAGAGCGTCTCCATGGAGTCCTTGGCCCCGTTGTTCTCTCGCCTGGTCCAGCCGGTCAGGATGGTTTCGCCTTCCTCGACTTTGTAGACTCCCTTGAACTCGAAATCGGTCCACCGCGCGCGTTCCTTGACGCGCTGAGGAACCTTCAGCGTGAAGCGAACCTCGGCGCCGTTCACGCTGCCCTCCAGCTGGCCCTCGAAGCCCTCTTTGTTACCCAGGTCCACGGCGGAATACTTGCCTGTGAGCTTTGAGCCAGCCTGAGTCAGCTCGATTTCCAGCGGGGAGGGGCTCACCGTGAGATTGTACATCCCCTTCCAGCGGCCCTGAACCTGAGCCGGTGGCTCAGAGCAACCCACCAGGAACGCCAGGAGAAAGGAGCCCAAAAGCAACCATCGCATCCAGAGAAGTTCTCAGAGTCAGCCCCGGAGTCCTGCGACTAATGAGCAGCCATTGCTCCCCGCAGCGACCTCATCCGGTGGGCCATCCGCGCTTGGCGGGCTCAAAGGGCAGGTCGGACTTCAGCTGGCGCTGCTCTTGCGCGTGCGCAGCCAGGCTCCCCCGATGATCACCCGGTTGGGGCCAAGCTCGATCTGGGTGGGCCGCTCCTTCTCCTCCTGGCGCTCGGCCGCTTCCACCCGGTGCTTGAGGGCATTCTGGCTCAGGGCGTGCACGTCACCTTCGTGGGTGGACAGAACCACCATGTCGCCTCGGGTGGCAATGTTGGTGTACTGCTGGTGGGTGCCGGTGTGAAACTCCCAGCGCGTCTCGCCCGAGTCCGGGTCGAGGGCGTGGACGCCCCCTTCCCCGTCGCAAAGGTAGACGGTGCCGTCTTCACCCACCTGTACGCCCCGGTCGTTGGTGTGGAGGTCGAACTCACGCACCCAGCGCTGGTTGCCCTGGCGGTCCAGGCTGGTCAGAGTGCCCGAGCTGCCGGCTACGAAGATGCTCTGGCCGTCGGGGGAGAGCACGGCCTGCGAGCTGACCACGGTGTTCCCCCAGTTGTCCGCCTCTTCGCCGGGCTGCAAGGGCCGCCCCAGCGCCGAGTCATAGTGCCATTTCGTCTTTCCGTCGCGGTCGTAGCAGGCCAGGCTGTTGCCGCTCATGGTCACCAGCAGCTCCCCCTCCGGGGTCACGGCCAATTTCATGCACGAGGACGTGTCCTTGAACTTGGTCCAGCGGTGGTTGCCATCCTGATCAAAGCAGTGCAGGATGCCCGGATCCTCGTTGGCCACCACCTCGCCGGTGGGCAGGCTGACCATGGCCCAGTTGATGTGGGTATACTGGTCCTCGGGGTTGACGTGGCGCTCCCAGAGCTGGTTGCCTTCGGCGTCGATGCGGCGCAGCACCCCGGAGTAGTTTCCGTGGTAGAGCGTCCCCTCGGGCCCGAAGACGGGGGCCACCTCGGCGCTCCCGAAGGGTTTCTCCCAGCCGATGGTTCCCTGCGGGCGCACGCAGGCCATCCCCTTCTGGGTGGAGAGAAAAACGTTTCCCTGCTGGTCGCGCAGCGGCACAGCATACCGCGACAGCCCCTCGATCCCGGTCTGGCCGGTCTTCTCGCCCTGGGCCGACAGGGTGACCAGTCCCTCACCGGTCTGGATGATCAGGCTGCCATCCGGTGTGAGAGCAGGGGGGGTATTGTTGCCGGGGGCGATTTTGGCACGCCAGATCTCGAACTGGCCCAGAGTGCTGTCGCTCTGGCGGAACAGCTGGCGAATCTGAGCCGCGTTCGGGGTCGCGACAGGCTCGGGAGAGCTGCTGAACTGGTCTTGCGGGGCGGAGGCCGCTCGCTCGGGGCGGGTGGCTGTAAAGCCGGTGGCGCTGGCGCAGGGCTGGATCATCATGGCACGATTTTAGGGCGGCACTCTGAAAGGTCTCTGAATGCTATTGCTTTTGGAGCTCGAGCAGGCGGTTGGCGCACTGCTGGCCCTCCTTCGTGCTTCCCAGCCAGGCGGTCATGACCGTCAGGGCCTCCGGGTCGTAAGGGTGGCTCAAAAGCCGCTTTCGCAGAACCTGGAGGGCCTCGGCCTTTCGTCCCGCCTGCTCCAGCGCCAGGGCGTAGACCAGCGCGAAACCAGCTCCATCGGGTCGGCGACGGTAGGCCTCGGCCAGGCTCTGGAGGGCCCGGGCCGGTTTCTTCTGGCGGATCTCGAGCAGCCCGAGGGCGTGGTAGACCTCAGCCCGGTTGTGGTCCGGGCAGAGCTCGAGCGCCTGGCGCAGGATCGGCTCGGCTCTGTCATCCTGGCCCTGCTCGCGCAGCAGGTCGGCCAGGTTGACGGAGGCGGGCGTGAAGGCCGGATCGAGCCGCAGAGCCTCCCGGTAAGCCTCCTCGGCCTCAGCCGGCTTGCCCTGGGTCAGCAGCAAGAGCCCCCGGTTGAGGTGGGACTCGGGCAGGTCGGCGTTGCGCAGCTGGGCTTCGAGGTACTCGGCCAGGGCCCGCTCGAGCTCTTTTTGTTGGGGCTCGCTCAGCTGCGAGGCCGAGCCGGCCAGGCCGGCGGCCGCTTCCATGCGCACCGCCCTGACCGGGTCGCCCAGCACTCCGCTCAGGGCCTGCACCCGGAAATCGGGCGGCAGGGCCGCCAGGCGGCGGGTGGCGGCCAGACGGAGCAGAGGGTCGGGATCTTTCAGAGCGGCCAGCAGGGCCTGCAGAGCCCGAGGTGAGCCGGCCAGCAGTGATAAAGCCGTGGCCCGAACCACCTCCGACTGCTTCTTGTCGTCGGCCAGGCGGACCAGGCGGGCGTCCGACCCGGGGGCTCCCAGGCGGGCCGCCTGGAAGTCCTCCACAAAGTGGGGGCGGGGCTTGTCGGAATACCATTTACCGAACCAGTCGGCGGCCCAGCGGGTGGACTTGTCCTGGTGACACTGATTGCAGGCATTGGGGGTGCCGTACTTCAGGCTCAGGTCGGGTCGGGGCACCCGGAAGCTGTGATCGCGGCGCGCATCCACCTGCATGTAGACCCGGGTCGGGGCGTGGCACTCCACGCACTGCGCTCCCGGGCTGCCCGTCGGGTGGTGGGTGTGGCCCGGTCGGTCGAAGCGGTCCGCTTGGTGGCAGCGCAGGCAGAGCGCGTTGCCCTGATCGCGCAGCTCGAGGGAGTGGGGATCGTGGCAGTCGCTGCAGGCCACCCCGGCGCGATACATCTTGCTCTGTAGAAAGGAGGCGTAGCTGTAAACCTCATCTTGCTGCTGGCCATCGGCCTCGTACAGGTCGCTCTCGAGCAGCGAGGGCACGAAAGCGTCCAGCAATGGATCGCCCGGGGTCCACTCGTCTCGAAACTGGTGGCGCCGCGAGTGGCAACGAGCGCACAGATCGGCCTCGCGGCGGGCATAGGCGTTGTCCTCCGGTCGGGGGCTGCCGGTCTCGGGATCGGTCTTTTGAAAGCGTCCGGGAGGAGGGGTCAGCCGGGCAGGCAGCCCGGGGCCCTCGGGATGCTGCCTGCCGGGCCCGTGGCAGGCCTCGCAGGCGACGTTGATCTCCAGGGATCGGGTGTCATAGTGACCCGAATCTGGTTGGTAGCCCTTGACCAGGCGGGTGGAGTGGCAGTCAGCGCACATGTGGTTCCAGTTGTGGGCTCGGGCCGTCCAGTGCAACTCGTCCTCGGGCCCGATCTTCTCTTCCGGGTAGAGGTGGAGCCAGCGTTTCTTGCGCTCATCCCAGGCCACGCTCAGGGCCTGCAGCTTGCCGCCCGGAAGCTCGAGCAAGAGCTGCTGGAGCGGCTCCACTCCGAACACGTAGCGCACTTTGTGCTCTTTCCCCTCGGTGCGCACCCACCAGCCCCCGTCGCGCCGGAAGAAGGTGGTGCTCACCCCGTGAGAGGTGAAGGTTGCGTTCTCGAAGTCGCCCAGCACCGACTTCTCGGTCGGCTCTTGCATGGCAAGATCGTGATGTGAGCCCTGCCAGGCCCGCATCTCGGCCTGATGGCAGGCGGCGCACCGCTGACTGCCGAGATAATCGGGCGAGCTGGTGGGCGAGAGCGGTCCCGGGGAGGGCGAGCATGCCAGCAGGAGCGCCAACAGGGTCAGGCCGGCCCGTTTCACGGACGCGAGCGGACCCGCAGGTTGGTGTTGCCCACCTGCAGGCGGTTGCCCTGCAGCCGGATGCCGCTGACCGCTTCACCGGGTGCAGGCAACAAATTGCCCAGAGCCGCGCGCCAGGCCTGGTCGGGGGTCTGGCCCTGCTCCAGGGCCTGCAGGGCGATTTCGGCGGCTGGCAGGAAGCCATCCGAGCTATCCGCCTTCTGGATGCGCTCCAGCACTTCGAACCCCGTGTCCAGCTTCTGAGCCGGGTCCAGGCGGTTCAGCGCGGGCAACAGGGCCAGGGCGTCGGTGGTCCTGGGAGTGCACTGGCAGGCCCGCTGAAAGCGCTCCATGGTGGGCTCGATGGGAGTGTCGCTCATGCGAACGGCCTGATAAAAGCCCAGAGCCAGGTCGAACTGCTTCGGCTCGAAGTGGCGCAGGATGCTATCGAAGAGCTCGAGTCCTCGACCGGGAGCTGATCCCTCGATGGACTGGAAGATCTGCTCCAGAGGCTTGCTCGACTCCCAGCCCAGAGTTTTGAGCCGGGCCACCCCCTGCAGGGATGAGGCCAGCTCGTGATCGGGCAGGTGGTTGAGCGCTTGCAGGATCTTGAGGCTGTTCCGGGTGCCGCCGATGCTGCCGTGGTTGTCGTGCAGCGAGTCGAGCACGGTCGCGTAGCGGCGCTCCATCTCTTGCATGGGACGGCCTTGAGCCAGTCGAGCCAGGCCTGCCACCAGTTGCTCGTGCCCGCCTACCAGCCCCACCGACATCCGCTCCAGGCTGCCCTCTACCTCCCGCACGGTGGGCTCGAAGCGATTCTGGCGCACGGCCTCCTCGAAGATGGGGAAGAGGGGCACGGCGTGGCTGGTCCAACCGGCCACTTTGGCCAGGTCCGACTTGTCGCCGGGGGGGATCGCCTCGAGCAGGCGGTCGAGCAACAAGTTGTGGGCTTTGTCGGGATCCACGCCAGTCCGAGCAGCCAGCTCGTCCACCCGGTCGACGGCTTCGGTGGGGGTGAGCTGCCCCAGCCTTCGCCGCAGCTCGGCTCGGGCGAACTCGCCGGGGGTGTGGTCGTTGTCGAAGCGGGGGCCTTTGCTCACCTCGAGCTTGAGCCGGGCCCACTCCCTCTCGTCGAGGTCGGCGTGGGTCAGGAGGGCCAGCGCCGCGGGATGATCCAGCCGCTGCATCAGGCGGTCTTTCAGCTGCGGATGACCTGCCGCCACCTGGCAGACGCCCGGGTAAGAGTTGCCGGCGTAGGCCGGCCAGAGCACCTGGGGATGGCTCAGCAGACCCTGTTGGATCTCTTCGCGCACCGACAGCTCCAGGCTTCCTGGATGGCGCTTTTCGACCGCCGCCAGCAGCTCGCAAAGAGGTCGGAAGATGGATCGGTGGCCCTCGAAGCGTTGCGACTCCTGCACAGCCAGCTGGCCGAGCTTTCCCAGCTGCTCGGGGCCTGGCTTGAAACCGGTGTGGCGGACCTGCTCGGTCAGACAGTCGAGCAGCCCCTCGGTGTGGGCGGGGCGGGCCAGGGTCAGATCCAGAGCCGGACCGGGCCCATAATGGGCTAAGACCAGCTCCAGCGCCTCCGTGGAGCCTTCCTGGCCGTGAACCAGGGGCTTGAGCTCGCGCTCGAGCAACTCGGCGTCAGCGCGCTCGGGGAAGGTGCTCAGGAGCTTTCTCAGGACCGCCACCTGACTGGAGCCCGTGTGGGGAGGATGGCGGGTCTCGGCTGCCGCGCTCAGCTCGGCGGGGTCTCGGAGGGGACCTCTGCCACCACGAGAGATTGCAGGCGGCTGGACTTCCCGCCCAACAGGTTGGCCGTCGCGCTGCCGGAAAACTTTGTCAGGGGGGGGTGCGGCTGCGCCCATGGAGGCAAAGTCCAGCGTTCGGGTAAGCACCTCCACGCCTTCCTCCCGATCCAGGTCGACCGGCTCTGCGCTCTCGGGGGCAGGCAGGGTGATGACCTTCCCCACCACTCCAACTCTCGGGCTGCTCAAAGCTTCCTGCAGGGTCCCTCCCTCCAGGTTCAGCCGGTGACAGTCGTGCCAGCGCCGCAGCCTGTACTCCAGGGCCTGGCCCACGGAAGGCTCGGTTTCGGGCCGCATGCGTGCGGCTCGGGCCGCCTCCAGGGTGGCCCGCAGGATGGGCGAGGGGACGTGGTTGACCACCTCCAGTGGCAGCATTCCCAGGGCATCGAGCAGCACCTTCGGGTCCACCTCGCGGGTGGCCGAAAGCTGCACCACCTCGCAGGGCGAGAGTTGGCCCAGGTCTTCTTCCGCTGGCTGCCTGGTCTCCGGTCGGGGACGACCTGGAGGTGGGCTCAGATTGCCCAGGGTGACGAGCATGGCGGCATGCTAAGGCGTGCGCAAGAAAGAAACCTGAACGAGGCCAGGATTGTGGAGGGCCCGGGCGGGACTCTCCCGACCGAGCAAGAAACCCCCGGCCTATGAGGAGAGCTCTCGGCACCGTTGCGCTGATTCTTGGACTGACCTTTCCCGCCCTGGGTTGGGGCGAGCAGGGCCACCGGGTGGTGGGCCAGATCGCCCTCGACCAGCTCACCCCCCGGGCCCGGGCCCAGGTCAGGGCACTCCTGTCGGTGGGCCTTCCCACCGTGAGGCGCAGCTTCAACAACCTGCCCATCGCCTGCACCTGGCCCGACACGGTGCGCAGCGGCGGTCCGCTGCAGCCATACAATCATCCCATCTGGCACTACTCCAGCATTCCCTTTTACGATGGCATGACCGCGCGAGGTGCCCGGACACAGGGCGAGCTGGTCCAGGCGCTGAGCGACAATCTCACCATCCTGGCCGACCGCAACCGTCCCCGCAAGGAGCGGGCCCGGGCCCTGGCCTGGGTGGGCCACCTGGTGGGTGACATCCACCAGCCCCTGCACGCCACCACCCGCTACACTCCGGCCCAGCCCCGCGGCGATCGGGGCGGCAACCTGTTCAAGATCGACGGTCCGGCCTTCGTCAACTGGGCCGGCCAGCAGGACAGGATCGACAACCTGCACAGCTACTGGGACCAGGGTTGCGGCCTGTTCCTCGATGAGCTGACTCCGGCCCAGGTGGAGCAGATCGCTCGCGAGTGGCAGGCGACCAACACTCGGGCCTCCTACGGCCGCGGGCTGGGGGACGGGTCCACTCTGAGCTGGCGCCAGGAGAGCTACAAGCTGGCGGTTGAGGTTGCCTATCCCGGCATCCGGGAGAATCAGGCCCCCTCGGAAGCTTACAGCCGCTACACTCAGAACCTTTGTCGCCGGCGCATCGTGTCCGGTGGTTACCGGCTGGCCGCCCTGCTGAACGAAGCCCTGCGCTGAATTCGGGGCCTGGCCGCCCACAAGGTCGGTGGCTGTGTGGAGCCAATCTACAACCGGTTGGTAACGGCCTCGATATAGGCCTTCCACAGCGGGGCGCAACGAACGGATGCGGCGTGGACCTGTTCGGGGGAGACCTCCTCATACTGGTGGACGAGCAGGTTGCGCAAACGCGTCGCCGTCGCCAACTCGGTCGCGGTTTCGCGGTTGAGCCAGTCGGGAATCAGTGCGAAGAACGAGCTGTCATCGTCCGAAGGGGGAATTCCCTTCTGCTGGCCGATTTCGGTGTTAATCCTGGCGGCGCATTCGACCAGCAGCTCGGTGCTGCGCTCGGCCGTGCGCAGCAGCAGGGGATTGGTCTCGAACTGGTCCTGAGGGTGCCCCAGAACGAGCTCGAGCTCTGACTGATACTGGCTCATCTGCACGAGCTTGCGTTGAACGAGGTCCCGATCCATTCGTCTGTCTCCTCGCAAGAATCGCTCCAGATAAGCAAGCTCGGCTCGGCGCCAGCGGCCAAATCGATATCCCGACCCGTACCATTGCGCGCCATCGAGCCGAAAAGGGCGATGAAGTCGAGTCGATGTTTTCGGGCTACCCGGTTGAGCTCTTGCACGGCAACCTGCATGAGGGTCCCTTCGCCTCGATGGCACTCGATTCCGGTTTGCAGCTCTCAACCCGGAGCGGTAAGCTCGCGCGCAGAGGGATTTTACCGGCTCCGCCTGCGTTACCGTTTCCACCGGGCGGTATACCGCCCGCTCAGGCCGGTAACGCTCCCAGACCGGTAAATTCGAGCGCACAGACCGGCAACGCTCCCGGAGTTCGGCACGGCCCTCGCGCTCCCAGGAATTTTTGTTCGGGCGTTGAAGGATCCTCAATCGCAAACAACGGCCTGGTGAAAACGATTTTGCCGCTCGACATCCCTCCGATGTTGGCCGAAAGCCATCCCTTCTGCTATACTGGGAATGATCGATGATACGCAAAGTCGCCGAGCTCACCTGGTTCGAGCTAGACGAGCTCGAGCGCGAGCAATGCCTCGTGTTCCTCCCCGTCAGCCCGTTGGAGCAGCACGGGCCTCACATGCCCCTGGGCATGGATCTCTTCGGGGCCGAGTTCCTCACGGCTCGCATGGCCGAGTTATTCGATTCGCTCCACCCCGACTGGAACGTGCTGTTGATTCCCGCCTTGCCGGTGGGCTCGAACGCCTTCGACTTCCCGGGCAGCCTGTTCACCCGCCAGCGGGTGGTGCGCGACCTGCTCGTCGACTACGGCGCCTCGCTGGCGCGACACGGCTTCAAGAACATCGTGCTGGTCAGCGTGCACGGCGGCACCGGCCACATCGTGGCCATGGAGGAGGCGGCCGACATCGTCAGTCGACGCTTCAAGTGCTGCGTGGTCAGCCCGGTGGGGGCGGTGGCCACCAAGTTCTTCAGCGGTGGCTACTTCGACGAGCTGGATGAGCTGCTCTCGCAGACCCTCACTGCGGAGGAGAAGGCGCTGCTCAAGGTGGACTGGCACGCCGGCTGGTGGGAGACCTCGCTGATGCTGCTGGCCCGTCCCGATCTGGTCAAGCCGGACTACAAGAACCTCGACCCGGTGGTGGTGGAGGACTTCCGCCGCATCAATGACGCCCTGTGTCGCAGCGTGGGCGACGGGGCCGGCTACATGGGGGCGCCGGCCCGGGCCACCCGAGAGTTTGGCGAAATCCTGAGCAACCTCTTCGTCAAGGACGCCATCCGCATCATCGAGCGCATGGTCATCGACCACGAGGTGCTCGGGGCCGAGGCCCGCTCTCCTCTGTACGACATCCCGTTCATGCGCACCGACTTCGTGCGCAACTCGGTGGCCGTGGGGGCGGGGGTGCTGCTGACGCTTCTCGGAGGTATTCCGCTGGTGGACGCGGTGCGCAAGGGGCAGATCGCCATCCCCGGCATGGACAAGCGCCAGGAAGAGGAAGAGGAAGAGGCAGAGGCAGAGAGCGCCGAGGACCACCTGGTCGAGGAAACCAGGGGCGAGAGCTGAACCGGATTCACTCGGACGGCGAGTTTGCATGGCCCGCCGATTTTGCTGCCCTGCTCGATGGCATGCTCGACCCTGTCGCGTTGCGGGACACCCGGCCTCTCGAGGAGCCGCTCAGTTGGCGCACGGGCTTGCAGATGACCCTGGATGGCTCGGGCGGGTTTGCCCTTCAAACACGGTTTCAGCGAGCCGATTTTCCCGCCAGCCCGGCTTATCCAGCCCTGGCCGAGCTTGCCCGGGCGCTGGCGGACGGCTCGTCCAGCGGCGAGCAGTTGGCCAGCGCCATGCCCTGTGAGCCGGCCCGGACGCTGTTCGTGCTGGAGGAGCTCTACCGGCTGGGCTTGCCGGAGGATGACCCTTCAGGCTGAGGATCTGGTGGTCGGAAAGAAACTCAGGTCCCCCGGCAACGGGCGGCGGAGTCAAACCGGCGCCGACTGTCCACTCGAGCCGGAACGAATCCCTCAGTGCGAGGTGCGGCCTCTCGGTGGCTGGGAGGGCCAGGCCGAGATCACGATAGCTAGAAATAGTGTCAAGATTGCGAGCGTATCCATGGCTTGAGTGTAGCTCCCCCGGCTGAAGGATGGCCGTGAGCAACCTGAAGCTTTTCTAAAGAACTTCAATTCCTGGCCGGCTGCTCGCAGTTTACAAAGCTTTCACCCCGTCCGGGGGGCTCCCGGGTAATCTCACGGTGGAATGCTGGTTCGCGAAGCAAGACCTCTCTTCACTCCGCCCCGTTCGGCCACCAGAGCGGCCCGGGAGGCTGCGCCCGTGGACCGGGTGGAGCTCTCCACCGTGCCGGTTTCCCACCGGCGCGAGCTGCGCGGGGCCTGGGTGGCCAGCATCTGGAACCTGAATTTCCCCAGCCGTGCCACACTGCCCACCGACCAGCAGAAGCAAGAGCTGGTGAGCATGCTCGACCGGCTGCAAGAGTGCGGTTTCAACTCGGTCTTTTTCCAGGTGCGTCCCGAGGGCGACGCCCTGTATGCCTCCGAGCTCGAGCCCTGGAGCGCCTGGTTGACCGGCACCCAGGGACGCAACCCGGGCTACGATCCGCTCGAATACCTCATCCGCGAGGCCCATCAGCGAAACATCGAGGTGCACGCCTGGCTCAATCCCTATCGGGCTCAGGCCGGCACGGCCCCCCGGGTGGCTCCCCATCTGGCCGTGGAGCATCCAGAGCACGTCCATCGCTACGGCCGTCAGCAGCGCTGGATGGACCCGGGGGCCGAGGTGGTGCGCCAGCGCCTGGTGGACGTCTGTCGGGATATCACCCGGCGCTACGACATCGACGGGCTGCACTTCGACGACTACTTTTATCCCTATCCCATCAGCGGGGTGGACTTCCCCGACCAGGCCACCTGGCGGGCCTACCAGGCTGGAGGAGGCCGGCTCTCTCGCGCCGACTGGCGCCGAGAGAACGTCAACCAGGCCATCCGCGCGACCGGCCAGGCGGTCTGGGAGCAGAAAGAGCACGTGCGCTTCGGCGTCTCGCCTTTCGGCCTGCCGGCCCCCGACCGGCCCCAGGGCACCAGCGGCTTCGACCAGTACCATGGTCTCTATGCCGATCCCCAGAAATGGATGAACCAGGGCTGGGTCGACTACCTGGCGCCGCAACTCTACTGGCCCACCACCCAGGCGCGCCAACCGTACGAGACGCTGCTCAACTGGTGGGCCGATCACTCGCAGGGCGGCCGGAACATCTTCGCCGGCAACGACCTGACCGCTCTTGGCACCAGCTCGCGCTGGACCATCGACGAGCTCAAAAAGCAGGTGCGCATCTGTCGCGGCAAGGCCGAGCAGGGGGCGACGGGCAACATCTGGTACAACGTGGATCCACTGCTGAAAGATCGCCAGGGGATCGTGGCCGTGTTCCGCGACGAGCTGTATGAAAAGCCCGCCCTGACCCCCCCCATCGCGCGCACGGCCGCTCGTGAGGTCAGCCCGCCGGCCGTCGAGCTGGAGGGGCGAACGGCCCGTCTGGCTCACACCGACGGCGCTCCGCTGCGAGCCTGGACGGTCTACAAAGAGACGGTCACCGCCCCAGGATGGGAGCTCGACCGCATCGTTCCCGGCAGCCAGTCCACCGTCGAGCTGTCGGCCGGTAAGTGGGCCATCGCGGCCGCCACCCGCAACGGCAACGAGAGCCGGGGAGTGGTGGTCTCGGTCACCTAAGTTGGATGCGCCCCCTCCGGTAAGGTCCTTTTCAGCTCTCTGGTTTACTCTGATTGCATGCGCACGGAGAGCTTTACAGGCCACCTGGACAACTGGGGCCACCAGCGTTACCAGGACAATTTTCACGTCAAGCTGGGCCTGCCGGGAGGCGAGCACAGGCTGGAGGTGGTCGATCGCGGCCGGCAATGGAACGAGGCCGACTTTCATCTTCAGGGCGATCTGCCCGCCGGGCCGGTGGATCTTGTCATGGACAACAGCGGCAAGTCCAGCGCCGAGGACGACTTCCGGGTCACCGGCACGGTGGACGGAGAGCCGGTTGACCTGCACTTCGACAACTACGGCAGCTCCAAGTACACCAACCATTTCCACGTCAACGGCACCATGCCGCAGGGTCGGGTGGACCTGGAGATGGTCAACTCGGGCAACAGCAAGTGGGAGAACGACTTTGTGGTCAGCGGGGAGCTCTCCGGCGAGCACTTGCGGCTTACCATCGACAACTCGGGCGGCTCGAGCTATCAGAACAACTTTCGCTTCACGGGAGAGCTCGGTGGCGAGACCATCGACCTGACCATGCTCGACTCGGGTCACGACCGCTTCGAGTCCGACTACCACATCAGCGGACAAGCCCCCTCGCGCTTCGTGGGCTCGCCTGTCTTCCTGCCCATGCTGCTGGCCATCGTCAAAGTGAGCAAGTATCCCATCTACGAGGAGTCGCGCCAGTGACGCCCGGGCAACAGGTCGCGCGCCAGGGCGTGGAGGGGCTGGATCGGTTCCACTTCTGGAACCGTCGTGAGAAGCGTCTCAAAGCCGGTCACCAGGCCCTGGACCAGCTGGCCGCAAGCTCCGAGGAGCCGCTTGCCACCTCGGCCCGGGTTCTCCAGGCCATGGCCTGGACGGTCCAGGGAGATGCCCGGCACTCGCTCTATCGCGTCGGGCTGGAGCGTATGGCGACCACCCCCGCTCAGGGTGCCGCTTCGGCAACCAGCTGGGTGGCCGGCCTGGCCCTGGCTGCTGCTCAGGGCCAGGTTCCGGCCGAGGAAGCGGCCCTGCAGGCCATTCCCACCTCGACCACGATGGAGGCCGGTGTGGCCGGGTGCGCCCTTTCCGCTCACCAGCGGCTGGCGCTGCTGGCCGACCCTGGTCGGGTGTGGAAAGAGCTACCTGATCAGGACTTGCTGGAGCTAGGCCGGACCGAGCTCCAGCAGGACAAGCGTCCAGCCGCCCGCTGGCTGGAGAGCATCACCGACCCGAGGGGGGTTCGGGCCGGGCTGCAGGCGGACCGCGACGATCCCCGGGCAGTGGCCCGTGCCGTCCATCAGCAAGTGCCGCTCAAACTGAGCCAGCTCCAGGGCCTGGGCTGGGACGGCTGGCTGGAGCAGTCTGGCGAGGACCCGCGCTGGGTGGACGCCCTGCTGCAGGCCGATGGTCCTTTGCAGGCGGCTGAGCTCCTCTCGCACGACCCGGAGGCCCATCGGCTGGCTCGCCAGGAGGTGCTCAGCCAGCGACCCGAGATGTTCGAGGGACTCAAGCGGCTCGAGCAGTTGGCCGGGCAGTGCCGAGTCGATCCGATGGCCGCTCGCGCCTGTGAGCGGGCTTACCTGGCCGGCCCACCAACTTGCTCGCTGACTGACCTGGCCGCCCTGGTGGAAGAGCACGCCGACCCCGTTGCCCTGCGCCAGGTGCTCTCGAGCCAGCTCCACCTGGCTGCCATCCCGGTCCATCAGGATGGGCCTTACGCCCTGTCGGCAGCCCTGGCTCAGAGCCATCCCGAGCGGGCTATCATGGCGGCCGTGGACCGGCTGAGCAGGGCCCAGGACAAGCTGGCCGTGCTGGCATGCAGCCAGGATCTGCTGGCCGCCCGCCTGGCCCGGGCGCAGACCACGCCCTGGACCCGCGTGCGCGCCTCCATCGCCGCCCTGCGAGAGCCCGGCTCTGTGCTGCAAGGGGGGGTGAAGGCGCTGGAGAGCTGCCAGACCCCCGAGCAAGAAAAGGCGGTGGCCGAGGTGGTGCGCCAGCTCTGCCAGGAGACCTGGGGCCAGGGCAAGGTGGTGGGCCAGTACCTGGAAAGACTCGAGAGCACCCAGGGCGTGCGCGAGCTGGCCGAGCTGGAGCGGCAGGGCGTGCTGCAGCTGGTGGCCGGTCGCCCCACCGGAGCGATCCAGGAGACCGAAACCGGGGTCATCGTGGGCGGGGTGGTTCTGCCCAGGCGCGACTGAGAAGCTCGCCGGCCAGGGCCAGCGCCTCCTCCTGACTTTCCACCTCGCCGTCTAGAAAGGCGTCCCGCAGCTCGTCGAGCAGGCGGTCTTGCTCTTTCGGAGAGAGCGGGCCGAACTCGTCGGTGAGGTCCTGGCGGCTGACCGGCAGGCAAGCATTGCACAGAAAGCCACCCTCGAAGTACTGCTCGAGCAAGAACTCGACAAAACGGGCGTGCTCCTCGAGCTGGGCAGCCGTCTGGGCCGGTCCGCGCGAGGCCTCCACGTCGGCCAGCGAGAGCAGGGCCAACTCGGGCAACCGCTGGCCCACCCGCCGGATCATCCGGTGAATGCGCGAAGGCGGAGCGTCTGTCACCACCAGCACGGCCTCCAGATGGCAGGCCACCAGGGCCTCCAGGTCGGCCGACTGGCCGGGGCTCAGCCCCAGCCGGGTGGCGATGGCCCTGGCCTTGAGCGCCCCCAGCCGGTCGTGCTCGGGAAAGCGGATGCGTCCGTCGCGGGCGAAGAACCGGGTTTCGGGCTTGGCCAGGTCGTGGCATAGAGCCGTGAGGTAGAGCAGGCCCGGGTCCTGCAGGTGCGACTTGAGCCTTTCCGCGTGCTGCGGAAAGCGGGCGAAGTCTGCCCGGACCATGGCTCGCAGGCCGCGCCAGACCTCAAGCGTGTGCTCGTACACGTCGAGGTGGTGATAGTGGTTCTGGGTCACCGCGCGGCAGGCAATCAGCTCGGGCAAGCGCTCGTGGATCGCCTCGGGGTCTTCGAGCCAGCTCAGCTCGGCGGGCTCTTCGGGCTGTTGGACCAACAGCTGGCGCAGCTCACCCAGGCTGGCCCGTCGCATGGCCCGCCCGGTAATGCCGCAGCGGGGCTTGACATGGAGCCATTCAGGCTCGTAAACGGTCATCTCGACCTCGAACTCCCCGGCCTCGGTCAGGCGCACGTGGGTGAAGTCGCGCGGCTCACCGTACTTGCGGGTAGTCACCACCTGCAGCTCGGGGGAATGCCCCCCTGCGCTCAGGGTCGCAAGCACCCCCTCCAGGTCGCTGGTGTGAAGGTGAAGGTCGATGTCCGAGCCCAGCCGGATGTGCCCGGTCAGCACCGAGCCGATCAGGCGGGGCTGAAAGGGCTCGAGCAGCTCCATCAGTCCGACGGCCTGCCAGCGCATGCGCTCGAGCCGGTGGGTGTGGCTCTCGCCCTCAGTCTGACGGGCAATCAGCAGAAGTTGCTCATGCACCTCGCGGTTGCCGGGCAGGTGGTGGGTGCCCTGGCGTCGCGCGGCCAGGTGCTTGGCCTGGTAATATTCCTTGATTTCGCGGTGGTAGAGCAGGCGGGCCGCCTCGACGGCCACCCGGTGGCGAATGCTGGCGCGGTGCAGCGGTTCCCACTGCTTCATGGTCTGGGGGAGCCTGCGCTCCTTTCTTGATTCATGCGTTTTCTTACGCTTCGTCCTTGGCCCCGAAGCCGGGCGCTGAGATGGAGCTATGGTAACAGGGGCCGGGGTGCTCGGGCAAGTGGCCTGCCGGTGATTTTGAGATCCTGGATCCGATAAGAAGGAGATCTCTTTGTGGTAATGAAAACTGTTTATCATTTTGTCGACTCATCCACCGGAGGTTTCATTCAGTTTGCGATCAAGATTTTTTCTGGTTTACGGCTCTCTTGCTGTGGCTGCCTGCGCTGGCTCACCCCATGGACGAGCTCAGCCTGAACGTGCAGCTCGAGGGCTCACAGGCGCTGTCTGTGGCGCCTGCCCTACGCCCTGGTGCAGTTCATCGACGAGGATCAGGATCGAGTTCTCTCGTCCGAGGAGATTGCCCGGCATGGTCTGGAGCTGCTCCAACGGATGGGCGGGAAAGTGGCCGTTCGCTCGAACGGCCAGCCCGGCCGCCTCAGCCTGGAAGTCGACCCCCAGCCAGACCGGAATCCCGCAAATCTAGTAGACGGTCGCTGGACAGGTGGCAACCAGGATGCTACCATGGTTGCTACTCAAGAAGTCGGAGGCCGCAATGCCCAAGATCTCCATCTCGCTCTCGCCAGAGTTGCTCGCTTACCTCGACGAGCAAGGCCAGAATCGCAGCAAGGTGATCGCTGACCTTCTTTCAGAGCATCGGCAGAAGGTGCAATCCCTGGCGCTGGACTGCGTGTACGCCGACTATGCTTCCTTCTGCCGCGAGGACGATCAGGGCTGGTGGGGTGACTGGGAAGGCTCCATGCTGCGAGATCAAGATGCCTGACCCGCGTCGGGGAGAAATCTGGCTCGTTGGCTTCGACCCCTCGGTCGGCACCGAAATAAGGAAAGTCCGACCCGCTCTGATCGTTTCCAATGACAGCGCCAATCGAAACGCCTCCAAGGTGACGCTGCTCCCGATCACCTCCACCGTCCGGTCGATTCCAATCCTGGTTCTCATCGACCCCCACCCGCAGAATGGGCTGGATCGGCCAAGCTCAGTGCGCGTACCGGACGTATGCACCTTCGACAAAGCGAGGCTCAAACGGCCTCTCGGCCGATTGACCGCGGAGCAGATGACCGAGGTGAGTGAAAAGTTGGCAATCCATCTGGGTCTTTAAGCCCGCCAGGGCTTAACGCAATGCTTCAAGTTGTGCCCCTGGCGGGCGGCTAACACGTCTCCTCGGATGGTTGCAGCCACTGGTTCGCCTGTATGTAAGCAGGCTGCGTCGCTTCTGCTCAGGGAACCTACGTTGGGACCTTCAGGAACCAACTCCATCGTCAGTTCCTGAGGAGGGTGGTCTTGATCACCGCTCGATCACCAAACTCCGGGGCCGGGGCTTAGCGCTGATATAGTGTCCTTGAAATCGCCCGGCCCGAAAGGGACCCTGCAGGCATAGGTTAACGGGTTCAAGAGAAAGATCCAGACCGAGGTATCAACGATCACCGGAGCGCAGTTCCCGCAACGCTTTGTGATCGAAGTCGCCGCGGAACTGGATCCGCCCCGCCAACTCGGCCAGGTCGCGCTTCTTGCGGGCACGAATCAGCTCTCTGAGCGCCTCCCGGATCAACTCTCTCTTGGTTCGCAGCCCCGTAACCGCAAAGGCTTCGGTGACCAGATCGTCGTCCAGGACAACGTTCGTCCTCACGTCTTCATACCCCTCATACACCCATTTATGCACCGGCAGGCCATGCGTGTCACTCCGAAGCTGCCACCGTCCTGGGCAAGCGCAAGAAAGTTGTGGCAGTCCACCACCGTGACCAGCGTGTCCAGGCGGGCAAGATCGGAAAGCGTGGAGCCCGACTGGTCAACGAAAGTGAAGGTGGCCGCCACGGGCACGGGCTCGGAGATCCCCGTTGACTCGACCAGCAAGGAGAAGATCGTCGCGCAGGGTGCACCCGTTGCTCAATTCGGACCATGGACGTGCTTCTCGTGGCCGGTGCAGTCGGCCGGGCAAGGGCTGTTTTTCCTCTCGAGCCTGGTCGCGATGTCAACTCAGCGGGGGCTGGCTTCACTCACTTCGCGCAGCCTGGGGGGAAGAATATCCACCCCGAGAAGGCCCAAAACACTGCGCTGCATGAGCAGCCACAAGTTGACAGCCACAGCCTGGCGCTCCATCACGAGTGACACGAACGCGAGGAGCTTGAGCTCAACTACTCGTCGTGCTCCTCATCCTCCTCGCCCTCGTGCTCCTCTTCCAGCTCGATCTCGGGGTTGCCGATGACGTAGGTGGCGCCGTTGCTCAACTCCACGTCGACCTCTGAGTGACCTGCGACCTCTGTGCCTGCCAGGTACTCGATCTCCACATGAACGACATTGGTCGGCACTCCGGTCAGGTCGATGTCGGTGACGGCCGAGCGGGTCTCAGGGCCGAAGACAAGGACCAGCTCTCCATGCTCGTGCTCCTCCTCATGCTCATGCCCGTCCTGGGCCTGAATGCTCTCTCGATGGGCGTGATCGTGCTCGGCTTCTTCCTCTGCGAAGCCCGAGACCCGAAGCTGGTCGACCCCGTCCGGGAAAGGCTGATTGTAGCGCAACGCGAGCGTTCCCACCGAAGGCACGGTGATAACCTCGAAGGTATTGGTATTGCTTGCGCCCTCCCCGCTGCAGCCGCTCAAGAGAGCAACTGCGCAGAGCAGGACAAAGAGGTGGCGGGCCATAGAGGATCACTCTCAATCTGTAATGATAAGTCAAACTCATATCACCCGCTCGAGCCTCTGTCAATCCGCTTGACAGAATAAACGATAATAGAGTATCGTTTGTCATTATCAAGATGTATACTGGAGAAGGTTGAGCGATGCGCGCAATTCTTGTGGTCGGGCTGTTTGCGGTCCTGGCCACGCTTGCTCTTGCTGTAGAAATTCTAGGAACCCTGGAGGTAGAGGTCGTTTCCGCCACCACCGACCAGCCGGTGGCCGGCGCGACCGTGAAGGTGCGCCAGGCCAACGCGTCCAGCGTGACCGCCGAGGCGGTCACTGACGCTCAGGGAAAGGCCCGCTTCGAGCGCTTGCTCACGGGGGACTACACGCTGGAATTGAGCCATGCTGACTACGAGCTGTCTGAAGCCGAGGTGCGGGTGACGCCGGATGCCCCGGTCAAGTTCCAGGCCCTCATGCTCGCCAAAGGCGAGGAGACGGTGATCGAAGTGGTGCAGAGCCGACTGATGGTCAATCGGGGCAGCACTGCCCCAACCACCCGGCGCGATGCTCGCCAGATCGAGCAGTTGGCCAACAGCGCCTCGCTGCAGGATGTGGTGGGCACGATGCCAGGGGTTCAGACCAACTCGCTGGGCCAGATTCACGTTCGCGGCGAGCACAAGTCGGTGTCGCTTTCCATCGACGGACTGGACGTGCCGGTCACCATGGCCAGCTCCACCTCGCAGTTGATCGACCCCCGATTTCTGCAAAGCCTGGATATCCAGACCGGTGGGTTCGATGCCTCGGTGGGCGGCCAGACAGGCGCTGTACTGAACATGGTCACGCTCAGCCGCCCCGAGCCGTTCGTCGAGGTGACCACCCGGGGTGGCAACGTAGGTCAGGTGGAAGGCCTCATTCGGGCGGGTGGGTCCAACGAGGACAAGACTTTCGACTACTTCGTGGGCGCCCGGCTCGGTCGCACCGACATGCGCTTGGAGGCTCCCAATCCCACCGAGCAGACACTCAACAATACGGCCACCGACACCAATCTCGTGGTTCGCCTGCATGGCAAGACCGAGCAAGACGACATTGGATTCACGGTGGCCTACCAGAACGCCGACCTGGGGGTTCCTCAGACACCGCAGAATTTCGCCGCAGGAGTCATTCAGAGCCAGAACGACCGCAACACCCTGGCCGTGCTGTCCTGGCAGCGAAAACTCGGCGCGGATGGAAATCTGCAGCTGGGTTTGAGCTATCTGAGCTCCGCTCAAAGCGTCAACAACAATGGAGTCTTCACTCCCTGGTTCCCCATCAGCCCGGCGGTCGAGCCAGAGCTGGCCGAGGAGGGAGCCACCTCGCGGCCGGGCAACCCTGGCAGCCCTTATCTTCCGGTCACCGACCTCAAGCTGAGCCAGTTTCAACCCAGCCTGGAGTACACGCACCAGCTTGGGGAGGGCAAGATCAAGGTGGGTGCAACCGCCAACTTCATCCACAGCAACCAGTTCGTGGACGTGATCGATGCCGGCGGCGGAGGCGGGTTGCCCCAGAGCGACCCTACTTTGCCGCCTCCGGTGCGGTTCACCGCCAATGTGATCCGCGACGGCTTCTCGGGGGGCGTCTATTTCAGCCACACCGTGCCCTTCTCCGACGAGTTCACCCTCAACTACGGTCTGCGTGCCGACCGCTTCAACGACGGCTTTACGGTCAACACGGGCCAGATCAGCCCCTCGGTCAACCTGGCCTATGGCCCCACCGATACCCAGGTGTTTCGGGCCTCCTTCAACCGGCTCTTCCAGCCACCGCCGCTGGAGCTGAACGTGGCTGGAGGCAGCGGAGCTCTTCCTCAGCGCATCTCGGCCTACGAGCTCTCCTACGAGAACCAGCTGGCCTCCAACCTGGTGGGCAAGGTCGCTCTGGTGCGCAAGGACATCACCGATCAGGTGGATATCGCCCTGCTCATTCCCAACTCCAACATCCCCGTGTTCGCGCCCATCAACTTCCCTACCGCTCTCTACCAGGGGATCGAGCTGAGTCTCAACACCTCCAACCCCACTGGCTGGAACGGCTTCGGCACGGCCACCATTGGCAGCTCCCGCCCGCTGACTCCCAGCCCCCAGGGAGGGCACTTCCCGGAATACAACGACCACGACCAGCGAGTGCAGCTGACCGGGGGCTTCAGCCACACCTGGCAGGAGGGCTGGTTTGCGGGAGCCGATGGTTACTACGGCTCAGGCTACCCGCAGGAGCTCCTGCCACTTTACAATGCAATCGGGGTGAATCCGTTCGGCTATTCCGGGGAACGCATTCCTCGCTTCATCGGCAATCTACGCTTCGGCTACCGGCCCCGCGACGAGCAAGGCAAGCCCGTGAGCGGACCAGGATTCAGCGTGGACGTGCTTAACCTCTTCGACGACCGGACGCTGCTAAATTTCTTCAGCGAGTTCTCCGGCACCCGGTTCGTTCAAGGCCGGCGAGTGCTCTTGAACGCGACCTACGAATGGTGAGCATGAGCCTGCTGGCGGGCGAGGGAGTTGTCATGATCGAAACACTCAAAATGGGCGGGGTGGTGATGATCCCGCTTCTGATCGGGTCCATCATCACCCTGGCGGTGATTCTGGAGCGCCTGTTCACCCTGCTCGCGACCGAGCGGGGAGGCGACGCCTTCCGTAGCCGTCTCTGCCAGCACATCCGAGCCGGCCAGCTCAAGGAGGCTCAGGAGTGGCTGCGCGGCCTCAAGGGCCCGGTGGCGGCCGTAGCCCGGGCGGCGGTGGACTCCTGGGAGAAGCCCACCAGCGTGCTGGAAGCCACCATGGCGGCGGCGGCGCGTCGGGCGGTGCCTCCGCTCGAGCGCCATCTCTCGGTGCTGGAGACGGCCATCACGGCTGCTCCCCTGGTTGGTCTGCTGGGCACCATCACGGGCATGATGGGCGTCTTCCGGGTGGTGGCTCAGCGCCTGGCTCACGATCCGCAGGCCGATACCAGCCACGTCACCGCCGGCATTGGCGAGGCCCTTGTGGCCACCGCCTTCGGCATCCTGATCGCGGTGATTGCGGTGCTCTTCTACAACTCTTTCCGTGGCTGGATCGACGCCCTGCTCGATGAGTCCGAGCTGGTGGCGGCCGAGGTCATGCTGCTGCGAGACGACAAGTGAAGCTGTTCGGCGAACGACGGCGTAAGCGACCCGGCCGGCTCGAGATCATCCCCATGATCGACGTGATGTTCTTGCTGCTGGTGTTCTACATTCTCTCCACGGCCGCGCTGGTCCACCAGCAGGCCATCCCCGTCGACCTGCCCGCCGCCAACACGGCAGAGGCGGGTAAGGAGGTGCCCGAGGTCACCGTTACCGTGACCCGGGCGGGCGAGATCTACCTGAACAAGGATAAGGTGGACCCTGGCGGTCTGGCCCAGGCTGTCCAGCAGATGGCCCGGACCCATCCCGAAGGGATGCGCGGTCTGCAAGAGCACGGCGTGATTCTCAACGCCGACATGCAGGTGATGCACAAGCAGGTGGTCGAGGTGATGGATACCCTGCGCGGCCTGGGGATCGTGCGCTTCGCCATCGCGACCGACTCGCACGGGACGACTCCTTGAGCTGGCGCTGGCTGCTTTTTTCGATGGTCTTGAACCTGCTGGTCATCGTGCCGCTCTTCTCGGCCTGGCTGCAGGCCAAACCCCCCCGCCAGCGTCCCCCGGTCCGGCCCCGGGTGGAAGTACGCCTGGTCAAGCCCCGTCCCAAGGAGATCCCGAAACCCAGGCCTTCGGTGACGCCAAAACCAAAGCCGGTGGTCCGGGTCACTCCCAAGCCCGTCGCCCGGGTCACCCCGAAGCCAGCGCCCAAGCCCAAGCCCAAGCCTGTGGCCCGGGTCACACCGCGCCCCCGGCCCAAGGTGACCCCGCAGGCGGTCCCGACCGCCCGCCCCCGCCCGGCCAGGACGCAACCCGCACGTCCGGCGGCCAGCCGGCCCCGCCCGGCCCAGGGTCGGCAGGTGGCCAGTCGTCCGGCTCCCCGGCCTCGGGTCCTCACCAGCGGGCCGGCCACGCGCCCCGAACAGCCTGTCGCGCCCTATCCTCCGGCCGAGCCCGTGGCGGTGGGAACCCCCGTTCCCGAGCCGGCCGGTGACCCGGCCGGAGACCCCGCCGGCGATCCGACCGCCCCGCCTGCCCCTCCGGCCCCTCCGGCTCCTCCGGCGCCGGTGTCTCAGCCGGATCAAGTGGCTCCCCCTCCGCCTCCGCCACCGCCACCCCAGGCCCCGCCGCCACCACCGCCGCCAGCTCCGGTCGCGATGGCGCGCTCGGGCAGCAAGAAGGGTCGCATGGTCCACCAGGCGCCCTTTCCCGACCTGCCGGCCGAGGTGCGCCGGGAGCTGACCAGGACCAGCGTCCGGGCGCGGGTGGAGATCTCGGCCGATGGGAGCGTGAAGGTGCGCCTGCTCGAGTCTTCAGGCAACCGCGAGGTGGACGAGATGGCCATCCGGACCTTGCAGGAGTCCACCTGGGAGCCGGGCACCCGCAACGGCGAGCCGATTCACTCCATCGAGATCATCCGCTTTAACCTGCAGGTTCAGTAGTCTCGATTGCGGCCAGTCGGTCCAGAGATCAGCGGCCTGCGACGAGCACAGAGCGCTCAGTCGAGGACCTTGAGCTTGAGCGAGCCGGCCACGTTGATCCAGCTGAAGTCCCGGTTGCCCTGGGACATCTTCAGGTGGGTGGCGTCGACGTAGACCTCGTTCCACATGGGATCGACGCTGACCCACTGGTGGCCGTCGTGGATCTCGGCCCAGGCATGCCAGGCGAACATCGGCTCGGACTGAGGCGACACCAGACCGCCCACCTCGCGGGCGGGAATGCCCAGAGAGCGGGCCAGGGCCACGAACAGGCGGGCGTGCTCGGTGCAGTCGCCGGCCTTGTTGGCCAGCACGTCGCGGGCGGTGCGCGCGTTGCGGGAATAGGACTTCTCCAAGTTTTTGTAGAGCCAGTCCTGAAGGCGGTTGGCCTGCTCGACCGGGGTGCCCGGGCCGGCGATTTTGCGGGCCAGCTTCTTGATCACCTCATCCTGCTCGAGCTCAGGGGTGGCTTTCAGGTTCTCCTTGCGCTCGGCGGCCGAGATGGCCTGCTTGTCCTTGACCCGGAAGTCGCGCTTGAGCGTCCAGACGGTCTTGCCCTGGCGAATCGCCGCCTTCTGGCGGTGGGAGGCGGGCAGCTTGAAGCCATCGGCCCCCTCCACTTCCAGCTCGAGCTGCTCCAGGTCGTCCTTGTCCAGAGGGCGGTCGATGCGCAGGGCAGTGATCTCCAGCATGTCGACCGGAACGTCCATCCGCCTGGCCAGCTCTTCTTCTTCGGCGCGCAACTCGATCACGCCGCCCACGGTGGCTTTCCAGGGAGTGCCGTCAGCCTGCAGCAGGGCGTCCATGCGGCCTCCGTCATGCACGATGGTCGTCCGATACAGAGCCGTTCGTACCCCGCCCCACAGGATGCTCTCCCGGCCCTCGAGGATCACCTCGTCGGCCGTCTCGACGGGATCTTCGTCCCAACTCGCGCTGTACTGCTCGAACTTGTCGCCCGCTCTGGCGGTGCGCAGCCAGCGCTCGAACTGGCGGGCGTGCTCGAGGTTGTCGCGCTCGACCCTGACTTTGCGCCGGGTGACCCGCCCCTGGCTGGTGGTGCTCACCTCGTACTCGCTGGCTACCGGCTTGACGCGGGTCTCGGTCCGGTTGCCGTCCTCGTCCTCGGTCTCCTGGGCCGACACAATCTCGCCCTTGCCGTCCAGGGCGTAGACGGTCTCGGCTTTGGAGTCGAGGCTCGATTTCTGGCCCATGAAGGTGATGCGCATGGAGAAGTTCTCGCGGAAGACGAGCACCTGGCGACCCTGGCGAGACTCGAGCTGAAAGCTCATCAGGGCCCAGCCAGCTTTTTTGCCGGCCATATAGACCCCGTAGCTGTGCCGACCCTGAATGCGACGAGCGTAGTCTTCCAGCGACTCGTTGGCGGGCGGCGGCTCCACCGTGACGCTTGGAGAGGCGGAGGGGGTCTGTGTCGCGCTGGGGCTGGAGGAGGGGCTCGGCGTGGGCGCGGGGGGGGGAGAGCATGCCAGCAACAGAAGCAATGCCAGAAGGGTGAGACGCATCGGTAGCCAGTTGGCTGCCGGGCCGAGCGAGACCTTCAGCGACGGCGGAACTTGTGGCTTTGCTGCTGCCAGCCGCGGTTCTTGCGGTTGCGCCGCGAGCCCTGATGATAGGGGCGTTGCTGCTGCTGGGATTGATTGGACTTTTGGGCCTGGCGCTTGGCTCGTAAGTGGCGCTCGGGAGCCGATGGGCCCAGAGCGCGGGTGAAGTCGATCCGATCGGCCCACTCGGGATGGTCGATGAAGGGGTTGCGGTTGCCCTGCAATTCGGCGATGGCCACGTTGCGGTGGCGCTCATACAGCCCCGGAGGGTCGCTGCGGTGCCATTCCAGCAGGGTCTTGAGGTCTTCGGGTTGGATCTCGCGCGGATCATCGCCCACCTTGCACGGATAGCGCAGCAGAAAGTAGAGCGTGGCCCGGGCCACCGCCCCTTTGCCGGCGGCCGGCTCGTAGCGGTTGTCGTGGTAGGGCGCATAACCCTTGCCATCGGCTCCGTCATACTCGGGGAAGTCCACCAGGCGGCGGCTGGAGCGCTCGCTGTTGGTGTCCTGGTTGGCCGTGAAGAGATGGTGCAGGTCGCCGTTCATGGGGGCCCGATCGCCGAACCAGATGCGGGGGACGACATGCTCGCAGTTGAAGGTGCTGCGGATCTCGATCTCGGCGATGCGGCGAGCCAGCTCCACAGCGTTGGTGGGCCCTTGCTTGAGGGCCTGCACCCACTGGGCGGCTTGCTGCTCCAGCGAGCGATTCTCATATCGGGTCACTTTGCGCATCTTGCCGCGCTTTTTGACCTGCGTCTCGCCCACCGGCACCTTGATCTTGAAGTCCTCCGGCTTGCCGCGCACGGGGGCGTCCACGGCCACCGGGTTGGGGTCGTAGATGCACTTGAGTCGCAGGTTGGGGCGCAGATCCACCCAGCCGTAAAGGTATTCGGCCGGCTCGTAGCCGCGCCGGGTGGTGTGGGTCTCGGTGACCAGCTCGCTGAGGCGACGATACAGATCTTGCGGCGAGCCCTGGCTGTCGAATTTGTCGTAATAGCGACGCTGGGCCTCCTGATCGGCGCGAGCATCGTAGTAGGGCTTGCCAGCCCGCAACAGGGCGGCCGCCAGGGCCGGAGGCTGCTCTTTCTCGCCGCCCAGCTCCACCCGGTCGAGGGCCGGGGCGCGGGACAGACGAGGACCACCACTGGTCGAGAACCGGGAGACGCTGCGCAGGGGGTCCATGGACTGCAGCCTACACGGTGGCCCTGAATTTTCTCGGAAGAATCGAGGCTGCTGCTGGCCTGGCCTGGGGCGGGATCAGGCTCCGAACAGCCGCCGCACCCAGCCGGGCACCTTGCGCTCCAGCCAGGCCAGGCGAGCTTCGAGCTGGCGGACCCGCTCGTTCAGCTCCCCCTTCTCTTCCTGGAGCTGGCTGCGGTCCCTCAGTGACTCGGCGTTCTCAGACAAACATTTCTGGGCGCCGGACAACTGCACCTGAGCGGTGATCAGTTGCTGCTCCAGGTGGCGGTTGCGTTTCTGGGCCTGGCGCCGCTCCTTACGCTCGAGGCGTAAGAGGGCAATGGACTCCAGATGCACTTCCATGGGCACCACGGTGAGCCGCATGTCCAGGCTTTTGCTGAGGGGCACGGGCAACTCGCCCTTGAGCCGCTTGACCTCGGTCTCGGGGATGCGCTGGGTGCCGTCGGCCCCCACCAGGAAGCGCACCTGCCCGTGTTGGAGCGAGTCCTTGAGCTGATCTTCGGTCCACCCGACCGCCTGAATGAACTCGCTGGCTGACAACAGACGAATCTCATCGGTTCGCATACGCATGATTGAAGAATTCTCCAGTCAACTTGAAAAATCCTCTCGTCGGGCGCTTTGAATGTGCTTGAGCAGGTACACGGACAGGGGCTGGCCCAGGCTGGGGCTGAAGCGGTTGAGCCACCAGAGGAAGGTCGCATGACGGGGATAGGTGACCACCGCCTGGTTGCGGTCGATCCCTCGGAGCAAGGCCCGTACGGCCGGTTGGAGAGGGGAGATCGGCAGCGGCAGCCGGCCCTGGAGATGCTCGATATCCAGGTTGACCGTGCGGCAGGCCGAGAAGAGGCCCGTGCTCAGGAAGGCGGGGCAGAGGGTGGTGACCTTGACGCCGTGCTGGCCCGCTTCCAGGCGAAGGTCCAGGCTGTAGCGCACCACCGCCGCTTTGGAGGTTGAGTAGGCAAGCATGCCCGGGAGCCCGACCAGCCCTGCCAGCGAGGCGGTGGTTACGATGTGGCCACTGCGCCGGGGTCGCATGCGTCGGTAGGCCGTCTGGCAGCATCGCACCACTCCCATCAGATTCACCTCGAAGAGATCGTCGAAGTGCTCGGCCGTCAGCTCGTGGGCCATCCCCGCCAGGGCGAAACCAGCGTTGGCGAAGGCGTAGTCGACCGGGCCGAAGCGCCGTTCGGCCTGCTCGAAGAGGTCCTCCACCTCCTCTGCCTGGCGTACGTTGCAGGCGTGCGGGCAAACTTGCAGGCCCCGACCGGTGAGCTCGGCGGCCACCGTTTCGGCGAGCGGGGCATCCAGGTCACTCACCATCACTCGGGCTCCGTGGCCAGCCATCTCCTCGGCCAGACCTCGTCCCAGACCGGAGGCCGCACCCGTGATCACCACGGTCTTGCCCTGATAGCGACTCATCGATTCAGCTTGCCGGTGGCTACACTCCCGCGCGTTGACCAGTTCAGAATTAGAGCGCGCGGGAGCGTAGACAATCTGTTGAACAGCGCCGCGCTCATTCCTGAAGCGTTCAACGCGCGGCGCCTTAACGGCCCAGCTCCCAGTCGGTGATGGTCCACTGGGTGTAGGGACGAGAATCGCTGAGATAGAGGCTGGTGTAGGCCCGCTTGCCTTCGCGGGAGATGCAGGAGAGATCGTAGTCTCCCATCGGAAGCTCAAAGGTGTGGCTCGACTCGGGCTCGATCCGTTTGGTGCAATGGCTGCCGACGGTGACGTCGATTTGGGACTGGGAATTGTTGTAGACCGTCAGCCAACCGGTGCGCTCACCGGCCGCGGGCAGAAGGCTCAAAGAGAAGAGCAAGAAGAGAACCAGAGCTTGACGTTTCATGGGGGTAGTCTAGCCCACTCTCTTGAAAGTGAGCTGAAAAGGGGATCGGAGTTGCCAACGGGAACCTCTGACGTCTGGGGGTATTGTGTTCGATAAACTGCTCTCTGCCTTCAAGAAGAAGTCTCCGGCCAGGGCCCCCGAGCCTCAGACTCCGGTCCGGGCCGAACAAGCTGCCCCTGTCAGCATCGACAAGCCCATGTACGCCGCCATCCAGGCCGTCTGGAAGCAGGATCACATGGCTGCCTCGGCTCACTTTGGCGAGGCACTGCGCAACCGGAGCGGGGGAGGGCTCTCCGAGCCACTCAACATGTCCCTTCGCACCGTGGCCGAAGTGGTGCAGGGCTTCCGAGGCGGCTCTCCGATGGAAATTTTGCGCAACCACCAGAGCTTTCTGATTCAGTGCTTCTCGGCCCAGCCCATCCACCTGCGCAAGTTCGAGCCCGCCAAGGTGGCCCGCTTCGCTCACGCGCTCTGGATGCTGCAGTATCTCTACTGGCATTGCAGACAAAAGGGCCACGAGTACGCCCTGGAGCGTATCGGCACCGACCACGGCTTCATGTACAGCACAGCCGTCGACGTGCTGACCGGGGTGGGGATGACCCGCAATGAGATCAATCAGGGAGGCATCCGCCCCCTGGATGAGGAGCCGCCCTCTTCAGGCTGATTCGAGGCTGGCCAGCAGCTTGGTGGCCAGGGCCGCCTTGCCCATGCTCTGATAGGTGGCCGCCAACTCGCGGGTCACATCGGGGTTGGGCTTGAGCTTGAGAGATTTCTGGAACTGCACCACGGCTACTTGAGGCTGACCCCCGGCGATCAGAGCCCTGGCCAGGTGGATGAAGAGCTGGGCGTCATCGCTCTTCTGGCTGGTGAGATCCCGGTAGAAGGCCACTCGCTCGGGGCCTTCGAGCCGCGAGTTGACCTCTTTTAGTGCCTGAATGTCGTGGCTGTCGGTTAGCAGTCGCTGTCGGGCCGAGGCCAGAGGATCGGGCTCGGGCTCGGCGACGACCGGCTCGGGCTGGGAAAGCACCGCTTCCAGCGAAGCCTCCAGGCTCTGCAGGCTGCGCTCGGCCGGGGCCACCTCTTCTGATGGCGGAGCTTCGATCGAGGCTTCCCCGGTCGGAGGCTCCATTTGCAGGGATTCTCCCGTCACGGTCTCGGACTCGCCTGGAGTCGCGGTCGTCTCAGGCTCGGGGGTCGGAGCGGCTGTCTCGGGCTCCGGGGGCGACGTCTCAGGCTCGGGGGTCGGAGCGGCCGTCTCGGGCTCGAGGGGCGAAGCCATCTCAGGCTCGGGGGCCGAAGCGGCCATCTCAGGCTCGGGGGCCGAAGCGGCCGTCTCAGGCTCGGGGGTCGGAGCCGTCTCGGGCCCGGGGGTCGAAGCCGTCTCAGGCCCGGGGGCCGAAGCCGTCTCAGGCTCGGGGGTCGAAGCCGTCTCGGGCCCGGGGGTCGAAGCCGTCTCAGGCTCGGGGGGCGCCTCAACGGGAGCGGCGGTCGCTGTCTCCTCGACAGGGGGCTCCGCGGTGACAACCGGCTTGATGGCCTGAACCGCACCCGCGGAAGAGACGGCTTTCAGGCTCTCGCCGGAGGCTCCCGCTCGGGTCAACAGTCGCAGGCGAGCCCGGGCGCGCCGATACTCCACTTCCTGGCCCATATCCGTCGCCAGGGGCTCCCACACCGCCAGACCCTTCTCAACGATGTCCCGGGCTTCGGCATCCTCGGGATGAAGCTCGAGTCGGCGCAGACAATAGGGCATCGCCTCATCGTAGCGCTCCTGGCGCACCAGGAGGTCGGCCATGGCCCCGTAGACCTGACCAAGCCTTTTGCTGATTGCCTCGTCGAATTGAACCTCCAGGCAGTTCTCCAGCAGCCATACGGCTTCGTAGAGTGCGCCCAGGGCCAGCCGGTCGGATGCGGCCAGGCTGGTCTGGAAGTAAAGGTCACGCACGTCGCCGGCCTCAGGGTTCTCGTTGAGCCAGTTGCGACAAAGCTCGAGGGCCATGATCGAGCGGGGTGTGCCTTCCCACAGAGAGCGCGCCTGGGCCTCTTCTTCAAGGCGCTCTACCTCACTCATCAGCTCGGCTGCGGTGGTGGGCACGAAGGGCTCGGCCTCGGCCGGCAGCTCGCCGGCGGGCCTCGCCTCGCCGTCGTCCTCCGGCGCGATCAACTCTTGCTCAAGAATGGCGCTGCCGCCGACCCCATTCCCGCTGCTGCGAGCTTGCTCTGGCTCGGCCGTCTCCAGAGGCGGATGCGCTTCGCTCAGCTCGTGCTGCGCCTCCGGCTCGGCCGAATCCTCCCTTTCCCGGGTGGTTTCCTCGGTGGGAGCTGATGCAGCCGCCGGTTCGTCCATCTGGCCAGGAGCGGTCTCCAAACCTGGGCCGCCCCCCTCAGGGGCCTCGAGGCCAAAGCTGCTCTCTTGAGGCGGCGGGGCGGGGGTCTCGAAGCCAAAGCCGCTCTCTTGAGGCGGTGGGGCGGGGGTCTCGAAGCCAAAGCCGCTCTCTTGAGGCGGCGGGCCGGCGGTCTCGAAGCCAAAGCCGCTCTCTTGAGGCGGTGGGGCGGTGGTCTCGAAGCCAAAGCCGCTCTCTTGGGGCGGTGGGCCGGCGGTCTCCAAGCCAAAGCCGCTCTCTTGAGGCGGTGGGGCGGTGGTCTCCAAGCCAAAGCCGCTCTCTTGGGGCGGTGGGGCGGCGGTCTCCAAGCCAAAGCCGCTCTCCTGAGGCGGCAGGGCAGCGGTCTCAAAGCCAAAGCCGCTCTCCTGAGGCGGCGGGGCGGCGGTCTCAAAGCCAAAGCCGCTCTCCTGAGGCGGTGGGGCGGCGGTCTCGAAGCCAAAACCGCTCTCTTGGGCAGGCGGGGCAGCGGTCTCAAAGCCAAAGCCGCTCTCTTGGGGCGGCGGGGCGGCGGTCTCAAAGCCAAAGCCGCTCTCCTGAGGCGGTGGGGCGGCGGTCTCCAAGCCAAAGCCGCTCTCTTGGGCAGGCGGGGCAGCGGTCTCAAAGCCAAAGCCGCTCTCTTGGGGCGGCGGGGCGGCGGTCTCGAAGCCAAAGCCGCTCTCTTGGGGCGGCGGGGCGGCGGTCTCAAAGCCAAAGCCGCTCTCTTGGGGCGGCGGGGCGGCGGTCTCAAAGCCAAAGCCGCTCTCTTGAGGGGGCGGGGCGGAGGTCTCAAAGCCAAAGCCGCTCTCTTGGGGCGGCGGGGCGGCGGTCTCAAAGCCAAAGCTGCTCTCTTGGGGCGGTGGGGCGGCGGTCTCAAAGCCAAAGCCGCTCTCTTGAGGGGGCGGGGCGGAGGTCTCAAAGCCAAAGCCGCTCTCTTGAGGGGGCGGGGCGGCGGTCTCAAAGCCAAAGCCTGTGTCGGTCGGGAGAGCGGTTTCGAACGCGTTCTCGGGGGCGGGCTCGAATGCCAGCGCGTTGTCAGGAGGAGCGGCGGACTCTTCCACCGGAGCCTCAAAGCCAAAAGCGCCAGCAGGCGTAACGCTCCCGTTGTCTGCGACCGAGGCGACGACTGGCTGAGCAGGCTGAGCTGACTTAGCAGCAAGGGGTTGAGGCGCGACTGCTGAGGCCGCGGTAGCTTCCGTGGGTGGGCCCCAGGCCTCGGCGCCGGCGGGGGGGCCAAGCGAGCCGGGCTCGCCCGAGTCGGGAGGACCGAGACTCACAGGTCTCGGCGGAGCGCCACTGGCGGCGGCAGCAGCTGTCACGGCCAGCTCCTGCGCTTCGGGTGTCGCGGGGAATCTGGCGGTGAAGGCTCCCACCAGCGCCTTCAGTGCTTCCAGCTCTTTGCGCTGACCAAGCTCGCGCACCCATGTCTGGTAGGCCTTCAGAATACGGGCCGGGCTCTCCCCGCTCGGAAGCAGACGTTGAGCCATGGCCACGGCTCCTCGCAGGTTACCCCTGGCCAGCGAGAGGTGCCCCAGCTCTTCGAGCAGTGGGAACGAGTTGGGAAAGAGCTCGGTGACCCGGTCGAGGTACTCTTGAGCCAGATCAAACTCCGAGCGGGCCCGATGCAACTGGCTCAAAGCAAGCAGAGAGTCGGGATGCTTGGGCTGGATTCGAAGGGCGGTCTGAAAGCTAGCGCTGGCCTCGTCCAGTCGACCCTGCAGCAGCAGAGCTTTGCCCAGGCCGAAATGTCCCTCGACCCGGTCTGAGCCGACCCGCAGGGCGGCTGTGAAGGCTCGCCCGGCATCCTCCAGGGAGCCGCGATGAAGATACATGAACCCGAGCTGCGATTGCAGCTCGAAATGATGGGGAAAAAGCGGACCGGCCTCGATCAGCACGCGAGAAGCCTCTTCCAGCCGACCAGCCCGCTGCATGCAAGAGGACAGGGCCAGGGGAAAGCGCGGGTCGGTTTTGGCCATGTCCCAGCCGTAGCGCAACGAGGTGGCAGCCTGCTCGAACTGGCTCATTCGAAGCTGCAGCTGTCCGAGTTGAAAGAATGCCTCCGGATTGCGCGGGTCGAGCTGAACGGCCCGAGAATAAGCCCGCAGTGCGTTGCCCAGGTCGTTGATCTGCTGGTAGGCGCGGGCCAGTGCCAGAGTGATCTCGACATCGTCGCTGGCGCGAGACAGAGCGGTGTTGAGTGTGTCGATAGCTTGCTTGGGATCGCCGAGCTGCAGGTAGAGATTGGCCAGCTCGACCTGAGGCTGGATGTTGGAGCCCGAGGCCGCCACCGCTTTCTGGTAGTAGTCCACGGCCAGATCGTAACGATACAGCTCGCGGGTGCAGCGGGCCAGCCCCAGCAAAGCGTCGGCGTTGTCTGGTTTGAGCCGAAGGGCGCCCTCAAAGCGCTCACTGGCCATGTCGAAGCGCCCCTGGCGCTGCAGGATGTCTCCCCAGCCCACCAGGTAGCGCGGCTCGCGAGGAGCCAGCTGACAGGCTCGCTCGATGCTGCGCAGGGCCAGGGCCGTTGAGCCGGTGCGATCCTGAGCCTGCGAGAGCAGGTAATAGAGCTCGGGGTCGTTGGGTCGGACCTGAAGCAGCTGCTGCAAGCTGCGCATCGCTTCCGCAAAGAGCCCGCCTTCGAGCCCCACTTTGACGGCCAGCTCGTGGGCAGGCTCGTGGCTCGGCCTGAGTCGGAGCGCATTGCCGATGGCCTGCATGGCCTCGGGGTATCGGCCAAAAAGGCCGTGAGCGCGAGCTAGATGGACGTGGCTGTCGGGATCATCTTGATCGACTGACGTCTCCCAGGCGAAGATGTGCAGCGCCGACTCCACCCGCCGGGCGACCTCGCCGTCACGAAGGCGTCGCAGGTCCGGCTTGAGCTCGAGGGCACGGGAAAAGTCTTCTAGAGCTTGGGCGTAGTTGTGCTCTCGCGTAAGAAGACAACCGCGGAACAAGAAAGCCAGCCCGTTGTCGGGCTCGTGCTCTACGGCCTGATTATAGGCCTGCATGGCCTCTTCGACCTTGCCCTCGCCCTCCAGGCGGGTGGCCTGATTCAGCAGCTCCAGGGTCTCTGGCATAGGGGTAAACCTTTCAAGAACGGCGGGGATTCATTCCTTCCAACCGGCAAGAAGTTCGCGAGAATTCCAGCGACGACAGGAGCGGCCGACAATTCATCGCAGGCCAGATGCCCGGGAGCATTCCTCCCGCCTTGCGCTGCTTTGTTCTGCTCAGGCGCGACCGGCAATCGATTGGACAGCGCCGCGCAAATTCCTGAAGCGGTCGATGCGCGGCGCCTTAAGTTGAAGATTCTGCCCGTTCAGGGACGGCCCAGCTCCTCCAGGCGCAACTGGAGGCGGTCGACCTGGTTGTCGAGCTGGTTGCCGCCCAGCTCATCCATGGACTGGCGAGTCCGGTTCACCACCTGCTCGAGCTCTTGCAGCGATTCTCTGCTGACGGCCTGGTCGTGCAGGCCCTGGTCTTGCCTCTCAACGCGGTCGAGTAGCTCGACGAGCTCGTAGCGGGTGATTGCTTGGGAGCCGTGCAGGGAGCCATCGAGGTAACCTCGCATGATTCCCTGTGCTCTCAAAGTCTTGACGGCCTCTTGCGCCCAGGGAGGCGCCGCCTCCTCGGCACGGGCCGGGAGGAGCAGGTTGATCGCAAGAGCGACCGCCACGGTCCATCGGTTCATTCGGTAAATTTCCTCACAGAAGGCTGCAGGCCTTCATGGAGGTTCTCAACTGCTCGGCCTTCCGGGTTTCACCGGCCCGGCCGTAGAGGGTCAGCAGCTCCTCGTAGAGACCGGCATAGGCGGGGTTGAGCTTTCCCTGGTTGAAGGTCAGCTCGGCCGCTTTCTCGGCCAGCCGGATGGCCCGCTCCACACTGGCCCCGGCGGCGAAATAGCCGGCCAACACGATCAGGGGATCTGGCCCGAGTTGCGAGGAGTCTTCCAGAGCGGTCGCTTCCAGTCGATCCCATTCGGCCAGCTGCTCGGGCGTATGCCGGGTCAAAGTCGCAACTCCCCCCGGTCTTTCGATCTCCTTCTCGAAAACATTGATCTGGTAGTCTCCCGGCTTCAGTGAGGACATGAAAGGCCCCAGGTCAACCTGGTTGACCGCGATGTCGGCCACCTCGAATAGAGTCTGTGGTTGGGGGCCCGTCACGTCATCCCCATCCCCGATTTCCGTGACCTGGACTCGGAATGGGTCCTGCATGGCGCTGCCGTTCCTGGCTGTCCAGGTCACCATCGGGCTGCCGTCGGCCCGATACCAGACTCCGACCAACAGCGGCCCGGCCCGCAGGGACGTTCCTGCCATGGATTGGGTGTTGCCCATGGAGCGGTCTAGCGTCAGTTTTCCCCGGCTGCTCGTGCGCGTGAGCTGCGAAGCCGGGACTCCCTGACTGCCGCTGGCCTGAATGACCGGCCGGCAGGGCCCCTTGATGTCCTCGCGATGATTGTCGGCGAAGAAGACCACCGAGGCGGTGGCTCCAGCCGGTATCTCCAGCTTGATGCCTGGGGCCACGCGCAGGACGCCGCGGACCGGGGCGCCGTCCACCTTGACTCCTCCGCTATGGCGCAGGATGAGGGCCACCGGTTGCTCGGCCGCCAGCGAGTCCGCTCCCAGCAAAAGCGCGAGCAGAAGGATTGTTCCCAACGTTTTCATGATTGCCTGCCTTGATCTTCTCCCCGTTCAGGTATGTCATCGCTCCCCGAGTTCCTGCGGGAAGGTCTGCCGACCGGGGGCAGAAAAAGGGCACTCAGATGAGTGTCCTGCCCCAGAGCTCCTCGCGCCTCAGTCTGCTGGCAAGGGTCGTGCTGCCGCTGGCGGTGCTGTTGGCCTGCCTGAGCTGGTGGAGCCACGATCAGCACAATCCCCTGAGCGATCTCGAGCTGCGCTGTCTGGATTATCTTTTTGTGACCCGTCACGCCATCCACGGACCCGAGCCGGTCGATCCCCGGCTGGTCATCGTGGCCATTGACGAAGCGACCTTTGAGGCAATTGGCAAGCCGACGATGCTCTGGGGGACCGACTACGCCCAGCTCGTGGCCGCTTTGAAGCGAGCTGGAGCGGCCTGCGTGGGCCTGGACGTGATTTTGAATTTCAGCGCGGGCCAGGTTCCTGAGCTTCAGCCGCTGGTCGAGCAGGCTGAGAATGAGATGGCAGAGGCGATTTTCAGCCACCAGCTCGTGATTATCCAACTGGCCGGCGACGACGCCTCGGCTCACTCCTCCCAGGCCCTTGTGGCGGCAGCCAGCGCGGAGGCGCTCGAGGTCTCGGCCAACGTGATTCGGGACGGCGATGGTCTCTACCGTCGTTTTCCTCTGGTCTTCCAGGAGGATCAGGTCATGGTCTTCTTTGCTCGCATGCTCGAGCTGGGCACTGGAGGGAGGTTCAAGCTCAAGGGGGATCAGGTTCTCTTCGAGGATCGCCTGGTCGTGACTGAATTGCCCGGGCCAACCCTGCGCTTCAACGTGCCGGGCCCACCCGGCACGATCCCCTCGGTCTCAATGGCTGGCCTCATCGAGCGGGTCCGCAAAGGCGAGCCGCTCAGCGAATTCAAGGGTAAAATGGTCTTCATCGGGCCGGCCGCTCCCAGTATGCAGGATTATCGTCCCACCGCTTTCCTGCTCAAGGGCCAGCAGCATCTGGGCATCGAGTTGCACGCGGCCGCCGCCAACACGTTGCTGACACAACGCTCTATCCGCCCCCTGCCGGTAGCCCTTTCGGCTGGACTGACGTTTCTCGGCCTTCTCCTGGTCGGCATGCTGGCTGCCATTCTCCCGACTCGCGTCGCTGCGGTTTGTTTTCTGGGTCTGGGGCTCTCCTATCTACTGGCAGCCGAGGAGCTTTTTGCCCGCACGGGACTGTGGCTCCCCATCGCCGTGCCGGCCATCGGGGGCCTGGTGGGGCTGTCGGGTGGATATCTGGTGCGGTATCTGGCCGTCAACCAGTACAACCGGCTGGTCAAGGAGCTGTTCGGGCGCATGGTCGACCCTCAGGTGATGGGCGAGGTTCTGCGGAACCCTGACTTCGCGGCTTTCGGCGGGGTCCGCCAGGAAGTGACCATCTTCTTCTCGGACATCAACAACTTCACGCCCATGTGCGAGGGACATGCGCCGGTGGATGTGATCCAGATGCTCAACGACTATTTCGCAGAGATGGTTCGGATCATCAAGACCCAGAAAGGGACCCTCAAGCAGTTCGTCGGCGATGAGATCATGGTCATCTTTGGGGCCCCCGGTCAGATGCACGATCACGCCGCCCGAGCGGTGGAGACAGGTCTTTTGATGCGAGAGCGCCTGGCCGAGCTGAGCGCCCGGGCAGGCGGGAAGGATGGCTTTTACGACGTCAAAATCGGCATTCACACCGGACAGGTCGTGATGGGTTACGTCGGGTCGGAGCTGCGCTCGGAGTACGCCGCCGTGGGAGACGTGGTCAACCTGGCCGCCCGCATTGAAGCCACCACCAAGAGGCTGGGGGCCGACATCCTGGTCAGCAAAGCCACCAAGGTGGCGGCCGAGAAGCTTCTGCCCGGCCTGGAGTGGACTTCCTGCGGATTGCAGGAGTTCAAGGGAAAGACCGAGCGGGTGGAGCTCTTCACGGTGCGTCGCAGGGGGATTGAACATTCCCCAACCCCCAGCGAGGGAGTGAACAGCGGCCCGGCGAAGTGACTCCAGGTCGCGTGGGCCCGGGCCGTCCTCCGGGGCGCCGCGCGTTGGACTCTTCAGGAATCAGCGCGGCGCCGTTCAAAAGATTGTCTCAAGTCCCGCCCGTTCTGACTCTGAGCAGGGCAACGTGCGGGGCTTCAGAAGGGGACAGTGACGAGGTCCACCGGGGGGAGAAGAGAAATCTGGTGGCCGGCTCCATGCGAGGGACACTCGTCGAATTCAATGTCAGAGCTTGAACGCCTAACGGAGTTCCTGCGTGGCTCGAGCGAGCCATGGGAGCCCCCCTGGTTTCGTCCCGAAGATCTGCTGTGGCACAGTTACGTCGAGCTGCAGGCGGTGCGAGTTCGAGCCGATCAATCGCTCCACGCCGCTCTGACGGATGCTTTTGAGCTGCTTCATTCCAACCCCCGTCTGCGTCTGGCCTTCAGCCAGCTGTGGTTGACCCGGCCCCAGACCCCGCTCGAAAGCACCTTCTGGCGACTCACGCGGGACAAGGAAGATTTCTTGCTTGAGCCGGATGGTCTGGCGCGGCTGCGGGTCGAAGTTCTTGAGCCTTCGCGCCTGGAGCCGGCCAGGAAGGCCTTCCAGGCCGGAGCAGCTCCCGTTGAGCTGGCTCAGCTCCTCGAGCAGACAATCGAACGTCGCCCCGTCGCCATGCTGGTCCCCTCGAGTCCGGCCTGGCCCGAGCTGGTCGCGCCGCAGCGGATGTCCTGTGCCTTCGCCTGGCTGGCGGGTCAGAGTTATGAGCTGCCCGACGCTGGCTGGCAGGAGCCGGTCTGGGGAGTCGCCCCCTCGGTCGAGCAGAGAGCCGTGACCGAGCTTGTGCACAGGCATCCGGTGGTGGTGGTTCAGGGAGGGCCAGGAAGCGGCAAGACCCACCTGGCCGTGGCCCTGGCCGGTCACGCCCTGGCCCGTGGGCAGCGGGTACTGGTCGCTTTTCCCACAGTGACCTCCCAGAAGGTCTTTCAGAATCGGCTGGCCAGCATGCTGGCCCAGCCGCTCGCTCCGGGTGGCGACCTGGTGAAACTGCAGTCCGAGCTCGAAGAGGCAGAGCTCGATCTGTTCAAGAGGGTGGCCCAGGAGCAGGGCAGCCACGCGGCCGATACGGCCCGGGCGGTCGTTCAGCTCAAGAGTCAGCACGACTGGCTGGCCGGTCCGCTTCTGACGGTCGAGGTTCCGCTCTCCGACGCCGAGCTCGATGAGCTGTACGGTCTGTGCTCGGCAAAATCCGAGCTGGACGCTCCCCGAGGGAAGATGCCCGAGCCAGGCGATCTGATGCCCCCGCAGGACCTTGCCCGGTTGAACGACCTCGAGCAAGACCTGGGCCTGTCCAATGATACCTGTTGGGCGCGCGAGACCCCCCCCGAGTCACTGGATCCCCTGCTGGAGTCGGGTCGCCAGCTTTTCGAATCGCTGCAGGGTCAGGAAGACTGGTGGGTGCAGTGCGCCTGGTCAGCCTTCTGCTCGGATGATGCGCGCAAACGGTGGGGACAGCTCTCGCTTGACATGGACAAGAGCCGCAAGGACCGTGCTCACCTCGAGCGACTGGTTCGAGAGCACGAGCCGAAGCTCTCCCCCGACCTGGGCGAGGATGAGCAGATCGATATCTGTTACGAGATTCTGGAGCATCTGCTGCGAGGAGGCAGCTTGAAGGGAGTCTCGACCGCTTTCAAGGGGCGCTGGAAGAAGATTCTGAAAGGGGCTCGAGTGCAGGGTCATTCGCCCGCCGCGCCGGAGGACTTTCGGGCGCTGGTCGCATCGGTTCATCTGGGACGATTGCAGATGGCCGAGCACATGCGCTTGCTTGAAGAGCTGGAGAAGGTCCGCTATCCCGCACCCCGGGCCCAGGGAGATCCGATCGATGACATTCGACGCGCTCTTCGCTGGCCTCTGGAGCGTTTTGCTCCCTTCGAGAAGCAGGCCCGGCAGGCCGGGCTCATGCTGGACAAGGCTGCTCCTCCCCCCAACGAAACTGCCAGCCTGGCTGACCTTCGCCACCTCGAGCGCTTTCTGGAGAAAGAGCTCGAGGAGCTGATCCGGCGCCGTCGCCTGTGGCTCGAGCGCACTGCCCTGACCGAGAAGGCCCGAGCCACTCAACTGGCCCTGGCCAGGTTCCCGGAGGTCGGAAAGGACCTGCTTAAAGCACTCAATGACCGCAACCAGGACGAGTATCGAGTCGGACTCGAGAAGCTGGCCCAGTGGAAGCGCCGCATTCCCCTGATGGACCGGCGCGAGAGCCTGCTGGCCCGGCTCGAGGCCGGGGCCCCCGGCTGGGCCAGGTGCTTGCGGGAGCGGCGTGCTCCGCACCACACGGGGCAGATTCCCGGCGACGCGCATCAGGCCTGGGAATATCGACTCCAGCGTGATCTGCTGGACGCCTGGGAGAAGCAGGATATCGACGCGATGCACCAGGAGGTGGCGGCGCGCCGACGCCGTCTCGAGCAAGCCTACCGGGCCGGTCTTCCCCGTCAGGCAAAGACGCTCGAGGTGGGATTGCTCGATCAGCTCTCCCCCTCGGGCGAGTTCGATCTGGTTCTGGTGGATGGTGCTCAACGAGCCGACATTCACCAGCTGGGCCTCTTGATGCAGGGTCAGCGGGTGGTCTTGCTGGCCGATTCCCGGCCCATCGAGCTTCCCCCTCCGGCCGAAGGCGCGGCCCGTCGGGCCCGCCAGTTGCTTGGCTGCCTGGGAGTCGCCAGCGGACAGGAGAGTCTGCTCGAAGTGGTGGGCAGGGCCCCCGTTCATCGGCTGACCAGGAACTACCGCTCCCGAGCCGACCTGTGCCTGCACATGGAGAGCGAGGGGCCAGGGCGGCCCCCCCGGGTGGCCGTGGCTCCAGTCGTTCCCTTTGATCTGCGCGGCGACTGGCGTCACCCTGCCGCTCTCGCGACAGCTCTGCTGCGCACGCCCGAGTATCCTTTCTACCGCCTCGCCCTGGTGGTGGAGGAAGCCCGACTGGGCCAGCGCATTCGACGCTTCCTGGACCGGGTCTTGAGCTCCTCGGAACGGGGCCGCCTTCGTTGCGGAACTCTGGCCGAGCTGGAAGGCGAGGAGTTCGACCTGGTGCTGGCTTCTGATCGGCGAGCCTTCGGTCTGGCCCGCGAGCAGGTCTGGCTGCTGGGGTCGCCTCTGACCTCGCCGGTCGAGCCGGGCCTGCATCCAGAATCGGCCCTCAGTCTCAAGGTGGTCGAGCGGCTCCTGGAGGGAGGTTACCGTCTGCACGCCAGTCTCTACGGCATTCGAGTGGAAGGCGAAGGGGGCGCGGTGCTGCTGCACGTCTACGGAGAGGATGAGAGCCGCGAAGCGCTCTCCCTGGAGAGCTGGCTGGAACAGCATCTGGGCTGGAATCACCTGCGAGTGTGGCCCAGTCGGTTCTTCCAGAATGCCGACAAGAGCCTGGCCACCCTGACCGATCGATTGAAGGGGCTGGGCCTGACGGCGTGGCGTCCCCTGGCGATTCACCCCGTGGAGGAGAAAGCCCAATTCTTGCTGGACGGGTGGGGAGCGGTCAAACCTGATCTCGTGCCCGAGCGCCCGGCCGCGCTTGAGTCGTTTGGGCCCTCCAGCGCGTGGCAGGATGTGCCTCCGCCCCGACCTGAGCTGGTGGCAGCGGAGCCTGACCTGTCGCCCGTGACCACCGTCTGGCCTCAGGAGCCGGTCGGACAGGCCCGCTCCGTGGTGGCCACGCCCCGGCCAGCGGAGGCACCCGATCCGGCTTCTGCGCGGCTGCCCGGTCCGGTGGTGGATGCCTGGCCAGCGCAGCCGGTGGGGTTGCCCCGAGCCCAGTTGCCACCTCCTTCGGCGGAGGCCTGGCCGTCCCCCGAGCTGGCTTCCCCTTCGGCAGAAGCCAGGCGCGAGCCCGGTCTTGCGCCCGGGCCGCCACCCCCTTCGGTCCAGGCCTGGCCGTCGTCTCCATCTGGGCCCGAGCCCCTTCCCCCCTCCGTTTCGGCCTGGCCGGCCGAGCCAGTCGGGCTTCCGCTTCCCCATGCCGGGGCCTGGCCGGCCCAACCGGCTGGCCTGCCTCGTCCCCAGGCATCCTCACCGCCGGCCGGGGGGTTGCCTCACCCCTCGGCCGAGGCCTGGCCTGACCAGCCGTGGGGGGCTCCCCCATCGGAGCCGCGTCCGCGTCCCAGGCCTCCGAGTTTTGCTCAACCCCAGGAGGTCCCGGCGACCGCTGCTGAGCCCGGATCGAGTGAGCTGACTGCTGCCTCTTCGGCGGGCCAGGATCTGGTGCCACCCCCCGGGGCCGTGGGGCCGGTGGGACCGACGCCGCAAACTCCTGACGCCACCGAGCTGGCCGGATCGGTGAAGCCTGAGCTTTCCAGAGCTTTGGAGGTGACTGAGCCGGCGAAGCCCAGGCCCCCCAGGGGCGAATCGGTGAAGGCCAAGCCCCCCAGAGCTCTTGAGGTGGCCCAGTCGGTGCACCCCGGGCCTTCCCAGGCTGTCGAGCCGGCAGGATCGGTCAAGTCGAGGCTTTCCGAACCCGGAGAAGCCAGCGAGCCCGTGAAGGTAAAGCCGCCCAGAGGCCTGGAGCCGGCCGAGCCCGTGAAAGTGAAACCACCTAAAGCCCTGGAGTCGGCCGAGCCTGGGAAGGCCAGGCCGCCTGAAGCGATAGGGCCACGAGACCCTTCGGCGGGGAAGCAGGCGGGAGCGCTCCAGCCGACCGGGCCTGGGAAGGCAAAGCCGCCCAGGGAGCCGGCCGAGCCTTCGAAAGCGAAAGCGAAGCCTCTCCGGGCGGAACAGGCTCAGCCTGCTGAAAAGGCCAGCTCGGTTGTGCAAAAGCCCGGCCCCCATCGCCTGGGCCGGCCCGAGTTCGGACAGAGGCTCGAGTTTTCGGTTCCCGCCGGACGCCCTCCCGCGCCCAATCCTCGGCGGCCCGCTCCTCCCAGGGCGGCCCGGCCAGCACCCCGCAAGAGCTTGACCCCGCCGCCGGCTCCCGTGACCGACGACGAAGCCGCCAACGTGATGCTGCAGGCCTTCGAGCTGCTGCGCCAGGTGGATGCCGGAGCCCTGGCTGAGCTGGCCGAGGGCGTGACCGGCGTCGAGATGAAGCGCGCCGGCCGCGAGGCTCGGCGGGCCCCGCGGTTGGTCTGCCTGTACGAGGTCAACTGCCAGATCGGAACTCGTCGTTTTCCGGCCGTTGTCAGCGAAATCTCGCTCACGGGCGTTCGGCTCGACCTGCCCGAGTCGCTGGCCAGGGACACCATTGTCGTGCTGCGCCCCGAGCTGCAGCAGAGCGATCTCGGCGGGGTCCGTTGCAGCGTGCGCTGGTGCCGTCGCACGCCGCGCGAGGGACTGACCGCCGGGCTGGCCTTCCAGGAGACCCCCGAGCATTTGAGTCGCTCCTGGGTGGCCCAGCTTTTGCACAGCCTCGGTTTTGGCGCCGGACACCAGCGCCGGCGCAGCCTGAGGGTTCAGACCCGAGTGCCCACCGAGATCATCAGCTCCGGTGGGGAGGGGGTGGGCAAGACGATGGACCTGGGCATCGGCGGCCTGCAGCTCCAGACCAGCATGCGGCTCGAGGTGGGGGAGGAGATCGATCTGATGCTCGGACCCACCGAGGGGCTGCAGCGGGTGGGCTTTCGGGGCGTGGTGGTCAACGCGCGGGGGACGAAGTCCTTGACCTACGGAGTTCGCTTCGAAGCCCCCCAGCCGGGCCAGATCCGGGCCCTGGGCGCCTACCTGTTGCACTGCCTGGGGCGCAACGCCGAAGAGTAGGCTCTAATGTGTTGAGCGTTACGTGCTGAAGGTTTTGCCTCTCCTTCGGAGGCGCCTCCACACAAGTCTGTCGGCGCGATTTACTGCAAAACCTTCAGCAC
>JAANMY010000141.1_pt1 | contig 97402 bp, 90 predicted proteins | sample 7279691 | NCBI WGS metagenome assembly JAANMY01 (sample SAMN14094543, study PRJNA606508) | bioreactor metagenome | isolation source: A lab-scale SPAN reactor treating ammonium-rich wastewater day 388 | place: Ireland: Galway | collected 2018-02-07 | reverse complement strand
AGCGGAGAAAAGAAGTGCAAGCGAAGCGCGCAGCGAGCCTGCGAGCGGAGAAAAGAAGTGCAAGCGAAGCGCGCAGCGAGCCTGCGAGCGGAGAAAAGAGGCTAAGAAGGAGTCACTATGCCCAGGAAAGGTCCCGTCTCCAAGCCCGAGGTACTGGCTGATCCGAAGTACCACAACAAGATGGTCACCAAGTTCATCAACAAGGTGATGATGAACGGCAAGCGCAGTCTGGCCGAGCAGATCTTCTACGGCTCCATGGAGCAGCTGTCGAAGAAGGGTGGCAAGGACGCGCTGATGCTCTTCCAGCAGGCCATGGACAACACCATGCCGCTGGTCGAGGTGCGCCCTCGCCGCGTGGGTGGCGCCACCTACCAGGTGCCTGTCGAGGTGCGTCAGGACCGGCGCGTGAGTCTGGCGATGCGCTGGCTGATCGGCGCCGCCCGCAAGCGCTCGGGAAAGACGATGATGGAGAAGCTGGCCGCCGAGCTGCTGGATGCCTCTCAGGGCATTGGCACCGCCGTCAAGAAGCGTGAGGACACGCACCGGATGGCTGAGGCCAACAAGGCTTTCGCTCACTACCGCTGGTAAGAGCGGCCAAATCGTTCAGGTTCTGAGCGTCACTCGCGCAGGCGGGTGGCGATCGATGTTCTGGGGGAGTCAGGAAAGACCCGGAGTTGACAATCACGGTGAGCTCGCAAACCAAAATATCGCTCGACAAGGTGCGCAACATCGGCATCGCTGCCCATATCGATGCCGGTAAGACCACCACGACCGAGCGAATCCTCTTCTACACCGGGCGAGTGCACCGCATCGGCGAGGTGGACGCTGGGGCCGCGACCATGGACTGGATGATCCAGGAGAAAGAGCGCGGCATCACGATCACCTCTGCGGTTACCCACGCCGAGTGGAAGGGGACCGCGATCAACGTGATCGATACCCCTGGTCATGTGGATTTTACGGTTGAGGTGGAGCGCTCTCTGCGCGTGCTCGACGGCGTCATCGCCGTCTTTTGCGCCGTGGCCGGAGTGCAACCTCAGAGTGAGACGGTATGGCGCCAGGCGACCCGTTACAACGTGCCGCGCATCGCCTACATCAATAAGATGGACCGCACCGGGGCCAACTTCTTCCAGGCCGTGGATCAGATCAAGGAGCGACTGGGCGCCGAACCGGTCCCGGTCCAGATTCCGGTGGGCGAGGAGAGCGGCTTTCGTGGGATGGTCGACCTGCTGACACGCAGGGCGTTCATCTACAAGGATGATCTGGGCAAGGAATGGTCGGTCGAGGATCCACCGGAAGACCTGGCTCTGCAGATCGAGACCTTCCGCGAGAAGATGGTCGAAGCTGCGGCAGAATCGGACGAAGAGCTGACCCTGAAGTTCCTCGAGGGCATTCCCCTCACCGACGAGGAGGTCAAGCGGGGCCTTCGCAAGCGTACGGTCAGCAACGAGATCGTCCCGGTGTTCTGTGGCTCGTCTTTCAAGAACAAAGGCGTTCAGCCTTTGCTCGACGGTGTGGTGGACTACCTTCCCTCGCCACTGGAAGTGCCCGCCGTGGTGGGCGTCGACCCGGACACGGGCGAGGAAAAGGTCCGTCACGCCGACCCCGACGAGCCGCTTTCGGCTCTGGTCTTCAAGATTGCCACCGACCCGTATGTGGGCAAACTTGCCTTCGCTCGGGTCTACTCAGGCGTGCTGAAAACCGGCACGGCGGTGCTCAACTCCACGACCGGCAAGCGCGAGCGTATCGGGCGCTTGCTGCGCATGCACGCCGACCGTCGCGAGGACGTCGACGCCATTCAGGCCGGCGAGCTGGGCGCCATCGTGGGGCTGAAGCAGTCCTCCACCGGCGACACGCTCTCGGATGAGAAGAACAGTATCCAACTTGAGAAGATTGAGTTCCCCGAGCCGGTCATCAGTGTGGCCATCGAGCCAAAAACCAAGGCTGACCAGGACAAGATGGGTATCGCTCTGGCCAAGCTTTCGGAAGAGGACCCCACCTTCCGCACCCGCACCGACGAAGAGACCGGCCAGTGCATGATCTCGGGGATGGGCGAGTTGCACCTGGAGATCATCGTCGATCGCCTGCTGCGAGAGTTCTCGGTCGGCGCGAACGTGGGCCGTCCTCAGGTGGCTTACAAAGAGGCCGTCCGCCGCGCCCTGAAAGCGGAAGGTCGCTTCGTGCGCCAGACTGGTGGTCGTGGTCAATTCGGCCACGTCTGGATCGAGGTCGAGCCACTGGCTCCGGGGAAAGGTTTTGTTTTTGAGAGCAAGATCGTCGGAGGCACGGTTCCCAAGGAGTACGTGGCTCCGGTGGAGGTGGGAGTCAAGGAAGGACTCTCCACGGGCGTGCTGGCCGGTTATCCGGTGGTGGACATCAAAGTCACCCTGGTGGACGGGTCTTACCACGAGGTGGACTCGAGCGAGATCGCCTTCAAGATCGCGGGTTCCATGGCGGTCAAGGAGGCTCTTCGCAAGAACGATTGTTATTTGAAAGAGCCGGTCATGAAAGTGGAGGTGGTTGTCCCAGACAACTATCTCGGTGACGTGATCGGCGACATCAACAGCCGGCGCGGCAAGATCGAAGGCGTGAGCCCCACACCGGGCAACACGCAGACGATCAAGTCGTTGGTACCGCTGGCCGAGATGTTCGGCTATGTGGGCAATTTGCGCTCCTTGACACAGGGTCGAGGAACGTACACTATGGAGTTCTCGCATTACGCCGAGGTTCCTAAGCCCATTCAGGAAGAGATCATTTCCCGTTTTTATGGCAAAGCGGTGTAGCTACATTTGCAAGCCCTGCGAGGGTAGCGAACAAGTTTGGGACGAGGGTCCCAAGGGAACGAAACGGAGGCAATCATGGGTAAAGAGAAATTTGTCCGCACCAAGCCGCACGTCAATGTGGGCACCATCGGTCACGTCGACCATGGCAAAACCACTTTGACCGCTGCGATTACCAACGTGCTGGCTGCGGCTAAGGGCGCCAAGGCGCTGAACGTAGACGAGATCGACAACGCTCCCGAAGAGAAGGCGCGTGGAATCACGATCGCCATTTACCACGCGGAGTATGAGACCGATGCACGTCACTACGCCCACGTGGACTGCCCGGGTCACGCCGACTACATCAAGAACATGATCACCGGCGCCGCCCAGATGGACGGCGCGATCCTCGTGGTCGCCGCCACCGATGGCCCGATGCCCCAGACCCGCGAGCATATTCTCCTGGCCCGCCAGGTGAACGTGCCATACATCGTGGTGTTCCTGAACAAGGTCGATATGGTCGACGACCCCGAGCTCATCGAGCTCGTCGAGATGGAAGTTCGCGACCTGCTGAACAAGTATGAGTTCCCAGGCGACGATATCCCGATTGTCAAGGGCTCCGCCCTGCAGGCTCTGAACGCCGCCGACAAGTCGCGCAACGACAAGTGGGCCGTCAAGATCTGGGAGCTGATGGACCACCTGGACAGCTACATCCCGGAACCGCAGCGTCCCATTGACCAGCCTTTCCTGATGCCCATCGAGGACGTGTTCACCATCACCGGCCGTGGCACGGTCGGCACCGGCCGCGTCGAGCGGGGCATCATCAAGACGGGCGAAGAGGTCGAGATCGTCGGCATCCGCGACGAGACCCGCAAGACCGTGGTCACCGGCGTCGAGATGTTCCGCAAGATTCTCGACGAGGGTCGGGCTGGCGACAACGTGGGCCTTCTGCTCCGTGGCGTCAACCGCACCGACATCGAGCGCGGAATGGTGCTGGCCAAGCCGGGCAGCATCAAACCTCACACCCAGTACAAGGCCAACGTCTACGTCCTTTCCAAGGACGAGGGCGGCCGGCACACCCCGTTCTTCCAGGGCTATCGCCCGCAGTTTTACTTCCGCACGACGGACGTGACCGGCGAGTGCAAGCTTCCTGACGGAATGGAGATGGTGATGCCGGGTGACAACGTCACCCTTGACGTCAAACTCATCCAGCCGATCGCCATCGAAGTCGGCCTGCGCTTCGCTATCCGCGAGGGCGGCCGCACTGTTGGTGCCGGTGTCGTCACCGAGGTGATCGCTTAGAGGGGGAGCCCTCACCAACGAGGAGCCGGCTCCGGCGAGGAGCCGGCTCCTCCTAAAATGTCCTAAGGAGTATCCAGTTCATGGCCAAGCAGAGGATCCGTATCCGACTCAAAGCGTTCGATCACGCCATTCTCGACGAGTCGGCCGAGAAGATCGTGCAGATCGCCCGTCAGACGGGTGCTAACATCTCCGGGCCGGTTCCGCTGCCCACGGAGAAGAACATTTACTGTGTCAACCGCTCGCCCCACGTCGACAAGAAGTCGCGCGAGCACTTCGAGATCCGCACCCACAAGCGGTTGATCGACATCTACTTCGACCCGTCCCAGAAGACGATCGAGCAGTTGATGAAGGTCGACCTGCCGGCTGGCGTGGACATCGAGATCAAGGGTTAGGAGACTGTCATGAAGGCGATTCTTGGCAAGAAAATCGGAATGACCCAGGTGTTCGACGAGAACGGCCTGATCGTCCCCGTCACCGTGGTCGAGGCCGGCCCGTGCATCGTGGTGCGCCGCCGCACCAAGAGCAAGGATGGCTACGAGGCCGTTCAGGTGGGTTACGCGTTGATTCGCGAGAAGCTTTTGAATAAGCCCGAGAAGGGCCAGTTTCGGCCCAAGAAGGGTGACGCGAACCAGCCCAACCTGCCGAACCTGCGTTATCTGCGTGAGTTTCGGGTGGACGAGAGCAACACCCTCAAGCGGGGCGACGAGATTCGGGTCGAGATGTTCGAGGCCGGCGAGAAAGTCGATGTAACCGCCATCTCCAAGGGCAAGGGCTTCCAGGGCACCATGAAGCGGCATCGCTTTGGCGGCGGCCCCCGCAGCCACGGCTCCATGACCCACCGCCAGCCCTGCTCGGGTGGCGGCACCGACCCGGCCCGCGTCTTCGTGGGGACTCGCAAGCCTGGCCACATGGGTGACGTTCAGGTCACCCAGCTCGGCCTCAGAGTCGTCAAGGTCGACGCCGAAAAGAACCTGATCCTGATCCGCGGCGCCATTCCAGGCCCCAATAACCGCCTGGTCACGGTGCGCGCCGCGGTCAAGTCGGGCAAGAAGTAAGGAGCTGTCATGCCTAAGCTTGCTGTGCTCGATATGAGCGGAAAGAACGTCGGAAGCATCGAGCTTTCGCCCGAGGTTTTCGAGGTTCCTTACAACGAAGCCATCATCCACCAGATTACCGTGGGTCTGCAGGCCAACCTGCGCCACGGAACATCTTGCACCAAGACCCGCGGTGAGGTCCGAGGAGGCGGTCGCAAGCCCTGGCGCCAGAAGGGAACCGGCATGGCCCGTCACGGAAGCCGGCGCTCGCCGATCTGGAAAGGCGGCGGCACGACCTTTGGACCGCGCCCCCGCAAGTATATCCAGAAGCTGCCCAAGAACATGCGCCACCTGGCCCTGCGCTCGGCTCTGTCGCAGCGCGTGCGCGAGGAGATGCTGACCCCGGTCTCGGCCATCACCATGAGCGAGTTCAAGACCAAGACGTTTGCCAAGTTTCTGGCCGACATCAAGGTCGAGACCACCCCGGTGAAGCAGACCGCCAAGAAGGGCGAGAAGCAGAACCTGCCGGTTCCCAACGCTCTCATCGTGCTCGACGGCATGGATGAGAAGGTTCAGAAGTCGGCCGCCAATCTGCCCAACGTGCGCGTGGCTCAGGTCGCCAACCTGAACCTGCTCGATGTGGTTTTATCCAAGCGGCTCGTGTTCACCCAGGCCGCCCTGGAGAAGATTCAGGAGGTACTCAAGCCGTGAGCAAGCCCCAGAAGCCCCCGTCCAGCGTCGCCCACCTGCGGCGCATGAACGCACGCGACATCCTCAAGCGACCGATCATCACCGAGAAGACCATGACGATCGCAGTGGAGAACAAGTACACCTTCGAGGTGAATCCTCAGGCCAACAAAATTCAGGTCCGGCGCGCCGTGGAGGAGATTTTCGGCGTGACTGTGACCAAGGTGACCACCCTGCGCACATCCTCGAAGGTTCGCCGTCGGGGCCGGACGCTCGGTGAGACCCGCGAATGGAAGAAGGCCGTCGTCACCTTGAAGGAGGGCGACAAGATCGAGCTCAACGGCACGCCGTTGCTGGAAGTTTAACAACCCGTTTACCGCCGACAACCCCGCTTGTCGGATAATCACCTGGTTTTCATCGGCAAGCGAAGCGCGCAGTGAGCCTGCGAGCCTAGCAAAGAAGTTCGAGCGAAGCGCGCAGCGAGCCTGCGAGCCCAGCCACAAGAACATCAGCAATCTGTTTGAAAGGAGCCCTGGCTGAGATGTCGACCCGCAAATTCAAGCCGACCAGTCCAGGCCGCCGCCATATGAGCGTCAGTGGTTTCGAAGAAATCACTGCCAGCAAGCCGGAAGCCTCACTCTGCGAGCCGCTGCGTCAGACCGGCGGCCGCAACGCCCAGGGGCGTGTCACCGCGCGCCATCGCGGAGGCCGGCACAAGCGGCTTTACCGCATCATCGACTGGAAACGCAACAAGGACGGAATCCCCGCCCGTGTCGCCACCATCGAGTATGACCCCAACCGTTCGGCTCGCATCGCGTTGTTGCATTACCTCGATGGTGAGAAGCGCTACATTCTGGCTGTGCACGGCCTGGCGGTCAATGATCGCGTGGTCTCGGGCGAGGAGGCAGACATCAAGCCGGGCAACGCCCTGCCCATGCGCCAGATGCCGGTCGGCACGGTCATCCACAATGTGGAGCTTTACCCGGGCCGCGGGGCTCAGATGATTCGATCGGCCGGCGCCTCGGGCCAGTTGATGGCCAAGGAAGGGGCTCTGGTGCTGGTGCGTCTTCCTTCGGGCGAGATGCGCTACGTCTCCCAGGACTGCCGGGCAACGGTGGGCCAGGTCGGCAATCTCGAGCACGAGAACGTCGACATCGGCAAGGCCGGTCGTTCGCGCTGGCTGGGCAAGCGTCCGCAGACCCGCGGCATCGCCATGAACCCCTGCGATCACCCCCACGGGGGCGGCGAGGCCCGCTCGACTCCGGGTCGGCCGAGCACCACTCCGTGGGGTAAGCCGGCGCTGGGTCTGAAGACCCGCAGGAGTAAGCCAGGCGACAAAATGATTGTGCGCAGGCGGAAGAAATAGTAGCGAGCCCGAGCGTAGCTTGAGGGGTTAGCTGGCTACAAGAGCTATCGGTAGGAGGAAATCCAGTGTCCAGATCGGTCAAGAAGGGTCCCTACGTGGACCTGAACGTCGCCAAGAAGATCGACGCTCTCAACCAGAAAAATGAGAAGAAGGTCGTGAAGACGTGGGCGCGCGCCAGCACGGTGACTCCCGACATGGTCGGTCACACCATCGCGGTGCACGACGGTCGCAAGCACGTTCCAATCTACGTCTCGGAGCAGATGGTGGGACACAAGCTCGGTGAGTTCGCTCCCACCCGCACCTATCGCGGTCACTCGGGCGGCAAGGCCGAGAAGAAGAGCAAGCCCAAGAAGTAAGCGCAAACGAGCGCAGGAGAACATTCGGAGGAATCATGGCCAGCAAGGACCAGCCTGAAAACAAACCTGCAGCGGCAAAGAAGTCCGCTGCGGCTGCCAAGAAGGAAGGTGGCGACAAGCCCCCTGCCAGGAAGGCGCCTGCCACCAAGCCGGACAAGGGCGTCAAAGTCAAGCCCGATGCTCGGGCGATCGCCAAGTATGTTCGTACGGCTCCGCGCAAGATGCGCCTGGTCGTGGACGCCATCCGTGGCCGCTCGGTTGAGGACGCCCGCAACATCCTGAACTTCACGCCCAAGCGGGCGGCCCGTACGCTGGTCAAGGTGCTCAACTCGGCCGTGGCCAACGCTGAGAACAATCATGAGCTCGACCCGGACCGTCTCTTCGTGTGGCGCGCCTTCGTCGATCAGGGCCCGGCTGTCAAGCGTTTCATCCCGCGCGCTCGTGGTCGCGCATCGGGTGTCAAGAAGTACACCAGCCACGTGACCATCGAGCTCAAAGTTCGTGAGGAGGGTCGGTAAAGGTTATGGGTCAAAAGATTCACCCCATCGGGTTCCGCATCGGCGTCATCAAAGGCTGGGACTCTCGCTGGTTCCAGCAGAAGAACTACGCCGAGTGGCTCCACGAAGACTACTTGATCCGGCGCCACCTGAAAAAGACGCTGCGCCACGCCGGCCTGAGCAAGATCGAGATTGAGCGCGCCAACAAGGTGCACGTCATCTTGAGCACCGCCAAGCCGGGTCTGGTGATCGGCAAGCGCGGCGCGGGCATCGAAGAGCTGCGCCGCGGCCTGGAGAAGCTCACTGGCAAGCCGATCAAGATCTCGGTATCCGAGATCAAGCAGCCCGAGCTCGATGCCCACCTGGTTGGCGAGAACATCGCCGAGTCGCTGGAGAAGCGCGTCAGCTTCCGGCGGGCCATGAAGCAGGCCGTGCTGCGCAGCATCAAGGCCGGTGCCAAGGGTGTCAAAGTACAAATCTCTGGGCGCCTGGGTGGAGCGGAAATCGCCCGCACCGAGCGCACCTTCCAGGGCAAGGTTCCGCTGCACACGCTGCGGGCCGACATCGACTATGCCATTACCGAAGCCAAGACGACCTATGGTCGGATCGGCGTAAAGGTGTGGATCTACCGCGGCGAGATCCTGCCGCAGCGCGCCGAGCCGGCTCCGGTTCAGGCTGAGGCGCTCTAAGGTTTTGGAGGAAGACGAGCAATGCTGGCTCCTAAACGAGTAAAATTCCGCAAGGTTCAGCGCGGACGGATGAATGGCAAAGCGCACCGGGGGAACAAGGTGCACTTCGGCGACTTCGCGCTGCAGGCCACCGAGCCGTGTTGGGTGACCGACCGCCAGATTGAGGCCGCTCGTGTGGCGATGACTCGCCACATCAAGCGCGGTGGCAAGGTGTGGATTCGCATCTTCCCGGACAAGTCGGTGACCAAGAAGCCGGCCGAGACCCGTATGGGCTCCGGCAAGGGCTCGCCCGAGTTCTGGGTGGCCGTGATCAAACCTGGCCGCATCCTCTTCGAAGTGGCCGGGGTGCCTGAAGATCTGGCCCGTGAGGCCATGCGCCTGGCAGCCTTCAAGCTGCCGATGCGCACCCGATTCCTCGTACGCGAGTCGCTGGGCGGAGAGCATGAAGAGTAATATCAAGAAACTGCAAGAATCGTCGCTGGCCGAGTTGACCAGCGACCTCAAGGGCGCGCAGGAAGAGTTGTTCAACCTGCGATTCCAGATCGCGACCCAGCGTCTGACCGACAACTCGCAGATCAAGAAAACCCGCAAGAAGATCGCGCAGCTGCACACGGTCATCCGCCAAAAAGAACTCACCGGAAAGAAGGAGGGCTAAGCGATGGCTGAGGCTCAAACCCGAACCCGCCGCAAAGTCCGAACCGGAACGGTGGTGTCCAACAAAATGGAAAAGACGGTTGTGGTGGCGGTCACGCGCCAGTTCCCGCACCCGCTTTACAAGAAGATCATCAAGCGTACCGTCAGGCTGAAAGCCCATGACGAGAGCAACTCCTGTGAGCCGGGCGACCGGGTCAAGATCATGGAAACCCGTCCCATGTCCAAGGAGAAGCGCTGGCGCGTGGTCACCATCCTGGAGAAGGCAAGGTAAGGAAGCTATGGTTCAGCAGCAAAGCCGACTCAGGGTCGCCGACAACTCGGGTGCGCGTGAAGTCATGTGCATTCGCGTGATGGGTGGCTCTACCCGCAAGTATGCCGGCGTGGGCGACATCATTGTGGCCTCCGTCAAACAAGCCACTCCCGGCGCCGCCGTCAAGAAGGGCGACGTGGTCAAGTGCGTGGTGGTGCGCACCAAGAAGCCGATCCGTCGTCCAGACGGTTCCTACATCCGCTTTGATGAGAACGCCGCGGTCATCATCCGTGACGACCTTAATCCCCGCGGAACCCGAATCTTCGGTCCGGTGGCGCGTGAGCTGCGCGACCGCGACTTCATGAAGATCGTATCTTTGGCCCCCGAGGTGCTGTGACATGCACGTGAAGAAAGACGATATGGTTCTGGTCCTGAGCGGCCCCTTTGCGGGCAAGAAGGGCAAAGTCATCAAGGTCGACCCGGAGAAGAGCAAAGTGACCGTGGACGGGGTGAATCTCGTCAAGCGGCACACCAAGCCCCGCCCGCCGGCCCAACAGGGGGGCATCGTGGAGAAGGCCATGCCGATTCACGCCAGCAATGTGATGCTGGTCTGCCCCAAATGCAGTAAGCCTTCGCGCACGGGTAACAAGCGCGTGGTCGAGGGCGACAACAAGAAGGTTTTCCGCGTCTGCAAGAAGTGCAACGCCGACTTCTAACGCAATCAACGGAATAAGGGAACAAGACGATGGCTGAAGCGAAAGAGAAGAAGGCTGCCAAGGGTGATGGTGGCGGCAAGGAAAAGGGTGGCAAGAAGGGTGGCATGTCCGATGGCAAGCTCCAGAAAATTGAGTTGCGCCTGAAGAACAAGTACCACAAAGAGGTTGCTCCGGCGATGAAGGAGCGCTTCAAATACTCCAACGTCATGATGATTCCCCGCCTGGAGAAGGTGGTGGTCAACATGGGGCTGGGTGAGGCCATCGCGAACCCGAAGATCCTCGACAGCGCGGTGGGTGACATGGTGGCCATCACGGGCCAGAAGCCGGTGGTGACCAAGTCGAAGAAGGCGATCAGCAACTTCAAGTTGCGGGCCGGAGTCAAGATCGGTGCCAAGGTCACCCTGAGGGGTCCCAAGATGTGGGCCTTCCTGGACAAGCTTTTCAACCTGGTGCTACCCCGCATCCGTGACTTCCGCGGCCTTTCCGCCAAGTCGTTTGATGGGCGCGGCAACTACTCGTTCGGGCTCAAGGAGCAGATCATCTTCCCCGAGATCGACTACGACAAGGTGGATCGCGTTCGTGGGATGGACATCTGCATCGTGACCACCGCCAAAACCGATGAGGAAGGCTCCGAGTTTCTCCGGCTGCTCGGTTGCCCTCTCCGCAAGCAGTAAAAGGAGCGTTCGATCCAATGGCCACAACGGCGCAAGAAGTTAAAACTCGCGAGAAGCGGGTAAAATACAAGGTTCGCCTGCGTAACCGCTGCTCGGTCTGCGGGCGGCCGCGAGCCTATCTGCGGAAGTTCGGCCTGTGCCGCATCTGTTTCCGTTCCATGGCGCATCGGGGCGAGATCCCGGGTGTGCGCAAGTCCAGCTGGTAGATCCTGCGTCAACAGGTTTGGAGGAAGTTTATGCCGACCACCGATCCCATCGCCGACATGCTCACCCGAGTGCGCAACGCCAACAAGGCGCTGCACGACCAGGTGGACGTTCCGGCTTCTAAGGTTAAAGAACAGCTTGCCAAGCTTCTCAAGAAAGAGGGCTACATCAAGGACTACCAGCTCATCCAGACGGGCGTCCAGGGCACGCTGCGGATCACCATGAAGTACACCCACGACCGCCAGCGCATCATCACCGGCCTCAAGCGCGTGAGCAAGCCGGGCCTGCGCGTTTACGTGGGGAAGGACGAAATTCCGCGTATCTTCGGTGGGCTGGGCACGGTTGTCGTGTCGACCCCCAAGGGAATTCTGACCGGTCGCAACGCCCAGAAGATGGGCGTGGGCGGCGAGCTGATGGCCTACGTCTGGTAAGACGAAGGTCAACTGAGGAGGACAAGATGTCACGCATTGGTCGCCTGCCCATCAAGCTCCCGCAGGGAGTGGAGATCGTCGTCAACAACGACGTGGTCAAGGTCAAGGGCAAGAAGGGTGAGCTTACCCAGAAGTTTGATCCGGCCGCGGTGGAGCTGGTCCAGGACGGCGGGACGCTGCAAGTGCGCCGCAAGAATGACCAGCGCAACAGCCGCTCCCAGCACGGGTTGACTCGCACGCTCCTTCAGAATATGGTCACCGGGGTCAGCGAAGGCTTCACCCGATCGCTCGAGATCGTGGGGGTGGGTTATCGCGCCCAGATGCAGGGACAGACGCTGCAGCTGGCCATGGGCTATTCGCACCCCGTCAACATCGAGCCGATCGACGGAATTCAGTTCGAGGTCGAAGTGGATGCTCGCGCCAAGATCAACAAGATCCACGTGCGCGGGATCGACCGCCAGAAGGTGGGCCAGGTGGCCGCCAATCTGCGCAATGTGCGTCCGCCCGAGCCCTATAAGGGCAAGGGGATTCGCTATGTGGGCGAAGTGCTGCTGCGCAAGATGGGCAAGGCCGGGAAGGCCGGGAAGTAGGAGTCGTCATGATTATTAAGCCCTCTCGCAACAGTCGTCGCGGGTTTCGCCACGAGCGCGTGCGCGACACCGTGGTGGGTACGGCTGATCGGCCGCGCCTGGCTGTTTTCCGTAGCCTCAAGCACGTCTATGCTCAGGTGATCGATGACGAGAATGGCACCACTCTGGTGGCTGCCAGCACTCTCGAAGAGTCGCTCAAAGGTCAGAAAGGCTCGCTCAAGGAGCGGGCCCGCAAGGTGGGCGAGCTGGTGGCTCAGAAGGCCGCCGAAAAGGGCATCCAGGTGGTCGTTTTCGACCGCGCGGGCTACAAGTATCACGGGCGCGTGGCCGCGCTGGCCGAAGGGGCCCGTGAAAAGGGACTCATTTTCTAGGGAGAACTGCAAGCAGCGAGCTTGCACAGAGAACAGGAGTAGTCATGAGGAAACGCATCGACCCGAGCGGTCTGGAACTGAAAGAGCACGTCGTCAAAGTCAATCGCGTGTCCAAGGTGGTGAAGGGCGGCAAGCGCTTCAGCTTCTCGGCCATGGTCGTGGTGGGCGACGGCAACGGCGTCGTAGGCTGCGGGCTGGGCAAGGCGACCGAGGTTCCCGAAGCCATCCGCAAGGGTGCCGAGGAGGCCAAGAAGGCGTTGGTGCAGGTTCCCCTGGCTGGCACGACCATCCCCCACCTGATGATGTCCGAGTTCGGCTCGGTCAGGGTGATGCTCAAGCCGGCCGCGCCCGGCACCGGTGTGATCGCCGGTGGCGCCGTGCGCGCCGTGGTCGAGCTGGCCGGCATTCGCGATATCCTGACCAAGTCGCTCGGCTCGGACAACTCCATCAACATCGTTTACGCGACTATGAAAGGCCTGCGCGAGCTGATGAACGCTGAAGAGATCGCTGCCCGGCGCAACAAGTCGGTGGAAGAGCTCGTCGGCAAGAAGCTAGCGGCCGTTTTGACCGGCCGTGGCACGGGCATCTCCGAGGAGGCATAAACCAATGCGTGGTAATGACATCAAACCTGCAAAGGGCGCTCGCCATCGCCGCCGCCGCGTCGGCCGGGGCATGACGGACGGCACTTTCTGCGGCCGCGGAATGAACGGCCAGGGTGCTCGCTCCGGCGGAGGCAAGGGTCCTGGATTCGAAGGTGGCCAGACCCCGTGGTATCGGCGCTTGCCTAAATACCGCGGCTTCAAGAACCCGTTCCGCACCGAGTTTCAGGTGGTGAACCTGGGCGATCTGGAAGCTCGCTTCGAGGACGGCGCCACGGTTGATGCCCAGGCGCTGAAGGAGCGACGTCTGGTCTCGGACCTCAAGGCGCCGGTGAAGGTGCTGGGCCGCGGGGAGCTCAAGAAGAAGCTCACCGTCACCGTGGATGCGGTCAGCGCGGGTGCCCGTGAGGCCATCGAGGCAGCGGGAGGAAAGGTTGAGGTGATCTAGGGTGTCGCAACAACAAGCCTCGTTGGCCGAGGCGATGCAGGTCGGTGACCTGCGAAAGCGCATCGGCTTCGTGTTCCTGGGGATGGCAGTTTTCGTCCTCACAGTCCACGTCGGCATCCCGGGAATCAACCTGACGGTCTGGAAATCGCTCCTCTCGCAGGGGGCGCTTTTTCAGTTTCTGGGCATGTTCACTGGCGGAGCGCTTTTCAACTTTTCGATCGGCGCGATGGGCATCACGCCCTACATCAATGCCTCGATTATCATGCAGCTTTTGACCGTGGTCATCCCTCAGCTCAAGGACCTGCAAAAGGAGGGGGGGGAGCTGGGTCGGCGTAAGATCGCCTGGTACACGCGTTGCCTGACCATGTCGCTGGCCTTCCTGCAAGCGACCATGATGGTGCTCTCTCTGCGCAGCTATCGCGGGGCGACCGGTGAGGGCGTGTTCATGATCAACAACGTTTTTTATTACGCCATGGTGATCTTTACCCTGATGGCCGGTACGGCGTTCTTGATGTGGCTGGGCGAGCAGATGAGCGACAGGGGCATCGGCAACGGCGTGTCTCTGCTGATTTTCGGCGGCATCTCCCTGTCGTTCCCGCAATACTTCCAGCAGACCATGCAGCTTGCCAATGTGCGCGGGCCGCAGTTCTGGGTGGCTCTGGGCGTCTTCATGGCCATCTTCGTGCTGCTCATCATGGCCATCATCTATGTGACCATCGGTCAACGCAAGGTGCCGGTGCAATATCCCAAGCGGCAGGTCGGACGGAGAGTCTACGGAGGCCACTCCACCTTCATTCCAATTCGCGTGAACAACGCTGGCGTGATCTCGATCATCTTTGCCATCTCCATCATGTATCTGCCCAACACGCTGCTCACGTTCCTTCCCAAAGATGCTTCCTGGTTAGTGCCGATTCAGACCTTCTACGAGCGCTGGTTCATCCCCACGGGGGTTCTCTATAACCTCTGCTACGCCGGATTGGTGATTTTCTTCACCTACTTTTATTCGGCCATCACCCTGAATGTTCAGGACCTGGCCGACAACCTGCGCAAGCACGGGGGATTCATCCCCGGAATTCGCCCGGGCAAGCCTACGGTGGACTATCTCGAGCGTCTGCTCTCGCGCATCACTCTGGTTTCTGCACTGTTCCTGGCTTTCATCGCAGTCTTTCCGACCTTCTTGATGCAGGCTACCGGGGTCACCAATTTCTATCTCGGGTCCACTTCCATGCTGATCATCGTGGGCGTGGCGCTGGACACGATGCAGCAGATTCAGGCTCGGCTTGTCATGCGACAGTACCAGGGCTTTATGAAGCAGCAGGGGAGCTGAGCTCGTGAGACTGGTACTGCTTGGCCCTCCCGGGGCCGGTAAAGGCACCCAGGCGAGCATCATCGCACAGCGCTACGAGGTCTCCCACATCTCCACCGGCGATATGCTCCGCGAGCAGGTCAAGAAGAAGACCAAACTGGGCCAGGAGGCGGCATCCTTCATGAATGCCGGCCAGCTGGTACCCGACAAGGTCATTCTGGATATGGTCAGGAACCGTCTCAAGCGCAAGGATAGCGAGAAGGGGTTCCTGTTTGACGGTTTCCCCCGTACCGTACCCCAGGCCGAATCCCTGAACGCGATGCTGGAGAAGGCCGGCAAGCCGCTGGACGCGGTCATCTTGCTGGATGTGAAGGATGACTTTCTGGTCAACCGGCTCACGCTGCGTCGTAACTGCCCGGAGTGTGGCAGCATTTACCACATGGAGAGCAAGCCTGGCCGCGTGCCCGGCTATTGCGACAACGACGGTGCCGCTCTCGTGCAACGCGAGGACGACAACGAGAAAGTTGTGCGCCAGCGCCTTCAAGTCTATCACGAGCAGACCGCTCCACTGGTGGACTTCTACCGCAAAACGGGTCAGCTGTCGGAGGTGGACGCCAGCCAGGAGGTCGCGCGCATCTCCCTGACCGTTGATCGCCTTTTGGAGAAAAAGGCAAAGAAGTGATCAACCTCAAGTCCGAGCGCGAGATCGGCATCATTCGCGAGGCCGGCGAGATCCTTCACGGGGTATTGAAGCTGGTCGAGGATGCCTGTAAGGAGAAGGTCCGCACCCGTGACCTGGATGCGATGGCCGAGCAGTTCATCGTCTCGCGGGGGGCGGCCCCGGCCTTCAAGGGATACAAGGGCTTCCCCGCCAGCCTGTGCATCTCGATCAACGAGGAGGTCGTGCACGGCATTCCCGGGCCGCGCCGCATCAAGAGCGGCGACATCGTCAGCGTGGACTGCGGCGTTCGCTACAAAGGTTACATCGCCGATTCGGCACTCACCATCCCGGTGGGGGACATTTCGGCGGCTGTACAAAAGCTTTTGAAGGTGACCGAGGAGGCTCTCTATCTCGGCATCGACAAAGCCCGCCCGGGCAACTTCGTGCGCGACATCTCCCAGGCCGTCCAGAGCCACGTCGAGAAGCACGGCTTCTCGGTCGTGCGCGAGCTGGTCGGCCACGGGGTGGGTCGCGAGATGCATGAGGAGCCCCAGGTGCCCAACTATGTCACCGATTCAAGAGGCGCACGGCTGGAGCCAGGGATGGTCATCGCCATCGAGCCGATGGTCAATCTGGGCGTTTACCACGTCACGATGCTCTCCGACAAGTGGACCATCGTGACGCTCGACCGTCAACCCTCGGCCCATTTCGAGCACACCATTGCGATTACGGAAAATGGGCCTCAGATCTTGACGAACGGGCAGTGAAGTCCTATATTACTTCGGTGTGGCTGAACCTGTGTTCGGCGTCGCTCAGCCTTTGTCCTGAGCGGACCGGGCTCGCCTCAAGGTTGTAAAACCCTGTGGCAGAAGGCAAGGAAGAGATCGACGGCGTCGTAACCGAGCTGCTGCCGAACTCCATCTACCGGGTGAAGCTCGAGAGTGGTCAGAGTGTGTTAGCGCATCTCGCGAGCGGGACGCGCATGCAGTTGGTGCGGGTTCTGCCCGGCGATCAGGTCACACTGGAGCTCTCACCCTACGATCCGGGTCGAGGTCGCATCGTTCGACGAGGCGGCGAGCGGCCCGGAAGGTAGCACGGTCAGGGTTGGATCAGGAGGAACAATGCGAGTCAAACCGTCTATCAAGAGACGCTGTGAAAAGTGCCGCATCATCCTGCGTAAAGGCAGGGTGCGGGTGATCTGCAAAAACCCGAAGCACAAGCAAATTCAAGGCTAATCTGCCAGCGGCAGCGCGGGGCGCGCTGAGCCTGGCTAGAGGAAGTAACAGGAGGATACATCGTGGCTCGAATTGCGGGAGTAGACCTGCCTCGAGACAAAGTGGTCGAGATCGCCTTGACCTACATCTTCGGAATCGGCCGTGCGCGGGCCCGGGCCATCGTGGCCAAGACCGGCGTCAATCCGCTGACGCGGGTGCGTGCCCTGACTGAGGATGAGGTCGGCAAGCTGCGTGACCACATCGAGAAGCATGAGAAGGTCGAGGGCGATCTGCGCCGCGAGATCACTCAGAACATCAAGCGTTTGATCGAGATCAACTGCTATCGCGGGGTCCGCCATCGTCGTAGCCTCCCGGTTCGCGGTCAGCGCACCAAGACCAATGCCCGGACGCGCAAGGGTCCCAAGCGCACCGTCGGGCGCAAGAAGTCGAAGGGCTAAGCTCACGAGGAGGATACAATGGCTAAGAAAGTCGGCCGTCAGCGCAAGAAGGTTTCCAAGAATATCCCTCGTGGCGTAGCCCACATCCAGTCGACGTTCAATAATACGATCGTCACCATCACCGACATGCAGGGCAACTCGCTTGCCTGGGCCTCGGCCGGTGGGCTGGGTTTCAAAGGCTCCCGCAAGAGCACGCCATTCGCTGCGGGCGTTGCTGCCGAGAAGGCAGCCCAGCTCGCTTCCGAGCACGGCATGCGGACTGTGGAAGTCTACGTCAACGGCCCTGGCTCGGGTCGCGAGGCGGCCATCCGCTCGCTCCAGGCCGCAGGCCTTGAAATCAGCTTGATTCGGGATGTCACGCCCATTCCCCACAATGGCTGTCGCCCGCCCAAGCGTCGTCGCGTGTAGGGCGCGTTTAAGGTAATAGGAGGAGAAAGAACCGTGGCCAGATACACAGGGCCCGTCTGCCGGCTCTGCCGCAGAGAGCAAACCAAACTGTTCCTCAAAGGGGAGCGCTGCTTCACCCCCAAGTGCGCCATTGATCGGCGCAACTACCCGCCCGGCCAGCACGGCCCAGGACGGCAGAAGAAGGTGTCGCAGTACGGCATCCAGCTGCGTGAGAAGCAGAAGCTGCGTCGGATCTATGGAGTCAGCGAGCGTCAGTTTCGTAGCTACTTTGCGCGCGCCGCCAAGCAGGCGGGAGTGACCGGTGAGGCGTTCCTGCGCTTCCTCGAGCGCCGTCTGGACAACGTGGTGTATCGCCTGGGATTTGCCTACAGTCGCTCGGCGGCTCGTCAGCTGGTGGCCCATGGAAACATTCGGGTCAATGGCCGTAAGGTGGATGTGCCCTCCTATCTGGTGCGGCCTGGCGAGCAGGTCTCGCTCAACGAGAAGCACCGCCAGAACCCGGTCATTCAGCAGGCGGTTCAGAGCGCCTCGGTTCGGGCCATGCCCGTCTGGCTCGAGCTGAATCCCGAAGTGGTGGAAGGAAAAATCACCGCCCTGCCTAACCGGGGCGACATCGACACGCAGATCAACGAGCAGCTGATCGTCGAGTTCTACTCGCGTTAGAGTGCCGCTGGAGGGGCGCCCGAGATGGCGCTCCTTTACGCTTTCTCCGCGAAAGTCCGTCAAGCCAACGCGCTGAGCGTGGCTGAAGTCAGGAGAGAATAATTATGCTGGATACCATCCTGGCCCAGGTGGCCAACCCGGTCGAGTTCGCCGAGCCTCGCGTGGTCTGTGTGGGTGAGAACAAGTTCATCATCGAGCCGCTCGAGCGCGGTTTTGGCATCACGCTCGGCAATTCGCTGCGCCGGGTCTTATTGTCGGCCCTGGTGGGCGCGGCCGTGACCCATGTTCGCATCGATGGCGTGTTGCACGAGTTCTCCACCCTCGACGGCGTCCGTGAGGACACCACCGAGATGATCCTCAATCTCAAGAAGCTCAAGCTCAAGCTCATGACCGACAAGCGCAAACTTCTGCGCCTCGAGTCGAGCGGCCCGGGCGTGGTCACTGCGGCCGACATCCTGCCCGACCCCGAGGTCGAGATCCTCAATCCTGACCTTCAGATCGCCACCCTCGAGAAGGCTGCCCGCCTGGGCATGGATCTCTACGTCTCGCGCGGCCAGGGCTATGTTCCGGCCGAGAAGCAGTCGAGCCAGGAGCAGGTCATCGGCATCATCCCGGTGGACTCGATTTTCAGCCCGATTTTGAAGGTGAACTACACCGTCGAGGATACTCGCGTCGGGCAGCGCACCGACTTCGACCGCCTCAACCTCGAGGTCTGGACCGACAACAGCCTCAAGCCTTATGAAGCCATCAGCCAGGCCGCGCAGGTTCTGCAAGACCAGCTGTCACTCTTCACCAACCTGCAGCCTCCGAGCAAGGTCGACCACGAGCATCGTGGCCCCGAGTCGGAGATGCTGGACACGCCCATCGAAGACCTGGCCCTCTCGGTGCGCTCGATGAACTGCCTCAAGCGGGCCGGCATCCGCACCGTGGGCGAGCTTCTGACCTACTCCGAAGAGGACGTGATGAAGCTGAAAAACTTCGGCCAGAAGTCGCTCGACGAGATCAAAGACAAGCTGATGGAGCGCAACCTGTCGCTTCAGCCCAGCACGCCAGACTGAGGAGACGCCATGAGACACCGAGTCAAATCCCGCACCCTGGGTCGCCAGACCGGACACCGGCTGGCCATGCTGCGTAACATGGCCAAGTCGCTGCTGCAGCACGGGCGCATCAGCACCACCGAAACCCGGGCCAAAGAGCTGGCGAAGTACGTGGCCGGCCTGATTACCGATGCCAGGCGAGCCCACCAGCTCAAAGACGATAAGGACAAGGCCCTCAGCCACAAGCGCAACGTCTTCCGCCACCTCCCCGGCGCTGAGCGCCGCGGGGTCGGGCGTAATGACCGCGATGTGGCCGAGAACCTCTTCGCGACCCTGGCTCCCAAGTTTGCGGCCCGCGAGGCCAGGACGGGGAACGGGGGCGGCTACACCCGGATCATGAAGCTCGGCTTCCGTAAGGGAGACGGAGCCCCGATGGCCCTGATCGAGCTGGTTCTCGACTGACGCTTTACCTCGGGGTCGCACTGCTGGGCGCGCTGGGCTCTCTGGCGCGCTTTGCTGTTTCTCTGTGGCTGCCGCGCGCGGCAGGCGGTTTTCCCTGGAATACCCTGGTCGTCAACGTGCTGGGCTGCCTTTTGTTCGGGCTGGTCTGGGCCCTGGCCGAGGAGCGCAGGCTACTGACCCCCACGCAGCGGCTCTGGCTCACGGCTGGCTTCCTGGGCGGCTTCACCACTTTCTCGTCGTTCGGTTACGAGACCATCGAGATGGTGCGGCAAGGACAGGCCACGCGGGCCGGGGTGCACGTGCTGGTGCAGAACACGCTCGGCCCGCTGGCGGTCTTGCTCGGTTATCATCTGGGCGAGCGGCCCTGAGGTCTCTCAAGTCTCGAGCTGCGGATGATAGCTTCCCACGCTCATTTCGAAGGTCCAGGCGACTGCATCTGCGCAGCAGCGCGTCGTCGGGGGGACGCGCAGAAGGTAATCCTGACCGGTGCTGGGGCAGACCACCTCCACGGCCACGATCGGCTCATCATCCACGAAATCCCAGACAAGGAGCCGTCGCTGCATTCCCTGAGCATCCTGGTCTCGGTCGGCTACCTCGGCAGTGATCAGGCTCCTCAATCTCTTGAGGCCCACCCGGGCTACCAGTCGGCGGCGCACACGGACGGCCCAACTGGTGTAGAGGTCGGGGAGGCAGACTGCAGCCACCCAGAACCCCACAGCGGGCAACCCGTGGAGCAGCTTGAGTCTCAGGCTCGGGTGCAGCATGACATAGCCACCCGCGAGCAGAGCGAATGCCTGTCCGAGCCGGTTTTCATCCTGGAGGCCGAACAGGCAGGTCAGGACGAAGAGCGCCAGGGGAAGTCCCAAGAGGCTGTGCAGGACGAAGTCGGGAAAGGAGCGTCCCAGGGCGGCCGCCACCATGCCCACTGCCACCCAGTAGTGCCCGCTAGTCATGGATGGGGCGGGGTGGGGCGGCAGGCCGATACTCGCGTTGATGGATGACGCGGTAGTGGCCGCTGGGCAACTCGAGGGTGCGGTGCTCGGGGTGGGTAATGAGGGCCCGGTCGCGGGTCTTGAAGATCAGATGTCCGTTCGAGAGAAAGAGCTCTCCCGGCGCCTCGAGGATGTGCCGATGGCCGGCTTTCTCGCCCTCTCCGAGGACGTTGGTGGGAAGCCGGAGGGCATCCTCGGGCCAAAAGTGGATCTGAACAAAGAGCAGGTCCCCCTGGCGATAGTGCATCATGACTGCCTCCAGATTCGATGTTCTCTGTGTTTTTCGGGGCCCCAGCCAAGAATAGCCGCTGGATATTAGGATTTCGTTTCCGAGAGGTAACCGGCTGGTGAACATGTTTCCTGGATGTTGCCAGGTTTGACGGTACTCTCGCTAAGGCCAGGCCGCCTGGCCTTCGCCGGGTCTGGTTTGTTAAAAAGGTTTGCTGCCCGTCTGGAGGAACCGCGCCAGGAATGATTGTGGTGCGCGACCTTTCCTTTGCCTATCCGGGGGGTCACCCTGTCTTGCAGGGGATCGACCTGGAGCTAGCTGCGGGCGAGCTGGTGGTGTTGACCGGGCCCAATGGATGTGGCAAGACGACCCTGGCTCGGCACTTGAACGGCCTGCTGCTGCCCCAGCAAGGGACGGTGCTGGTGGACGATCTGCCCACCTCGCAGGCCGAAGTGCGCCGCCTGGTGGGGATGGTCTTTCAAGAGCCGGAGAGCCAGATCGTGGCCCCGGTGGTGGAGGAAGACGTGGCCTTCGGCCTGGAGAATCTGGGCCTGCCCCGTGAGGAGATGCGCCAGCGGGTGGAGTGGACGCTGGAGAGACTGGACCTGACTGGAGTCCGTCGCTCTGAGCCCCACCTTCTGTCGGGCGGCCAGAAGCAGCGGCTCGCGCTGGCCTCGGTGCTGGCCATGAAGCCGCGCTATCTGGTGCTGGACGAGCCCACCACCATGCTCGATCCCTGGTCACGCCGCGAGGTACTGGAGTTGCTCGGTGACCTGCGCCGGACCGAAGGGATCGCGATCGTCCTGGTCACCCACCGCCTGGAGGAGGCGCTGGAAGCCGATCGGGTCGTGGTTCTAGCTGACGGACGGGTGCGTTTTCAGGGCTCGCCGGCGACCCTCTTCGGCCAGCTCGAGCTGTTGACCGAGCTGGGCCTGGAGCTGCCCGATCTCGTGCGTCTGGTCGCGCATCTTCGGGACCAGGGCTTTGACCCACCCATGGAGGAATGCCAGCTGACAGAATGGGTGCTGGGACAATGATCGAAATCATCGGCCTGGAGCACGTCTACATGCGCGGCACGCCCTTCCAGACCCGGGCCCTCAACGGCGTCGACCTGAGGGTGCGCGCCGGCGAGGGTTTGGCCCTGGCCGGTGCCACCGGCAGTGGCAAGACCACTTTGTTGCTGCACCTCAACGGCCTGCTCAGGCCTCACGCGGGAAGCGTTCGCGTGGGGGGCACCCGGGTAGGGGAGAGAGGCGGCGACCTGCTCGAGCTTCGCCGGCGGGTGGGAGTTCTATTTCAGTTCCCCGAGCAGCAGCTCTTCGAAGAGACGCTGGCGGAAGATGTGGCTTATGGCCCCCGCAACTTCGGGGTGCGAGGGATCGAGCTGACCGAGCGGGTGGAGGAGGCCCTGCTGAAGGTGGGACTCGATCCTGTGCTCTATCGACAGCGCTCGGTGCACGAGCTGTCGGGGGGGGAGAAGCGTCTGGCGGCCCTGGCCGGGGCTCTGGCCAGCCGACCTGAGGTGTTGGTCCTGGATGAGCCCACCGCGGGTCTTGATGGCCGCGCCCGCCGGGCCTTGCTGGGCAAACTGGCTCGGTGGCGCGCGGAAGATGCTTTGACGCTGGTGATCGTCTCGCATCACCTGGAGGAGCTGCCCGGGCTGGTGGACCGGTTGGTGGTGCTGGCTCAGGGAAGGGTGGTGGGAGAAGGCCCCCTGGAGGAGCTTTTTGGCCGCGAGGAATGGATGAGCGAGCATCGTCTGGAAGTGCCTCCCGTCACGCGGTTGGCGGCCAGGCTTCGAAGAGCCGGCCGGCCGGTGGACCGGCTCTGGTTGACGGTCGAGCAAGCCGAGCAAGGTTTGTCTCGAATGCTGCAAGGGGGGCGCTAGTGGATCAAAGGCACAGACAGCTTTGTATCGAGCAGGCCCAGGCCATGCTGGACGTGGCCGCCCTGACCGATCAGCTCGAGGCCTTCAGCTGGAGCGAGGTCTCCCGTCAGGAAGCCCTGAGGGCTGCCGGCTGGCTGCGCGAGCAGGCGGCCCGCATTCGGCGCCGGGTGGAGTCAGACTCAGGCGACCTGGCCCTGGGACGACTGCGGGTCCGCACCCTCAGGCTGGAGAAGATCCTCAGCGAGCTGGCTCAGCATGAGAGCCGCCTGCAGCAGGCTCGGATGGACGCAGCTGCCGAGCAGATGGGTCCCGAGCGGGCTCAACGCCTGAGGGCCGAGTTGCACGACCAGCTCGAGTCGGTGCGGGGCCAGTTGCGCGCCTTCCACGAGGAGGGTCGGGCTCGCAAGCTTTACGACGACCTGGCTCAGGTGCTGCGCGACCTGACCGAGCGCGAGACCCGTCGAGGACAACTGCAGGAGGCCGAGCGTTACCGCGACCTGGCCCGGCGCTTTGAGATGCGTCTTGATGCCGGCGAGTTCGACGCCCCCCGGCCGCCCGAGGAAGACGAGCGGGACCGTAAGGTGCTTGAGTATTTTCAAGAATTGCTCGACGAGCCCTGAGGGCCTCAGAGAAATAGCCCCGGGTTCGGGGCTTCTTCCCGGAAGCCTATTTTCGTTTTTCAGGCTCCCTGGTGGCCAGCACTTTGGCGGCCGTGACCCCGCCCAGGAATCCGAACAGGTGGCCTTCCCAGGAGATGCCCACCTGGCCGGGCAGCACCCCCGCCAGGGCACGCCAGAAGAAGTAGCCCACCACCAGGGAGATGATGATGGAGAGGGGCTTGCGCTCGAAGAACCCGGCTGCCATCAAGAACCCCAGGTAGCCGTAGATGAGCAGGCTGGCCCCGATGTGCACGCTGTTGGGGGCGCCGAACAGCCACACTCCCAGTCCGCCCACCACGCTGGCGATCATCGTGACGCCCAGGAATTGCTTCCAGCCGCGGGTGAAAATCAGCCAGCCGAACAGTGCAAAGGGCACAGTGTTGGCGATCAAGTGGGGGAACCCACCGTGCAGGAAGGGCATCCAGAGAATGCCCCAGAGTCCGTCCTTGCTGCGGGGCACGATGCCGAAGTTGTTCAGCCACTGCTGCAGGACGAAGCTATCTACCGTCTCGAGAATCCAGCACAGCAGCAGAAATCCGCCCAGCACAATGATCTGGATCTTGAGGGCCCGGGTGACATTCTTCATAGCAGCCTCCAGTGTACCACATGGCGACCTCGGGGGGAATGGCTCACGCTGTCTCAGAGTCGCCAGGAGGGGGAAAAAGTTCCACCGGCTCCAGCAGAAGCGGCGCTCACCGGGATGCGAGAGGCCCTTCGCAGAGAAAGCTCACGGGGTTGCCAGGGGGACCGTGACCCAGTTTTGCCGGGCCGGGACACAGATGTACAGCAGGCCGCTGACGGGGTCTGGAGCCAGCCCGCCCAGCACGCGCCAGCTCATCCCGGGCGGAATCAGCTCACCGGGGGAGCTGGTGAAGAGCACCTGGCGGGTCGTGCCATCGGGCGTCAGGCGGACGACACGGTCAGCGCCGGCTTCGACCACGGCCAGGTCGCCATCGGGCAGTCGGGTAATCGCTACCGGGCGCCTCAGGTCGGCGCGCAGCACACGGGGGCCCTGGGAGCCGAGCAGGAAGAGGCGGCCCTGCTCCTCGTCCACCACCGCCACGCCCTGGCCGGGCAGGAAGGCCAGATCCACGGGGCATCCCAGTTCGGTGCCCACCGCCAGGGTCTCGCCTCCGCCCAGGATGACCGAGACCCGCCCGGCTGAGGGCTCGGCCACGAAGATCAGGCCCTCGTTGTCCACTGCCAGGCCCCCCGGGTCGCTCAGCCCTTCGGCCAGCACGCGGATGGAGCTGCCCCACCCGGTCAGGATGCGACCGCCTTCGGACAGGGCGTAGTAGACGTTTCCGTCCCCGTCCAGGGCACTGTCCACGATGCCCAGCAGGGGCTCAGGCGAGGAGTAGAGCGAGCGCAGCAGGGGAGCGTGCACCAGCTGGCCGGACGGGTCGAGCTCGGCCTGGGTGAGGCCGCTGGCGAAGAGGCGCGACTCGAGCTCGTAGCGCAGGCTGCCCGCCGGGGTCAGCCCTGGTTGGACCAGGGTGCGGGGCGTGGGCACGGGCTGGATGCTCACTTCCACCAGGCTGCCGCTCACCAGGTTGGAGAGGGTCAGCGAGCCGGCCGCTCGACGGTGCATGGCCGTCAGTCCCGGAAAGCGAAAATCGGCCAGCACCCGGCGCCGCTCGGGCCTGGCGAGGTCCACCTCCACCAGCTGGCCGGTCTCGCCCGAGACGATGGAGACCATCGGGTCCACGAAGGCGATGCCGGTGGGCAGTTCCACGTCCTCGATCAGCGTGCTCACGGCCCCGTCGGCCAGCCCGACCCGTACCACCCGGTCGGAGGCGGGCAGAGTCACGAAGGCTTCGGTGCGCGAGCAAGCGATCCCCTCGGCCCCCACCAGCTCCTCGGTCAGCACCCGCTTCACGAGGCCGGCAAAGGGATCCACCTCCAGCAGGCGCCCGCGCCGCTCCACCACGTAGAGTGAGCCGTCCTGGAAGGCCATGCCGGTGGGCCGATCCAGCCCTCCCACAAGCTGTGAGACCCCTTCCGGCCCCAGCCACAGAATGCGCCCCGTGGAAGGCTCGCTGCAGGCCAGATCCTCGCCGATCCGCACCAGGCCCCAGGCCTGCACCCCCTCGGCCACGATCGTTCCGTCCAGGCGCACCACTCGCGCGCGGCCCCGCTCGGCGATGACCAGCCGGCCCTGCGGGTCCGTCGCCAACCCTGCCGGGCCGCACAGGGGGTCGGCCATGGCGAAGGAGCTCAGCCAGAACAGGCAGAGCCCCCACGCCAGCCAGCGCAATCAGCCCCGCCGCAGGCGCACGAAGCGCCGGCTGACTTTCAAGACCGCCCCGTCCTCAAAGCTCACCTCGGCTGGCGCGGCCACTCTGGCCCCCTCCAGCGAAACGGCGCCCTGCTCCACCAGGCGGCGCGCGTCGCGCTTGGAGCCGGCAAAGCCCACCGTTATCAAGAGATCCACCACGTTCACCGGCGAGAGCACCGTCTTCTCCTCCATCTCGGTGGGGATCTCGCGCTGCGAGAACACGCGCAAGAACTCTTCATCGGCTCCCCGGGCCGCCTCCTCACCGTGGTAGATCTTGACGATCTCGCGGCCAAGCCAGCGTTTTACGTCGCGCGGGTGCGTGTCTTTGGCGGAGCGCACCTGGTCCATCGGCACGTCGGTGCACAGCTCGAAGTAGCGCTCCATCAGGTGGTCGGGCAGCGACATCAGCTTGCCGAACATCTCGGTGGGCGACTCGGTGATGCCCACGTAGTTGCCCAGGCTCTTGGACATCTTCTGGACCCCGTCGAGTCCCTCTAAAATGGGCATCAGAAAGACGATCTGGGGGGGCTGCCCCACCTCGCGCTGGAGCGCGCGGCCCACCAGGTTGTTGAACTTCTGGTCGGTGCCCCCCATCTCCACGTCGCTTTGCAGGGCCACGCTGTCATAGCCCTGCATCAGCGGGTACAAGAGCTCGTGCAGGTGGATCGGCACCCCCTCGCGGTAGCGGTTCTGAAAATCGTCGCGCTCGAGGATGCGGGCCACGGTGTACTTGGAGGTGAGGCTCACCACGTCGGCAAAGCTCATGGGCATCAGCCATTCGGAGTTAAAGCGCACCTCGGTCTTGTCGGGATCGAGGATGAGTGAGAGCTGCTCGCGATAGGTGCGGCCGTTGGCCTCGATCTCCTCGGGGGTGAGCACCTTGCGGGTCTCCGAGCGTCCGGTGGGGTCGCCCACCCGGGCCGTGAAGTCGCCGATCAAGAGCACGACCTGGTGGCCGAAGTCCTGGAACTGGCGCAGCTTGCGCAGCACCACGGCAAAGCCGAGGTGGATGTGGGGCGCGGTGGGATCGAGCCCCAGCTTGATTCGGAGCGGCTTGCCGGTCTTGAGGCGCTCGAGCAACTCGCTTTCGGAGATGATCTCGGCCGCTCCCCGCTTGAGAGCGGCCAGCTGGTCTTGCGGTGTTACTCCCATTCGATGGTCCCCGGTGGCTTGGGTGTGATGTCGTAGAGCACGCGGTTGACCCCGCGCACCTCGTTGACGATGCGGGTGGAGATGCGGGCCAGGAGATCCCAGTCCAGCCGGGCCACGTCGGCGGTCATGGCATCGAGCGAGGTCACCGCTCGCACCGACACTACCTCGGAATAGGTGCGCTGATCGCCCATCACACCCACCGACTGCACCGGCAACAACACCGCGAAGTACTGCCAGAGGCCTTCGTGGGCCCCGACCTTCTCGATTTCCTCGCGCACGACCCGGTCGGCCCCCTTGAGGGCTTCCAGCCGTTCGGCCCGTACCACCCCCGGGCAACGCACGGCCAGGCCCGGGCCGGGAAACGGCTGGCGCATCAACACGCGGTCCGGCAGCCCCAGCTCCCGGCCCACCAGGCGTACCTCGTCCTTGAACAGCTCGCGCAGGGGCTCGAGCAGCTTCAAGCGCATCCGCTCGGGCAGCCCACCCACGTTGTGGTGGGTCTTGATCGTGGCCGAGCGGGCCCCACCGCTCTCCACCACGTCAGGGTAGAGCGTGCCCTGCACCAGGAAGTGAATATCGGGTCGGTGATCGAGCTCTTCCTCGAAGACCCGGATGAAGGCCTCACCGATCCGCTTTCTCTTGGCCTCCGGATCGCTGACCCCGTCCAGGGCCCGCAGGAAGCGGTCTTGAGCGGGTATCATGCGGATGTTGAGCCCGCGTCCACCCAGGATCTCCATCACCTGCTCGGCCTCTCCCTGGCGCAGCAGGCCATTGTCCACGAAAAGACAATGCAGTCGCTCGCCGATGGCCTGGTGGACCAGGGCCGCGGCCACGCTGGAATCGACCCCGCCCGACAGGGCGCAGGCCACGTGCTGGCCCTCGGTTTTCTGGCGGATCTCCTCCACGGTGTCGTGCACGAAGTGGCCCGCGTCCCACTCGAACCGGCAGCCAGCCAGCTGGAGAAAGTTCTTCAGGATCGCCTTTCCGTGGGGGGTGTGGCTCACCTCGGGATGAAACTGCAGCCCGTACCAGCGCCTTTCGGGATGCCCGATGGCGGCCAGGGCGTGCTCAGAGGAGGCCAGCGGCACGAAGCCCTCCGGCAGCCGATCGACCCGGTCGCCGTGGCTCATCCAGCAGCGCTCCTCGCGGGAAAGTCCGGCAAACAGAGGCGAGTCTTGCTCCACGACGAAGCGGGCCGGGCCATACTCACGCACCGTGCCGGGCACCACGTGGCCGCCCAGCTCGCGGGCCATCAGCTGCATGCCGTAGCAGATGCCCAGCACTGGCAACCCGCTCTCCATCAGCCCCGTGGGCAGCCCCGGGGCTCCCTGGTCGTAGACCGAGTTGGGGCCCCCCGAGAGCACCACCGCGGTGGGGCGCTCGCGGCTGATCTCCTCCCAGCTTCGGGCCGGGTCGACCAGCTCGGAGTAGACTCCGCACTCGCGGATACGGCGAGTGATGAGCAGATTGTATTGCGAGCCGTAATCGAGCACGAGAACGCGTTCGGCGTGTTGCATGGGCGGCCAGTTCGCACGAAGCTGCGAACGCTCCTGTCGAAAAGGGGCCGCTGGCTCGGGGGAGAACATCGCCGACCCATGAGCGTCCAAGAGCACCGCCGGCTGCGCGAGCTGGCCAGCATGCATTTTCAATCGCGCTGCCTGCACGAAGCCTGCGAGCGCGGCCTGTTCAGCGAGCTCGAGCGCTCGCCCGGCTCAGCCGAGGAGCTCGCCCGCCGGTTGCACCTTCATCCTCAGGCTTGCCGCATGCTGCTCGACGCCCTCACGGCTCTCGCGCTCTTGCAAGAGCGAGAAGGCCTCTACTCCAACGCCCCCATCGCAAGTCGCTACTTGATCGAGGGCACGGCCACCGACCAGGGCGAGATGATCGCGATGTACCGCCGCTCGATGGAGCGCTGGGAGAAGCTGGCCGAAGCTCTGCACTGCGGCCACACGCCCGCGCCGCCCTCCGAGCCCGACCCCCGCTTCATCCACGCCATGCACTGCACGGCCTCGGTGCACGCTCCTCTGGTGGTGGAGGCGGTGCCGCGCAACAATGCCCGCCGGCTGCTGGACCTGGGGGGAGGTCCTGGCACTTATTCCATTCGCTTCCTGCTGACCTGGCCCGAGGCCGAAGCCCGCATGCTCGATCTGGAGCCGGTGGTGAGTATCGCCCAGGAGTATGCCGAAATCGCCGGGGTCAACGAACGCTTCGAGGCGGTGGCTGGAGACTACCTCGAGTCCGAGCTGGGGGATGGCTACGATCTGGTTCTGCTTTCGAACATCCTGCACTGCAACGCTCCCGAGGGGTGTCAGCGTTTGCTCAAGCGGGCCTTTGCCTGCCTGCGCCCGGGCGGGCGGGTGGTCATCCACGAGTTCTTGAGAGACGGCTCTCTCTGGCCGGCCGTTTTTGCGCTCCATATGCTGCTCTCGACGCCGGGTGGGGACACCTACTCCGAGTCCACGCTGAAGGGTTGGCTGCACGAGGCGGGGTTTGGCGAGCCGGTGGTCAGCAGGTTGGAGGGCACTCCCAGCTCGGTGCTCGTGGCCGCGAGGAGCTGATGCCCCGTGCTTGCAAGGAATTCAAGAACATCCGGGGTATTGTCAGTTTTGTTAACAAGTTGTATCCTGTAGGCAAGGCACTGCTCGGTCAATGACTCCTGGGTTCCGCGTTCGGGGCGCGAGGTCAGCGGAGAGTGAGTAGCCCGGGGTGGTCGAGCTCCAATCGAATTCACCCCGAGAAGACGCTATTGTAAGGAGTCGTTGTTTTCCCATGTCGTTCACGGACAAAACCCTCACCTGTCGCGATTGCGGCGCCAGTTTCACCTTCACGGCCAGCGAGCAGGAGTTCTATTCCTCCAAAGGCTTCTCCAACGAGCCTGGCCGCTGCCCTCCCTGCCGCACCGCCCGTAAGCGCGCCAAAGACGGCGGCAGTGGCGGCGGAGGCGGCTTCGGTGGCGGAGGCTTCGGTGGCGGAGGCAGCTTTGGTGGCGGAGGCGGCGGCTACGAGCGGCGCGACCGCCAGCTGTTCAGCGTGGTCTGCGCCGAGTGCGGCAAGCAGACCGAGGTGCCCTTCCAGCCTCGTGGCGACCGGCCGGTCTACTGCTCGGACTGCTTCCAGTCTCAGCGCGGTGGCGGTGGCGGTGGACGCGGTGGCGGCGGAGGAGGCCGTAGCGGCCGCTGGTAGGCAGGTGGATCCACTCCGTTCCTCTTCCCCTCAACTGAGAACCGGCTTCCCCCCAACTGCGTCGGTCGCGAGGGGCATGCCGTCCCCGGCCGATGGTCTTTCAACCCGTGAGACGGGCTGGGCACCCACCCGCCCTGCATTCGCATCGGGCCCCGGGCGCTGGCTGGGGCGCACGGCCCGGTTGGCCACTCTGGTCCTGGCGGCCACGCTGATGGTCGGGCCTCCGGCTCACGCTTTTACGGCCGCACCCGCCGAGCAGGCTACACAGACCGAGCAGGTCGAGCGCGCCTCTCGCCTGGGGGTCAGCCAGGAGATGGTGGGCAGGCTGCTCGAGAACCGGCCTCTGGCGGATACGCTGCAGACGCTGCCCGACACGCTGGCGAGCCGTTACAAGGAGCTGAACGCGAACCAGCGCAAAGTCATGGGCGAGTTGCTGGAGGGTCGGACTGCCTTCGTCAGTCATCGGGGAGCCTTCATCAGCGGCCGGGCCGCCGGCATGGACGCCTTCCCCAGGATGAAGGGCCGGCTCGATGATCTGGTCGAGTCAGGCAAGTTGACTCGGGCCGAGGCCGACTTCATGAAGTCGGCTCTGGATCAGATGAAGACCCTCACACCCCGTCAGCGCGAGGCCATCGCCGACTTCATCGAGCTCGAGCGGGCGCTGACCGGTCGCTGAGAGGCCACATCCTGCAGGACAGGATGGTCGCTCGGCGTCAGGTCGAGCGCGTTCTCATCCTTAGAACGCTCAAGCCATCTCTCTAAAGTGAAGTGCTGAAGGTTTTGCAGTAAATCGCGCCGACAGACTTGTGTGGAGGCGCCCCCGAAGGATAGGCAAAACCTTCAGCACGTAACGCTCAACACAATAGTAATTCAAAGTGTGGTGGAATTTCAGGCGATCAGCCTGTCAGTTTTCAGCGAGGCAGTACCGTCCGGCCGTCAGTCTCCCGCTCAGCAGGGAACCCTACGCCCGAACGCCAATCGTCCCATGTGACGACGCTCCCCGTCGACTACCGCGAGCGGATGCAATCCATCTTCTATCTTAAGCAGCAGGGCCGGCTCCAGGAAGCGCTGGATCAGGCCGACCGGCTCGTGGACGAGGAGGTGGACACGCCCGATCTGGCCGTCGAGCGGGCCGACACGCTGGCGCGGCTGGGCCGCCCGGATCAAGCACTTGGCCAGCTTGAGACTGCTAGCATGAAGTTCCCGCGCTTCTCCCCGTACGGGCGCGCCCTGCACGGGGGACTCCTGCAGCACGCGCGGCGCCTGGATGAGGCGCGCCAGGTGTTCGAGCAGCTCGCCGAAGAGCCGACGGTCTCTCTGGCAGTCGCGAAGCGTGTCGCCGACTTCATCGACGAGCATGGTGACCGAAGTCGCATTCCCCGCTTGCTGGAGCGCTGGGCCAGCGAAACGGCCGACTGGTACCGCCTGCGCGGCCGCTATTCTCCGGAGCTTCTCAAGCAAGGTCTGGAGCGTTTTCCTGACCACGAAGCGCTCTTCGAGGATTACGTAGTCGAGCGCATCAAGCAAGAGCCGCCCGAAACCGTGGCCGAGGAGCTCGAGTCCCTGCTCTCACTCAAAGACCACGCCAGGAGCCTGCGATTGCGGGAGCGGCTGGCGCAAAGCCTGCGGAAGCTGGGCGAGCCCGCGCGCGCCCTCGAGCTGCTTCTTGAGTGTGTCCGGCGCGCGCCTGCGAACGGCTACTATGTGGCCAACGCCGGCTATGTCTACAGTGAGCTGGGTCAGACGGACAGGGCGCTCGACTTCCTCGAGCGCGCTATCGATCTGCGCGGAGACGACCGCTACGCCGTGAACGCTTACGTCAAGGCTTGCCGCGACGCGGGCCAATCCTCTCGCGCAGTCGAATTCCTACAGGATCGTCCCGTCGAGAACCGGGCTGCCCTCGCTGGATTCCTGACCGCCTGCCGGGACGCCGGAGAGCGCGAGCGCGCCCGCTCCTACATCGCCGAGCGGGCTTCTGGCAACCGGGCGCTCTGGGGAGCGTACGCCCGGGTCTTCAAGAAGTCCTGATGTCTCGCAAACCCGCGGCTGTGCAAAACATCGGGGACCTGATCGAGGTCCCCCCCATCCGCACCGTCATCCAGCTCGTGGACGCGCAGAAAGCCGAGCTCCGCGACGAGCTGCTCGGGACCTTCGTGTTCACGCAGGAGATCCAGGCGTTCCTGGGCCGCTTGCTGCCGGCGCTTGAGGCTCCCACCGGGCTGGGAGCCTTCCTCAAAGGCCACTACGGCAGCGGAAAGTCGCATTGCCTGACGTTCCTCCAGCGCCTCCTGGAGGGCGACCCCATGGCGTGCCTTCCTGATGGGCTCGCGCTGCAGGAGCGCTCCTGGCTGGTGGTACCCATTCCGCTCACCGCCTACAACAATCGCACCTCGCTCGAGAGCATCGTGATGGGGAACCTCGAGGAGGGGCTCAAGGCGGCCACCGGCACTCGTCCGGTGCTGGCCGACCGCACCCGCCTGCTCGAGAACTTCCGCCGTCTCATTCTGCCCCACTACCCCCAGCCCGGGTGGGAGGAGCTGGACGAGGAAGCGCAGGCCCGCGCGGCTCTCGAGCTTTTGCGAAGCCTCCCGGAGAACCCGCTGCAACTGAGCTTCGACCGCCGCCAGACGATGGCGCGCCTGCAGGAGCACCTGGGAAACAGGGGAGTGGTCCTGCTCCTGGACGAGCTTTCCGAGTTCCTGCGCTCCAAGGGGAACAGCGCCGGTTACCACGAGGACATCCGCTACCTGCAGTTCCTGGGCGAGTGGGCCAGCCAGATGCCCTTGTGGATTGTGGCCACGCTCCAGCAGTCGCTCGAAGAGAACGGCCACGCCGAGGAGGAAAGTTACCTGCGCATCAAGGAGCGCTTTCCGCTGCGCTTCACCCTCTCTGCTCGCCACGTATCGGATCTCGTGGAGGGGCGGCTCATCCGTCGCAAACCCGGCTCCGAAGCCACGATGGAGAAGCTCTGGACGGAGCTCGAGGAGGCTTATCCCGGCCTCATCACGCGGGAGCGGTTCCTTAAGACCTACCCCGTGCATCCCGCCACCCTGGAGTTGCTGGAAGGCCTCATGCCTCTCTTCTCGTGCCATCGCGGAGTGGTAGACTTCGTCCACTCGCGACTGGCGGGCAACCCCTTGAAGGGGGAGCCCGGCATCCTGGGCGAGTCTCCTGACCGGCTGCTCACCGCCGACGCAATCTTCGACCACTTTGAGGAGCGCTTCAGCGAGATCGCCGAGCTGGCTCCCTATCGAGACACCGTCTGGGCCTACCTCAAGAGCGAGATTCCTCGACTCTTCGAGGAGCTGCGGGCGCGTGAGATGGCCGAGCAGGCGGTCAAAATCTTGATTCTGGCAGAGGCGCGCCAGACCCCCGTGGCGCGTGACGCGAAGGGGCTCGCGCGGACGATGGCCCGCCGCATCAGCCGCCTTTCCGCGCAGGTCAATGTGGACTACCTGCGCGAGAAGGTGATGGACGTTTTGATCGCGCGCTCTTCGTTCGTGGCCCGGCGTGGGGACGAGTATTTCCTGGACCTCGAGGCCAACGTTAACCAGCTCCTGGGTCGACGGTTCCGACAGGCGAGGCCGGAGCGGATCGCGGACTGGGGGGAGCTCCTGGCCCTGGTCAACCGCTCTGAGCTGCCGCTGGCGGAGCGCGTGGGGCTCCGTCCCGGCACGTTGCGCTGGGAGAACGCAACTCGCCAGGGGCTCTCGGGCTGGCTGGACGTGGCCCAACTGCCATACCAGGAGTTCGTGCGCATTCTGGCGCGCCTGGAGGAGGAACCACTCGATTTCGCCGTGCTGCTCGGCCTTCCCGAGCCCGGCCAGCCGGAAACGGCGCGCGCCCTTCTCGAGCACGCCCGCTCGAGCCGGCAGGGCCCGCTCTTGTTGTTCTGGCTGCCGGCGGTTCCGGAGCCGGAACTGGTCGAGCTCGCCCTGGACTGGCTGGGTCGCCGCGAGGTTGCGCGCTCTTTGGAGGAGGAAGGGCAACGCGAGCCCGCCCGCCTCGCGCGGGCCACTCTCGAGCAGGAGGAGCGCCGTCTCGAGCGTGGGCTGGCTGAGCTTTACAGCTCCGGACGCATCCTGTGGACTGGGGGTGAGGAGAAGGCGCCTCCGGGAGATCCCATGCCCTGGGCGGAAGTGCTGGGTCGGCTCCTTAAGCCGCGGCTCGCCGAGGTGTACCCTCGCTTTACGAGCGTGGCCCCCTTTACCGACCTCCTGACCCCGAAGGGGCTGGAGAAGCTCTGGAGCGACTTCCTGGAGGAGGGGCGCGCGGTGCGTCCGGGAACGGCCGACGTCCTCATCGAGACGGTGGCCAGGCCGCTGGGCCTCGTTCAGGAGGCTTCCGACCACTATGCGCTGCGCGTGGATCCGGCCCGGTTTCCCGTTCAGGCCGAGGTGCTCGACCGGCTGCTGCCCGAGCAGAAGCTCCCCCTCCGGCAGCTCGGCCGGGCTCTGCACAGGGGCCCCTTCGGGCTCTTGCCGGGCCAGTTCGCCCTGCTGGTCGCAGGGCTGATCCAGGCGGGCCGCGCGACGCCCTACCTGAACGGCCGCGCGACCAGGTTGACCAGCATCGCGGACCTGACCAGGCCGCGGATCGACGCCCTGGGCCCGGCCCAGATGCTGGAGGCCGCGCAGCTGGAGCGCTTGCCCGAGCTGGCCTGGCTGTGGCCCGGGGAGAGCCTCGTTCCGCTGAACCCGGTGCGGCTCCGCGCTCTCTGGGATAGCGCAGTCCTGCGGCTGGCCGACCTGAGCGAATTGGCCGGCGAGGTCCACGCTCTGGCCGGTCGCACTCCGGCTTGCCCGGCGCTTCCGCTCGAGGAGCTGGCCGCACGGGCCCGGCGCCTGGAGGAGATGTTGTCGGCCGTGGGGCAGCCAGTGGCAGCCGCGGTGGGCCTGCGCCGGTTGCTCGAGCAGGACGTGGCCGAGTTGCGCCGCTCGGCCCTCGACCTGCCTGCCTGGCGCGACGTGCTCCGCCAACACGGGCGAAGCATCGCGGCCGCGTGGCGGCGTTGGGAGAGAGCTCCCGAGGTGCTCGCCGAGCTCGAGGAGGTGGCGCGCGACCCCACCCGTTGGGACGCGCTCGCGGAGGCGCTGGCCGAGCGTGACGCCGCCCACCGCCAGGCTTACGCCGAGGCTCACAAAGCTTTCTACGCGCAGGACGTGTTTCGGCTGCGGGGCGGTGTGATGGCTCGGCCCGAGTGGGCTGTGGTCGAGGCCCTGGGAACAGTGCTGGGCCTGGAAGCCCGTCCCAGTGCGGCAACGCTGCGTCACGTATTGCAGGAGCTTCCTCAGCCCTGTCACCATCGCCTGGACGAAGAGCTCTTATTCGGGGTCCGTTGCGCCTGTGGGTTCGAGCCCGGGCAGGCGCCTCTGGAGGTGGAGGATCCGCTTCCGCTCGTGCGGCAGGGACTCGCTTCGGCCTGTCGGGCGCTGGCCGAGGCGGACCTGGACGCCTTTCTGCGCAACCTCCGCCAGGTCGGTCAGGAGAGTCGCGCCCGCCGCCTGGAGGAGATCCTCTCCGCCTGCGTCGAGCTGGCCGCGGAGCCCTCGCTGGAAGGAACCTGGGCCCGCGTGGCGGGGACGCTGGCGGGGTTACTGGACGGCCCCACGGTGGAGAGCCTGAGCCGCGCCCTGACGGGCCACGTGCTGGTGGCGCCGCGCCGCCTGGAGGACCTCGTGCGGCGTCTGCAGGATCAGCGGCTCCCAGTGGCCCGGCTGCGCCAGCTCTTCGAGGAGTGGCTGGAGGCGGGAGCCCTCCGTCCTGACAGCTGGGTGCATGTCCAGCACGGCGCCGATGCCGAGCGCGGCCTGGGAGCCTGGGTCGCTGCCTGGCTGTCCCAGCACGGCCTGGAGCCAGGTCGCGAGATGCGTCGACGCTTTCATCTCGAGGATGTGGGAGAGCCATCGGGGAGCGCTGCCGAGGTGTATCCGCTCCTGGCCGAGGCACTGCCTGTGCAGGCGCTCGACCCGGTGGCCGGGGCGTTGCAGGAGCGACTGTTCGGGCCGGTATCCCTCAGCCTGTGCAGGTTGGCTCTGGAACGCGCTCTGGCCGACGTCTCCGTGGCGCGCCGATTGCTCGAGCTTCCGGAGCTGCCCTGGGACCACCTGGAGGTAGCCCGACTGGCCGCGGATGCGCTCTGCGTTGAAGCGTCGGAGGGCTATGCGGTGGTTGCCCGCCGCCTGCCCTCGTGGGCCCGCGCGCGGCATGTGGATCTCGCGTGCGGCCTCCTGGAACCGTCACTGGAGGCCGCTATCACGGCCCGTCTCGACGAATGTCTTCGGAAGTGCCAGCTTCCAGGCCTGGCTCTGGCCGACGTCCCCCAGGCGCTCGCGGGCTCTGGCCCGCTGGTTGTGCTGGTGGTGGACGCTCTGCGCTGGGATCTCTGGGATCTCATGCGCCCCCTCGTAGAAGCGGAACTGGGGACACCGCTGGCGGAGCAACTGGCCCTCTCCCCGCTGCCTTCGGTGACGCATCAGGCGCGCGTGGCCCTGCTCGGAGGGGAGGAGGAGGCGCCGGCGGGAAGCGACGGGCTGCTCTTGGGTCGACCCGTGACACTGGTCAAGAACGCTGATGACAAGAAGTCACGCGCCCGGGTGGAGAGCTTATTGCAGTCGATGCCCCCCGTGCTGATGCTCCACCTTGCGTTCATCGATCGGCGCTGCCACGAGTCCTCGCTGGAGCTGTGGCCGCTCTACCAGGAACTGCTCGAGGAGGCGCGGGTGCGTCTGGTTCCCCTGCTTCGGAAAGTGCGCCCGGGCTGCCGCGTGTTGTTGCTCGCAGATCATGGGTTCCTGGGTGTGGAGGAGGGCGACCGCGCGCACGGCGGCGGGCGGCCTCAGGAGCGAGTGATTCCAGCGGTCGTTTGGGAGCGATGAGCTCCCGACGGGCAGCTTTGTCCGTGGCCAAAAGGCATTGCTTGTATTTTCGACCGCTTCCGCAGCAGCGAAGCTCATTGCGACCGAGCGGGGTGGAGACTCGCTGTGGCAAAGACGCTTGCTCAGCCTGACAGCGCGGACATGGAGACCTACGGACCAGGGCAATGGGCCACTCGGCTCGTGGACTGACCGACTGTCCCTGGCTGCCGGGCACCGGGTCGTGACCGCTGGCTTTCACGTTGGTTGGGCACTCTGAGAACGCCCCAGCTCGCGCAGGCTGGCGCAGATCGGGCCTTCGGCCGGCTGAAAGAAGCCCTACTCGCTCTGAGGGCGCTCCAGCTCGCGCAGGCGCTGGCGCAGGTCGTGGACCTCGGCCTCCAGCGCTCGCAGGCGGCGCTCGGTTTCCTCGCGATAAGCCAGGAACAACCGCTCCAGCGGCGTGGCCGCCTGGACCTGGGGCTCGTGCCCCTCCAGGCGCGCCTGCCGCCCCTCCGAATCGCGCCAGTGGCGCTCGCTCTCGGCGTCCCACTCTTGACGCAGCTTGCGCAGGTCATCCATCCAGCGAGCTTCGACGTCCCAGCCGGTTGCGCCTGGCTCGCGCTTCCAACCAGGCTTTCTGCAGGCATTCGTGCTGGGTGGAGGCGGGGAAGCGGGCCAGCAGGGCCTGGAACAACCGCAGCACCAGGGGCTGGACCAATTGCTCGGCCTCGCGTCGGTCCTCCTCGAGCAGCGTCAGGGTGCTGAGATCAAAGCGCCCCTCGGGCAGGGCCCAGGCGCCCACCACGTCCTGGGAGGGGATTTCGTCCACGCTCACGCCCCGGTGCACCAGCTGGACCCCGTCCAGCCGGCCCAGGGTCCGGCGCAGTTGGCGCAGGCGAGGCTCGAGCGGAACCTGCTCGAGGTGGGCTGGGATGGCCAGCACCGCGCTGGCTTGCTCCAGCCCCACCATCTCGGGACGCACCCGGCGAAAGCGATCGGCGAAGTGGTCGTAACGCTCGATCAGCGGAGGGGGCGGCTCGAAGCTGCTCTCGGGCGAGCTCAGTCTCCAGGAGGCGCGGGATGGCAAAAGTCCGAGCCCCAGACCGGGCATGATCAGCTCCACCACGTGATGGGCCCTGGGCACCAGGTAGCTGCTGGTGTTGGGCGTGGCCCCTTCCAGCTTCCACCAGCGCCAGCCGGCCTCGCGATAGGAGATGCACTCCTTCTCGCTGCGGTTCAGCCCCTCGAAGAGAGCCGACAGGGGTTGTTGCACCAAATCGCCATTGAGGAAGATGGGGATGGGGCAGAAACGGCAGCGCTGGCGCAACTCGAAGCTCTCCCAGGTGCCGGCCAGCATCTCCAGGGCCGTCCACCAGCGGCGTTGACGGCGCAGGCGCAGGCGCACCCGGTCGGGAGGCTCGGCCAGCGAGTCAAGTTGATGAGCCCGGGCCGAAATCAGAGCCTGGTGGCCCCGCTCGGTGGAGATCTCCACCGGCCCGGCGGCCAGCTTGAGGGCGGCGTTCACCCCGATGGCCAGATCGCGGGTGGGGGTATCCTCGGGCTCCAGGATGCGCGGCAGCAAGCTGCTCAGCACCTCCGGAGTCGGGGCGGCCCCGTCGTGCTCGAGCTGCACCTGCCTCCAGCCGCAGCGGATGTCCACCCTGGTGGCTCCCGAGCCCACCGCCCACTGGACCAGCTTCAGGATGTACTGGGCCGGGCGGGAGAGCTGGTGCAGGCGCATCTTCTCCAGGGCCGCCTCGAGGTCGAGGCTGAATACCCCGGAGGAATCCAGGCGCCCGACCTGGCGAAGAGACTCCAGGTCCATTACAGTTTGCTCTGGTCGATCACGTCCACTTTCGTGGGCAGCGTGTCGCTGATCGTCTTGCCGCTCAAGAGCTCGAGGGCGCTCTCCACACCCAGCCGGCCCATCTCGCGCGGATACTGGGCCACCGAGCCAGCCATGGTGCCGTCTCGAATGGCGGCTCGGGCGTGGTCGGAGGCGTCGAAGCCCACGATCAGGATGTCGCTGCGGCGCATGGCTTTGCAGGCCTGCAGCGCGCCCAGCGCCATCACGTCGTTGCAGGCGAAGAGGCCCTGCACGTCGGGGTCGGTCTGGAGCAGGTTCTGGGTCACGTTGAAGGCCTTTTCCTGCTCGGCGTTGGCGGTCTGCGAGGCGGCCAGCACCAGGCCCGGGTGCTTCTCGATGGCGGCCAGGAAGCCGCGCTTCCTGGCATCCACTGTCTCGTGGCCGGCGATGCCTTCCAGCAGCACCACCCGGCCCTTGCCCTGCAGACGGGCGGCCAGAAAGTCGCCGGCCAGCTCGCCCCCCTTGAGGTTGTCCGAGCCGATGAAGGTGGTCACGTGGGCGCCAGCCTGCTGCAGGGCCTGGGGGTCGACCCGGGTATCCACGATCAGCACCGGGATGCCGGCCTGGTTGGCTTTGCGGATGGCCGGCACGATCTCCTTGGAGCCGCAGGGAGCCAGGATCAGCGCATCCACCCGCTTCTGGATCAGGTTCTCCACGATCTGCATCTGCTTCTCGACGTCGGTCTCGCGCTCGGGGGCCTGCACGAGCAGGCGCACGCCGGCACGGTCGGCGGCCTCCTGGGCGGCCTGCTCCATGTCCACCCAGAAGGGGTTGTTCCTGGTCTTCAGCACCATGGCGATCTGGGGCCCCTCGCCGACAGCCAGCGAGCGCCACCAGAGCGAAGAGACCACCACCAGCGCCAGGCACACCCCCAGCGCCAGGCGGGCCCGGGGAGTGCCCAGCTGGGCCCGGGAGCGATCGAGCAGCACGGCCAGGATGATCACCACGCCGATGACCACCTGCTGCATGTCGGCCGAGACCTCCAGCAGGTTCAGCCCGTTGCGCAGCACGCTCATGATGAGCGCGCCCAGCAGCGTTCCCAGCACGCTGCCCTGGCCTCCGGCCAGGCTGGTGCCGCCGATCACCACCGCGGCGATGGCGTCCAGCTCGTACATCACGCCCGCGATAGGCTGGGCCGAGTTGAGCCGGGCCGTCAGCATGGCCGCGGCCAGGCCTGAGAGCAGGCCCGAGAGCACGTAGACCAGGGTCTTGACGGCGCCGGTGTTGATCCCCGACAGCCAGGCCGCCTGCTCGTTGCCCCCCACGGCGTAGACCGAGCGCCCGAAGACAGTGCGCTGCAGGGTGAGCCAGGCCAGCGCGTAGACGACCGCCATCAGGGCCAGCAGGGCGGGTCCCTCGCCCAGGGCCAGGAAGCCCGGCTCGAAGCCCGACTCGGGCCGTCCCCCGCTGAAGACCAGGGCCAGGCCGCGGGCGGCGCTCATCATGCCCAGGGTGGCGATGAAGGGAGGCAGCTTGCCCCGGGTGATCAGGAGCCCGTTCACGAGCCCGAGCAGCGCCCCCACCACCAGGCCCAGCAGCACGGCCGCGGGCCAGGGCACGCCGCTCTGGAGCAGCCGTCCCAGCACCATGCCCGAGAGGGCCAGCACCGAGCCCACCGAGAGATCGATGCCACCGGTCAGGATCACGAAGGTCATCCCGGCCGCCAGCACGGCGTTGATGGCCGACTGCAGCAGCACGTTGGTCAGGTTGTCGGGGGTCAGGAAGGCACCGGTCATCAGGCTGAGCCAGCCGCCCAGGGCCAGCAGGCCCAGGGCCGGCGCCAGCCTGCCCAGCAGGCCCTTCACGAAAGGCCTTCCAGGGCGCTGTGCATGATTTTCTCGGCGCTGGCCTCGGAGCGGTTGTACTCGGCCACCAGCCGACCTTGCGAGATCACCAGCACCCGGTCGGACAGTCGCAGCAGCTCGGGGAGCTCGGACGAGATGAGCAGGACGGCTGCCTGGCGTTGCAACTGCTCTTCGATGACCCGGTAGAGCTCGGCCTTGGCGCCCACGTCCACTCCTCGGGTCGGCTCGTCCAGGATCAGCAGGCGCGTGTCGCGGGCCAGCCACTTGCCCATCACGACCTTCTGCTGGTTGCCTCCCGAGAGGGTGCCCACCGGCTGCGCCGGGCTCGGAGTGCGGATGCGCAGCTCGCTGATGAAGCGAGCGGCCAGCTCGGTCAGGCGGCTGGCCACCAGGAAGGGTCCCCGGGCCAGCGTGGTCAGGCTGGCCAGGGCCAGGTTCTCAGCCACCCCCAGGCCCAGCACCAGCCCCTGCGACTTGCGCTCTTCCGGCACCAGCCCCACACCCAGCGAGATGGCCTGCCGGGGACTGGTCATGCGCACCGGGGTCCGGGCCAGCTCGATGCGGCCCGACTGGCAGGCATCGGCCCCGGCGATCAGGCGGGCGATCTCGGTGCGCCCCGCCCCCACCAGGCCGGCCAGGCCCACCACCTCGCCCGCGCGCACCTCGAAGGACACGTTGCGCACGGCCGGCTGGCGGGTCAGCCCCTCCACCTTGAGCACCACCTCGCCGGGGGCGGCCCGTTGCGGGGGAGCGAGCTCGCCCAGCTCGCGGCCCACCATGCGGCGCACCACCTCCTCGGGGGTGATCTCGGCCAGAGGCGAGGTGCCCAGACTGGCCCCGTCGCGCAGCACGGTGATCCGGTCGGAGAGGCGGTAGACCTCCTCCATGCGGTGGGAGATGTAGATGATGCCCGTGCCGCGGGCCTTGAGACGGGCGATGGCGGCAAAGAGCTGGCCCGCCTCCTTGTCGGACAGGGCGGCGGTGGGCTCGTCCATGATGAGCACCTCGGCCCGGGCGTAGAGGGCGCGGGCGATCTCGAGCATCTGCTTCTGGCCCACGTTGAGACTGCCGGCCGGGACTGAAAGGGGCAGCTCCTCGCCCAGGCACTCCAGCGCCTCGCGCGCCTGGCGGCGCAGGGCGGCCTGGTCCACCAGCCCCAAACGGTGGGGCAGCTCGCCGAGCAACAGGTTCTCTTCTACGCTGAGCGACTCCACCAGGTTCAGCTCCTGGTGCACGAAGCCAATGCCCAGCGAGCGGGCCTGACGCGGAGAGCGGGGCCGATAGGGCCTTCCCCGCAGCGTCATGGTGCCCTCATCGGGGGAGAGCACACCGCCTACGATCTTCATCAGGGTGGATTTGCCCGCCCCGTTCTCGCCCATGAGCGCGTGCACTTCTCCGGCGACCAGCTCGAAGTCCACTCCAGACAGGGCCTGCACGCCCGGAAAGGACCTCTTGATCCCGGTCAGCGTCAAGAGCATGCAGGCAGAGTTCCCTGCCGGACGAGCGTGGTTCCTTCCCCTGCGACAGGACCCGCCAGGGCTGCGCCCGAAGGCGCATTGGAGATTCGATTCATTCGGGGAGGAGCTTTCCAGATGCTGAAGGGCCTGAATTTGATGACCGCTGCCGAGCTGACCGAGGTGGCCAGAATGATCGGCGTCGATCCCGAGGGCGAGCCTGAGGAGATCCGCCAGGCCACTCTGGTCTGGGTGGCCAAACGCGTCGGGGCTCCCGCCACCGATTCGGCAGCCGTCGAGCGGGGGGCGCTGGAGAAGATCGCTCGCGAGTTCGGCGTCGAGGCGAAGCCCGGCCTGGACGTCAATGAGCTCGAGCGCGGCGTGCGGATCAAGATTGCCGCCGAAGCCGCCGAGTATCTCTCTCCCGCCTGGCACCTGGCCAGCGCCCTGGTGGCCATCGGTCCCAGCGACGCGGTGACGCCCAAGCTCGAGCTGCTCGAGAAGATCGCCAGCCTGGCGGTGCCCTCCCACAAAGCCCGCGAGCATCTTGTCGAGGGCTGGCAGGCATTCTGTCAGCGCAAGACCGACGAGGAGCAGCTGCTCGAAGAGCTCAAGCCCACCCTGGCTCAGCTCAAGGCCAAGCCCGACAAGCTGGGCCAGGCCCTGACGCTGGCTCTGGTTATCAGCCTGGCGGACGGACGCTTTGCGGTCGAGGAGGAGAAGTTCTTCCGGGATGTGTGCCATCAGCTCGGGGTCTCGCCAGATGGGGCCAACGCCGTGCTCAAGAAGGTCAACAACCTGTTCTGGGGCCATCAGCTCGACGTGAGCCCCAAGAATCCCACCGAGGCCGCCGACCCCAGTCAGGAGGTGCTGGCCGCCCTGAAAGCCGCCGAGCTCACGCTGACCTCGGCCGGGACGCTGGAGGGTCTGGTGCTGGAGGCGCGCGATAAGGTCATCGCGGGCGAGGAAACCACCACCGCCCTGGCTCAGCCTAAATCGGGCTGGAAGAAGCTGTTCGGAGGGCTGACCGGGGTGGCCCAGTATCTGCACACCCGGCTGCGCTCCGACGAGGACGTGCAACTGGTGCGGCTGGCTTACCTTTGCATCGTGCGCCAGCACGCCCAGGCGGTGGCCGACAAGGAGGCCGCCGAGGCCGAGGCCCGCGCCCAGGCGGCCCGCCAGGCCCAGGTGGAGGCCGAGGCGCGAGCCCGCGAGCTGGATGAGAGCACGGTTTCTGCCAGGGCGCCCCAGCGCCGGTCCATCAAGATGGACCCCTGACGCCGTCTGCGGGAGGAATCGCCCGAGCGGACGAATTGATGCTTCGATGATCCCCCGTACGCGCCTTCCGCAACCGCCCAGGCCCGCGCGGCCTTCTCGACTGAGCCGACCGCGCGGACCTCAGCGGCTCGTGGGCTGCTCGCGGTAGGGGTGGAAGCTCCAGCTTTCCACCGGCGGGCGGTTCCCTAGCAGCTTCAGCCCGCGGCTCTGGCAACCGAGCTCGAAGGAGCTCGCCGTCAGGCGGTAGTCGAACTGTTCGCCGGGGTTGATCCAGGCCTTCGGTGTGGCCTTGAGGTAGGGTCCCACCAGCGCCTCCAGAGTCTCGGGGTAGTGCCCGCGCTCCAGCCGGTAGAGCTTGAGAGCAGCCACGGTGCGGGCGGCCTCCAGGCGGGTGAGCAGCAGTCGAACCTGGTCCACCGCTCGCTCGTGGTTGGGCACCAGCGAGAGGGCCAGCGGGCTCAGGCTGGAGCGGGACTGCTCGAAGGACCGCGAGGAGAGCTCGCGCACCGAGGGCAGCACTTCCAGGTAGTAATTGATCAGGCGGACCTTCTCGTAGCGCAGGTACACTCGAGGGAGGGGAAGCCCGAAGATGCTCTCCACCTCGCCTCGCACCTCGTCGGGCAGCTCCAGGAATCTCATGGCGGCGAGCATCTCTCTTTCCATGGATAACGAGAGATTCTGAGGGCGGAAAGAAGACTGCTCCAGTTCCTGGAGGATCTCCCGATACTGCTCGGCGGTCAACTCGGTGCTGGTTTCCAGCACGAGGAGCCGCTCCAGGCCGATGGTCTCCACGGCTGTAGCCACCATCTCCGCGACCAGCAGTCCCCGACCGGTGAAGCGCTCTCCCCAGCTCAGGGCGGTCAGATAGTGGCCCAGGGCGGCATCCGGTCGTCCTTGCATCTCCTCGCTCAGGCCCAGGACGGCCAGGCTGCGGGCGATCCCGCGCACCAGGATGAAGTTGGGGGAGCGGCTGGAGTAGTCGCGGGGTAACTTCTCCTCGCCGGTCAAGAGGAGATGGTCGTACAGCTGGGGCAGTTGCTGGCGGAAGCTGTCTTCGAGTCGACGACCTTCGGGAGATGCTAGCAGCGTCTGCAGCTCGGCCAGAGGCTGGTTCTCGTCCAGGTCACCCAGGCCCCTCCAGAGCTTTTGGTCCGTCGAGGACGCGAAGGTATTGTCGGGTAAGAGCTCTGTCAATCTGTAATGGAAGAGGTCCGAATCGGTGCGACCGCTGGCTTTGAGCCTCCTGCTTGGGGGCCTCGGGGGCGGGGCCTGGACTCCGTTGACCTTCCTGATCGCCCGCATCGCCGCCGGATCGCTGACCTGCACCTGTTCGGCCGACCAGAGCCAGCCCACGGGCAGGACCAGGAAGACGGCTGCCAGCACCAGGCCCAGTCGGCGCCCAATCGTGCGACGGCGGGCTCCCTCGCAGCGCGGGGCGCGCATGTCGAAGAGGCCGGCGATCACTCCCAGAGCGATGCACAGGAAGAGGACGGGCGTGGGGGCCCACTCGGGGAAGTCGGTCAGAGCGCTGCGGCGCAGGATGTCGATGGAGGCCAGGTAGCGCCAGGTGGGAAAGAGGAGCGGAACCGTCAGGCCGGCTATCACCCCTGCCAGCCCGCCCACGAGGGGGCTCAGGGCCGTGCCTCGGACCAGCTCCAGGCCGCTGGCCAGGGGCAGGCGCACGATCGCGATCCAGAGCAGCCCCAACAGCAGGGTCAGTCCCATGCCCGCCACCGGGTCGCTCTGGTTGGTCAGGCCGCTCATGAAGAACGTCATCACGATCACGCTGGCGTAGCCCGTGAAGGCCAGGCCCCCGATCTCCAGCAAGAAGGTTGCGGCCGGGTAGACGAAGCGCGTGCGAGCTGTTTTCTCGGGCCGGTCCACGCTGGTCAGCTCGCGGCGCAGCAACGACACGCTCCAGAGCAGCACGGCCAGGGAGACGGCCAGGCCGGAGGCCAGGGGGGCGTCGTGTTGCACCAGGTCATCCCAGTAGGTGCTGTCCACCGAGAAGCCTTCCACCAAAGCGATGGGGTAGGTGATCAGCAGGAACAATCCCCACAGCACCAGCCAGCCGGCCGCCAGCTTGGCGGCCAGCAGGGCCAGGCGTTGCTGGGCGTCGGCCAGAGCCCGCGAGGAGGCCGACAGGGCCATGCCCACCAGGGCTCCCACCAGGGTGACCATGATGAGCAGGACGGGGACAAACAGAGCGACTCGCTCGCCGTCGCCGGTGCTGGTGATCCAGGTGCGGCCATACCAGCCGAACAGGGTCAGCGTGACGGCCCCCACCAGGCCTTCCAGCATCACGGTGTGCAGGGCCACCTCGAGCCACCCGCGCAGGAAGCGCGTCGGGCCCAGGTCGGTCTGCAGCAGCACTTCCCAGGTTTTCTGATGGCGCTCGCTCAGCACCGAGCCCAGCGTGCGATAGGCGGCCCGCAGGAATAGCAGGCACGCGAAGCACACCACTCCCAGCCAGTAGGCCTGGCTCCAGTCGTCGGGCCGGGTCACGGCGAAGGCCGCCCACACCAGCGGAAACGAGATCAGCGTCAGGCGCCAGGCGAAGAGGCCGGCCAGCCCGCCCGGCACGCTGCCGGCCGTGCGCCACATCTCGCGGGCGGTGATAGGGTTGTCGCTCCAGACCCGCAGGTAGCGGTTGCGGGTGGCTCGCAGCCGGGTCTGGTTGGCCCGGGCCACCAGCTCGGGGCGCTCCAGGCCCCGGATAGCCATCCAGCGGGCCGACAGCACGGTCAGCAGGCCCAGCACCGGGATCGAGACCGGTGCCAGCACGAAGGCGGCCGTCAGCAACAACCCGGCCCCCAGTCCCAGGATGGTCACCAGCGATGGCTTCTCCGAGCGGGCCCAGATGCGCCAGCAGAGGGCCAGGTAGGAGGCGCCCAGGAACAGCACCAGGGTGAGCGGCAGCCAGGCCAGCGCCACCGGCACGGCGTGGTCCACCTTCAGACTGGCCTGACTCTCGATCAGGATGCTGCCTGCGATGAGCACGGGGGCCACTGGCAGGCAAGCGCGCAGGATGGGGCGCAGGCTGCTGGTGGCCAGGGCGTCCACGGTGGAGGTGGGCTCGAGTGACGTGCCCAGCACCTCCTCCAGGCAGCGGCCCTTGATCAGGCCTCCCAGCATGGCCAGCTCGTTGTTGAAGTAGTGGACGGGCACGGCTACCATCAGGCCGACGGCCACCACGCTCAAGTAGTTGAGCAGAGGCACGCCGTCTCGCATCCAGGCCAGGAACAGGGCGGGCAGGCCGAAGAGCAGCACGACCTTGAGCATGTCCAGCGGCCTGAGGCCGGGACGGCGGCGGCGCGCACCCACCAGGGCCAGGATGGGGTGGCTCTGAGAGAGGAAGCCCACCAGCTTGCGACCAGAGCCCCCGGGATCACGGGGGGGCGGTCCGGCCGGCAGAGCTCGCTCGCGCACGAAGCTGGCTGCCTTGAGGGCGAAGTCGGGGTCGAGCGGGGGCAGGCTGGCGGCCGTGAGGCTGGCGCCCAGGGCAGTCATCTGCTCGAAGGCCTGGCGGCAGGCTGAGCAGCCGGCCATGTGGCGCTCGAGGCGGGTGGACTCCTCGTCGGAGAGCTCGCCGTCGAGCCAGGCGGACAGGGTTTCAACGTTTTCGCGGCACTGCATGTTAGCGAGAGCTCCTTTCCTTGCGCGACAGCACGCCCAGCAACCTCTGGCGGGCGTGGAAGAGTCGCGAGCGCACCGTTCCGAGCGGGATGTCCAGGCTGTCGGCGATCTCCTGATAAGAGAGCTCGAGCACCTCGCGCATCGTCAGCACCGCCCGGTCGTGGGGGGCGAGCTGCTCCAGGGCGGCCTGCACTTCCAGTCGGTCGTGCACCCGGTCGGCCATGCCGTCCTGGCTGGGAGTCAGGCTGGGGGGCAGCTCGTCGAGCGACTCGAAGCGGTGTCCGCGCAGCTCCTGGCGACAGCGGTTGACCAGGATGCGAGAGAACCAGCCCTTGAAGGCGGCCGGCTCACGCAGCTGCTCGATCTTTTGAAAGACCGTGAGATAGACTTCTTGCATCACGTCCTGGCAGCGCTCACGGTCGGGCAGGATGGAGTAAGCCAGGCGGTAGGCCACGGCCTGGGTCTGGGCGATGAACGCCTCGAGCGCGGCGCCGTCGCCGCCCTTGAGCCGCTCGATCAGGGCCTCGAGCCGTTGACCGCGCTCTCTCACCGCCGGGGCCGACTCGCTCGAGCCGACCGCCGGCCAGGTGGCGGCCAGGGGGAATGGAAGGGCATATTCGTTCACCATGGTTCTCCCCGCACTTGGGATTCACCCATGAGAGGATCGCCCGGTCCGAAAAGTTCAATCGAGCTCCGGAAGATTTGCTACCTGCTCGCCTTGCAGCCCTGAGGCGCTCGCCAGGCAGGATCTTCCAGCGGCTGCCAGAGCAGGCGGCGAAAATGCACCACCCGGTCGCGCTCGACCTCAACCCCTTCAGCGCGCAGCCTCTGCTCCATCTCCAGCGGCCCTGCCGTAAAGGCGTGGCGACCGCTCAGCTCGCCCTCCCGGTTGACCACCCGGTGGGCGGGCACCCCCGCGGGCGCGCAGGCCAGGGCCCAGCCTACCTGGCGGGCGCCGCGCGGCCAGCCCAGGGCCTCGGCGATGGCTCCGTAGGTGGAGACTCGCCCGAGGGGGATCTGTCCGACCACCGCCCAGACCTGCTCGCGGGAGGTCAGTCGAACCCCTCCAGGGCCTGGCGGTCGGCGTTGGCGGACCGCAGACGGAAGGAGAGCTCCTTGCTCAGATTCCAGAGCAAGCGCATGGCCAGGCGGGGATGCTCGTCCATCAACTTCTGCAGAGCCTGTCGATCGAGGCGGTAGAGCTGGCAATCGGTCTCGGCCAGCACGTCGGCCGAGCGGGGACGGGCCTCGAGCAGAGCCATCTCTCCGAAGCTCGCGCCCGGCCCGTAGCTGAACAGGCGTCGCTCGCCCTGACGGATGGTGGCGTGTCCTCGCATCAGCACATAGACCGAGTCGCCCGCGTCTCCCTGACGCACGATTAACTCGCCGGCTGGCACGTCCACGTGGGCGATGCTCTGCTCGAGGATGGCCACCTCCCCGTCGCTCAGGCCGGTGCTGAGCTCCATTTCGTTGAGGGGCAGGTTGGGATGCTCAGAGTCGATGTTGGCTTCCGCGAGCAGCAGGTTCTCAGCCCACTCCAGGGCGTGGTCGGCGTCCGGGAAAAGAGAGTCCTGGGTGAACAACTGCAAGACATCCATGTCCCTGAGGAAGCCGGCCATGGGTTCGCGCAGCGAGGCCAGGGCCAGCTTGCATCCGCAGTCTTGCAAGGTCTCCTGGATCAGCTGCAGCACCCGCGCCCCTGAGCTGTCGATCTCGCTGACCTGGCGCAGATCCAGGATGACCAGGCGCGAGCTCTGACGGATCTCCTGCACGGTGGTGGCCAGATGGTCGGCCGAGCCGAAGAAGAGGGGTCCGGTGAGCTCGAGCACCAGGATCTGGTTGCCCAGTTTCTCCAGAGCCAGGTCTTCCTCGGGGAGCCGGGAGCGCCGCGAGCGCACCTGGTCGCCGCGATAATGGCGACGGATGACCGAGCGTCCCATCTTGCGGATGAACAGCGCACCGGCCAGCAGCATGCCCACCGCGACCGCCAGGATGAGGTCCACCATCACGGTGATCGCGCTTACCAGAAGCACCACCGCCAGGTCCAGGACGATGGCGCGCTTCTGCTCGGCGGTGCCGGCCACTTTCCAGACCAGCACGCGGCTGCGCCGGTCGATCATCCCGATGGCCGTGACCAGCAGGATGGCCGCCAGCACGACCTGCGGAATTCCGCCCGCCACGGGCCCCATAGCCACCACGATGAGCAGCAGCACCAGGCCGTGCACCACGCCCGAGAGCCGACCCCGGCCTCCGGCGTTGAGGTTGATCAGGGTGCGCACGGTGGCGCCGGCTCCGGCCAGCCCCCCGAAGCAGCCGGCCACCAGGTTGCCGATGCCCTGGCCGATCAGCTCGCGCCGGCTGTCGTGGCGGGTGCGGGTCACGGTGTCGGCCACCACCGAGGTGAGCAGGGAGTCGATGGCTCCCAACAGCCCGAGAGTGAGGGCGTTCTCCACAATCAAGGGCAGAAGCTTGAGCGCCTCGCTCGACCCGGCCATTTGCAAAAAGACCGGCACATAGCGCGGCTGGGGGAAGGCCGAGGGGATCTGCCCGATGACCGGTCCCAGGGGAGTCTCGCTGGACAGGGCGCGCACCAGGTAGTAGGCCGCCGTGCCGAGCATCAGCCCGAGCAGCGAGGCCGGGATCTGTCGAATCAAGCGAGGCCCGAGAAAGATGATGATCACGGTGAGGATGCCGACGAGCAGGGTGGCCGGCTGCCAGTCGCTGAGGGGGGCTTGAGGGGTGAGCCCGAGCAGGGGGCGCATCTGGCCCAGGAAGATGATGACCGCGATGCCGTTCATAAATCCGGCGATCACAGGGTAGGGGATGTACTTGATCAGCCGCCCGAAGCCCAGCAACCCGAGCACGATCTGCGAGGCCCCGCCCAGCACCACGCAAAGGAAGGCCAGCCCGAGCACCAGCTCGGGCTGACCGGGCAACGACTTCATCAGGTGCGCGATCACGCCCGTGAGGACCACCGTCATGGGTCCCGTGGGCCCGGTGACCTGGCCCGGCGTGCCCCCGAGCAAAGCCGCGAAGATGCCGGTGAAAATGGCTCCGTAGAGCCCGGCCAGGGCTCCCGTCGAGACGTATTCCGGCCCCAGCGGGGCCATAGTGGCCACGCCAAAGGCCAGGGCCAGCGGGAGGGCGATCACAGCGGCGGTGAGCCCGCCGAATAGCTCTCCTTTTGAGAATCTCATCCAATTTGCCTTCGAGTCCGATCCGAGATTCCTGTCTCAGGTCAGCAGGTCAGGACCTCCTGTCGCGATCCGACGGCCACGACCTTGCCGTCTTTGACGGCCAGGGCCTCGGCCTCGGCCTGGCTCTCGGATACCGTGATGACGGCTCCGTTGGTGTAGATCTGGTCAGCGTTCATCAACCAGGAAGGTCCTCTCGTTGGGGTGGATGGCTCCTTCTGTCCCGGCAGCTGCGACCTTCCGGTTCGGGGAATGATTCCCCGTGCAGCGCAGGAGCCAGGCAGCTTGCGGAGGAAGGCCTGAGCTGGCATGAGCCAGACCGGACCTCCTACCGAGCGATTGCTGGTCAACCAGCCCTCCCTGCGTGATCAGAGCGCCTGGTTGCTCGTTCTCACCGGGCAGTCGGCCGGTCAGCTGCTCGAGCTGCGCTCGCTCGAGACCCTGGTCGGCCGGGCGACCACCTGCCAGCTGGCGCTGGAGGACCGCGGGGTGAGCCGCGAGCACGCCCGCATCACCCGCTGCGTGGATGGCAGCTATCGGCTCAGCGATCTCGACTCCACCAACGGAACCTATGTAGACGGGCAGCGGGTGGTGCAGAAGGTGCTCGAGGAAGGCGACGAGCTGGGCCTTGGTCCGCTGGTCAAGCTTCGTTTCGGCTACCAGCTCTCCCGCGAGCAGCTCGACGTGCAGCGCCGCAAGGCGCTGGCCGGTCAGCTCGAATCGGCCCTGCAGCGCCATGAGTTGCGGCTGGTTTACCAGCCCATTGTGCACCTGGGCTCGCGCGAGGTGGTCGGGCTGGAGGCTCTGCCGCGCTGGCCGCGCGAGGCCGGAGTGGTGACCCCGGGCGAGTTCTTGCCGGCCGCCCTGGCCAGCGGGTTGATCGGCCCCCTGGGCCGCTGGGTGCTGGAGGGCGCCGTTGGCGACCTGCGCGCCTTCCAGGCCCGCGGCCTGAAGCTGTTCGTGACCGTCAACCTGTCGGCTCAAGAGGCCAGCGATCCTCACCTCGGGGAGGCTTACCTGGAGGCGCTGGCCCGCCTCTCGCTGGCGGGCGGCGAGCTGGTTCTCGATCTGCCCGGCTCGGCCTGGACCTCGCTGACCCGGAGCTTTCTCGAGCGCGCCTCCGAGCTGAACGCGCGCCTGGCCCTGCAGGATTTCGGCACCGACCACGCCTCGCTGGAAGAGTTGGAGGAGCTCAGGTTCCATCAGCTCAAGCTCGATCCCCGGTTGGTCACGCGCGACGAGCGCGAGGCACGGCGGGTTTGCCTGGGGGGGATCCGGTTGGCCGAGAGCCTGGGGGCGCGCTCGGTGGCGGTGGGCATCGAGGCCCAGCGCCAGCTCGAGTACCTGGCCAAGAACGATTGCGTGCTGGGGCAGGGCTTCCACCTCTCGCCCCCGGTGGCGAGCGATTCAATTGTGGATCTGGTTCGGGGGGGCACACCCGGAAAGGAGATCCTCCCCTCCCTGTGAGACGACTCATCCTGCTTCTCCTGGCTGCCTGCCTGGTGGGCTGCGGCGGCGACCCGGTGCCCCTCTCGCTGGCTCCCCTCCCTCCAGCTCCCTTCGACCCCGACCCGATCTCCGATCGAGCTCTGGCCAACGTGGCTTCGGCCAACGGCCTCACGGTGGCGGTCGGCTCCAACGGTCTGTTGCTCACCTCGAGCGACGGGCGAACGTTCACCCCGCGCAACTCCTCGGTGGGGGTGAACCTGCGCGGGGCGGCCTTCGGCGGTGGGGTCTGGATCGCCGTAGGGGATGCCAGCACCATCGTTCGCTCGACGGATGGCGGCCTGACCTGGACCCGGGTGACCGTCCCGGTGTCCGGCTCAGCCTTCCGCGCCGCTACGTTCGGGCAGGGGCTCTTTCTGGTCGGCGGCTCGGGTGGTGTGATCCTGACCTCGCCCGACGGCATCACCTGGACCCAGGCCGTGAGCGGCACGAGCAACATCCTCTGGGGCGCCACCTTCGCGCGAGGTCTGTTTGTGGTCAGCGGCCAGTTCGGGACCCTGTTGACCAGTCCGGACGGTCGGACCTGGACCGCTCGGCCCTCGGGGGTCAACAGCTTCCTGTGGCAGGTGATCGAGGGTCCGCCGGGGTTCGTGGCCGTGGGCGATCAGGGGGCCATCACTTTCTCGCCGGACGGGCTCAACTGGACCGCTCAGGCCTCTCCAACGACTGAGGTGCTGCGAGGCGTGACCTTCGGCAGGGGCGGATTCGTGGCCGCCGGCAGCCAGGGGACCTTGCTCGGGTCCGTTGACGGTCGAGCCTTTCGCTTGCTGGACTCTCCCGTGGCCGACATCCTGCGGGGCGTGACCTTCGCCGATGGCACCACCTACGTTGCCGTCGGAGACGAGGACACCATCTTGCTGTCTTATGATGGTCAGGATTTCTTCATCGACCAGGCGGCCGATCCCGAGGAGCTCTGGGCCACGACCTTCGGCAACGGTATCTTCCTGGCCGGCGGGGGAGAGGGGAGACTGCTCGTCTCGACCGACGGCCAGAGCTGGCGCCGGATCGAGTCGGGCACGGCCGAGAACCTCTATGCGGCGGCCTTCGGGAACGGACGCTTCGTGATGGTCGGCTCGCGGGGGGCCATCCTGACCTCGACCGACGCCACCACCTGGGCGGCCGTTCCCTCTCCGACCGATCAGAATCTTTACGGGCTGGCTTTTCTGAACGGCCTGTTCCTGGCCGGCGGGCTGGAGGGCACCCTCCTGACCAGCCCTGATGGCCTGACCTGGACCACGGTGGCGGTTCCCTCGGTCCACGCCCTGCACGGCTTTGCTTTCGGGAACGGGATGTTCGTGGAAGGCGGGGCGGGCAGCCTCCTGTCCTCGCCCGACGCTGGAACCTGGACCGCCAATGCGGTCGGAGTGGGCCATTTCCAGACCTCGGCCGCCTTCGGCAACGGAGTCTTTGCCGTGCCTGGCCACGTGGGCCGGGTTCTCACCAGCCCGGACGGGGTCAACTGGAGCCTGGTCCTTGCTGCCACCCGGGCCAATCTGAACGCAGCCCTCTTTGCCGGGGGCCAGTTCCTGGTAGGCGCTCAGGGCGCGGTGCTGACCTCGAGCGACGCCAGCAGCTGGGCTTTTCACTCCGTGCCCACCGACCAGAACGTGCGCGCTCTGGCTTTCGGCAACGGCCTCTACGTGGCCGTGGGGGGAGGGGAGGCCCTGCTCTTTTCGTTGGACGGGATCCGCTGGGAGGCCGGAAAGATCGAGTGACCGGGCGAGAGGGCCGAAGGCCCTCTCGCCCTGGACTGGTATCCGGAGCCGGACTTGAACCGGCACGCCGCGAGGGCGCCAGCTTCTCGAACTGGCGTGTCTTCCATTCCACCATCCGGACTCGACCTGTCAGCGAAGACAGGAGCGGTCAAAGCTTGGCGACCCTGGCGAGATTTGAACTCGCTACCCCCGGCTTCGTAGACCGGTGCTCTGATCCGTTGAGCTACAGGGTCACGGACTGGCAGACGCGGATGGGCTCGAACCACCGACCTTTGCGTTCAGAGCGCAACGTTCTTCCCGCTGAACTACGCGTCTATGTATTCCTATTTATTTCTAAATAGGAATTAGAATGGTAGGCTCGGAGAGATTCGAACTCTCAAGCACCTGCTTCTGAAACAGGTCTGTCTTCCAGTTGCAGCACGAGCCCGTGTGAGGTTTCTGAACTGAGGAACGCGATTCTGAGGAACGCGATTCAGGGCCGAAAAGCAAAAACCACCGGAGTGAGCTCGCGGTGGGTGGGGGGAGAGCCGATCCTGGAAGCTGGACTAGGCGCTCGTGCCACCCCCGCGGCGGCGAAGCAGAAGGCCCTGGCGTTGACGAAGCTGCGGTCGTAGCATGATGGTGGCCTCCTGTCTTGATGTGGTCGCCCGCTTGGAGCTGACCTGGTCATTATAGGCCAGCCAGGGCGGCGGCGTCAACCCTTAAATAGAAAAAATAGAAACTTGGACGGATAGGTCCGGTGAGTTTCTAAAAGATTCTTCGTTTTGTATTGGTCAGCTCCAGCGGGTGGCAGCCGCCCAGAAGCCCACGATCAGGAAAACCTCGGCCACACCGGCCACCAGGTTGCAGCAGCAGGGCCGCGGCCGCCCTCAGCCTGGAAGATTCGCGAAAGAGAGCCATGGTGGCCAGGACCGGGCCACGAACCTCTCCGGACCTGTATTCTCGGCCAGCAGGCGGTTGAGCAGGCCAACCCGCTCGGCCAGCGTTCCCGAGCCACGCGAGAGAGCCCGCCATATCGCTCGACACTCCGAGACCAGCAGCGTGGATCCCAGCCCGTGCCCCACGGCATCGGCCAGCAGCAAGCTCACTCGCCCGGGGAAAGGCTCGCTGTAGCCGAAGCAGTCGCCGCCGAGGCGATCGGCCGGCCGCAGGCGGCCGGAAATATCGAATTCTCCGGCCTGCAGCGGGCCCTGGGGGAGCATTTCCAAGAGAATCTGGCGCGCCAGCGCGACCTCGCCGAGCAAGGTCTCCCGTTCGCGAGCCAGCCGCATCAGTTGAGCTTTGCGCAGCGCCATCGTCGCGACCGAAGCCAGCGCCTCGGCCGTCAGGTCGAAGTCGGCATCAAACTCGCAGCTGGCGAAGAGCTGCCCGACCGGAACTCCGTCCGAGGTCAGCGGAATCTGAACGGGATAACCCGCCGGCTCGTCCCCCCCCACCACCAGGCGCACGTCGCGACAGGGGAGCAAGCGGCAGGCGAGCTTCTCGAAGGTCGGAATCAGCTCATCGAGGCTGTTGCAGTTGGTAAAGCTGGTCAACATCTCCAGCACCGGGTCGATCTCGCTCATCGCCACCCCCAGTCAGGATAATCGCATAGGAACGGAAACGGGAGATTGGCCGGCCGAAGACGTTGCCGCCGGGCTCTGTGTCGCGCTGAGCAGGCACCTGACGAGCAGAAATTCCCTGCTCTCTCCCGTCCAAGAAATGAAGCAAACGTCATTCATCAAAATCTTTTCGAGCTTCAAGGAGAAAAATCGAAATTCTAGAGGAAAATCTAGATTATAATACCTTCCGTGCTGCCAGCCCGGGTCCTCCCCGGCGTCTGCGAATGTTGTCTATCGGAAGCACTGACTGGACGCCCAGGGCTCACACCGTCTGGGCCGCATGGTGACTCGCTGGCAGGCCAGAGCAACCCTGTAGATGAGGCGCTCGACCTCAGCCTCCTGGTCGATCCCGGGACCTCCCCGGGTTTGGAGAGATTTGAAATTGAGCTTTCGTTCAGACCGGCCCGATAAACTGCCGGCAAGACAGATGCGCTGGCCCTGGTGGCCACAGATTGGGGTTACGCTCGACATGGTGACCACTGTATCGACCCTTTCCTCCGGGTGGGGCCGACCGACTGTCTCGGCAGCTGCCGGGGCGCCGGCCAGGACCGTCAAGGTCGTGGCCGAGGAGCTTGATGGCGATCGTCCGATTCGCTGGCAAATTGACGATGCCGGCTCGGTGACCACGAGCGACTCGGCCGGCCAGGAGAAGAATGCGCTTCGGCGGGCGGGGCGCTGGTTCCGCGACAGTATGATCCCCGAGAACTATAAGACCGCCTGCAGCTCAGACTACATGTCGACCCGAATGTGGACCCTGCTCGGGGATTATGCCGGGTCCATGGCCGGCATGGCGGCCGTCGGCTGCGTCTTCGGAAGCGTGGCCAGCGCAACCGATGCTCTGGCGGCCTTCGGGGTGATGGCGATCAATTATGCCAACATGCTCAACCTCAAGGATCGCGTCGGTCAGATCACGGGTTTTCTGGCCACGCCGCTGGCCATGCGCGCCGAGCGCAATCCTCGGCCCTGGTTGATGGCCGGCGACACGACCTCGCAGCTGTGCTCGGTGCTGGACGCTTCGGTGGCCATCGCGCCTCCCATCGCATATTTCCCTATCCTGATCGCCACCACGACCATGCGCTCGCTGGCTGGAGCGGTGACCGGGGGAGCCTCGGCCAACATCGGTCCGCGCCAGGCCATCAACGGCAACCTTGGCGAGATCAGCGTCAAGAACGGCAATCAGGGCAAAGTGGTGGGGATGGCCGGGGCTCTGACCACCCCGTTCATGGTAGGCGGGCTCAGCAGTTACTTCGGAGCCACGGGGGAGGTGGTGACTGCCGCCTTGGCTGGTGATCCCACCGCCACGGCCACCCTGGCCCACGCCACCTCCATGGCCGGTGTGACCACGGTCGCTATTGGGGCGGGGATCGCCATCTTCTCGATGTTCATGTTCTTGCGCAAGCTGGACCTCAATCCGGTGAACGAGCATTCGCTGCGCAGAGTCTTAGAGCATGCCGACGGCAACAACGGGGAGATCCCGGGTCCAAACCGCAACGTGATGAGCCAGTTCGGCCAGATCGGGCGTGGCGAGTCCCTCACCATGGGCGACCGCGCCAGACCGATTCTCGAGGATCCGGCCTTGGACGAGTTGCGTCAGCTCTATAAGGATCGTCCCTACATCATGCAGTTCAATCAGGGCCAGCCCTACACGATCATGAAAAACGACGAGCGATACGCCGACCATAAGAAGGCCGTCGACTCCGAGGAGCTGCCCCACACGGCCGACTTCCTGAACCGGATGGCTCAAACCCAGGCCGCCATCCAGGCCTTGCGCGCCGAGAAGCTGGTGGAGTCGCCCGAGTATGCTGCCCGGGTGTCCTCCGATGGTCAAGCCCGGGCCGATCGCTGGCTGCTCGAGGAGAGCCTGAAGCGTACCCCGGATGACATCGAGCCCTTCCTGGTAAGCCTCAAGGCCAGGGGCTGGAGCGTCGATCTCCTGAAGATGCGCGGCCGCGAACGTCCCACCATCATTCGGGACCAGACTGCCTGACGATCACGAGATGGTTCGGTGACCTTTTTCGACGAAGATGCAGAGCGCTACGACGCCTGGTTTGACAGCCCCGACGGGAGAATCTTGTTCCAAAACGAGCTGGAGGCCATCCGCCTGGTTTGGAGCGACGCCTGGCATCCCTCGCTGGAGGTCGGGGTGGGAACGGGGCGCTTTGCCCAGGCTCTCAAGGTGGATCAGGGCCTGGACCCGGCTGCCGGTGCTTTGCTCCTGGCCGAGCGGCGTGGCATCAGGGTCCACCGAGGGGTGGGTGAGTCCCTTCCCTTCGCGGACGCCTCTCTGGCTGGCGTGCTGATGATCACGACTTTGTGCTTTGCCGATGGCCCCTCATTGCTGCGCGAGGCTGCCCGCGTACTCCGCCCGGGAGGCTCTCTGCTCGTCGCGGACATTCCAGCCGACTCTTCCTGGGGCCGGCACTACCAAAGAAAAAAGAAGGAGGGTCACCCGATCTACAGCCTGGCAAACCTTGCCACCGTCGAAGAGCACGTGGAGATGATCCGGGCCGCAGGCTTGACCGTCGTCGGTTTCTCATCGACCCTGCTCGAATCCCAACCGGGCAGCCCGCGAGCAGAGCCTCCCCGGATGGGCCGGTTGGAGGGCGCCGGATTCGTCTGTATTCTGGCTGAAAAGTCGTCCGAGCGCACGGGCGTCGAGGTGTGAGCGCATGGACAGGAGGATGCCAGGTTCGGTGCAGGAAGGAGGATTCTTGCTCAATGCGTCTGGACGGGTTTTGAGAACATTCGTCACCGTCGCAGAGCGATCTCCAAGACGAGGTGTTGCTAATGGATACCAGAATGAGCATCGACATCGGCATCGAGCCAGGCAAGCGGGAAGCGATCGCCGGGGGATTATCGCGTGTCCTGGCCGATACCTACACGCTGTACCTCAAGACCCAGAACTATCACTGGAATGTCACCGGCCCGATGTTCCAAGCCCTCCACGCCATGTTCGAGACCCAGTATGACGAGCTTGCCCTGGCAGTCGACCTGATCGCCGAGCGCATTCGAGCGCTTGGATGCGTGGCTCCCGGCACATTCAAGTTGTTCAGCCAGCTCTCGTCAATCAAGGAAGAGGACTCCGTTCCTAAAGCGCAGGAGATGATTCAGCGCCTGGTCGAGGGGAACGAGACGGTAGCCCGGACGGCCCGCGAAGTTTTCAAGATCGCCGAGTCAGCCAGCGACCAGCCGACCTGCGATCTCCTCACGCAGCGTCTGCAGGTGCACGAGAAGACGGCCTGGATGCTACGCAGCCTCCTCGAATCGTGAGGGCTGTTCTTTGACATCCCGGCTGGAAAAGGGGGGAGGCGCTTTCGAGGGCGTCAGCTTGCTGCTGTGCGAGAATCCCCTCCCTCCCCTGGATGAGGCCATTGAAGCTGCGCGTCAGGAGCTGGCGCGCAGCAACCATTATACCGAGGCTCTCTCGGCACCGCTGCGCCATATGCTCGCTGAGCGCGACGAGGTCCCCGAACGACTCGTGCACGTCAACGCGGGGTCGGAGTTGATCCTCCGCCAACTCTTCTAGCGTCTGGGTGGAGCCACTCTCTGGTTTGATGCGGCGACATCCCAGGACCTACTTTCTCGTGGACGAGGCTTTCATCGGACTCTCGGGACAACCGGTGGCTTCTTGGGTGCCGGGTCACGACAAGCTGCTGGTCACGCGGACCTTCTCCAAAGCCCACAGCCTGGCCGGCTTCCGGGTCGGTTATGCAGTTCTCCCCGAGCCTCTCGCCGACGACCTCAACGCCCACAACGACGCCTATCCCCTGGCTCGGCCAAGCCAGGCCGCAACCATCGCAACCCTTGTGCACGAAGACCAGATCCGCAGACGGGCGGAGACTCTTCGGCGCTGGACGTCTGAGCTAGCAGCGGATCTCTCTCAACTGGGGGTGCAGGTGTTCCCGACGCAAACCTACTTCTTCCTGGCCGACTTCGCCCCGGACAATGCCGAGGAGATCGCCGCGCAACTGGTCAAGCGAGGATTTCTCCTCAAGCCGTTGCGCGATCCATTGCTCGGGCCGGGTTTCATGCGAGTGACAACGTCCATTCCCGAGAACAATCGAAGGTTCGTGGCCGCGCTCGATGAGATCAGACGCTCAAGGTCTGCGTGACCCCCTTTCTCTGGATAGTCCTCGGTGGCCTGGCCATGAGCTTCATTGCCCTGGTAGGCAGCCTGACTCTGGTGCTGGCGGCAGCGACTCTGAGAAAGTTGTTGCTCCCGCTGGTCGCTTTCGCAGCCGGCTCGCTGGTCGGTGGAGCTTTATTCCACATGATACCGGCCGCGCTGGCCAGTCTGCCGGTGATGGCTACGTTTGGCTGGGTCGCGGTGGGTTTCTTGCTCTTCTTCGCGCTGGAGCAATTTTTGCACTGGCATCATTGCCACCGGGCCTCGGCGGAGTGCAGGAAACCCCTTACTTACTTGATTTTGATCGGCGACGGCCTCCACAACTTCCTGGGCGGGCTCTCGATCGCCGGAGTCTTCCTGCTGGATGTGCGGCTCGGAATGGCAGCCTGGCTTGCAGCTGCCTTCCACGAGATCCCGCAGGAGCTGGGTGACTTTGCCGTGCTCCTTCATGGGGGATGGAGTCCGCGCAAGGCTCTCATCTTCAACCTGCTCTCGGGCCTCACGTTCCTGATCGGGGGGCTGGTAACTTGCGCTGCCTCGCAGCATGTCAACGTAAGCTGGCTGGTCCCGCTTGCAGCCGGGAATTTCCTTTATATCGGGGCTTCGGACCTCGTGCCCGAGGTCAATCGTACCCACGCGCTTGGCTCGAGTCTTTTGCACTTTGCGCTCTTCTCGGCAGGCCTCGGATTGATGTTCACGCTGGCTCAATCATTGCCACATCACCATTGAAAGCGCCGTGAGTAACGAGCGGCAGGCGAGATCTCCCAGTTCACCGAAATACCTGATAGCCGTGCAGATTCAAAGCGCTCAGCCCCACAGAGGTACAAACGTCCCAACGACTTTCCAGCGGTCCCAACAGAGCGAGCAGCGGCTGGACACGGTCGAGCTAGCAACCCTGACCAGGTCCAATCTGCCCCATCCGCTCCAGTTGCAGGATGCCGAGCCGCAGATCGATTCCCTTGACCGGCGCTTGCGATCCTGCCAGCTTCAGGTTGAGCTGTGTAAGTCGAGGGTGGGAAAGATTCAAGATGAGTTCCCCCCTGAGCCCTCGAGCGCCCTCGGGAAATGGCTCAAGGGACGTATCCCCCTGCTGGCTGACTCGCAAGAGGAGTCGGCTCGTAAAGAAGAGATCAAACAGCGTCATCAGGAAGCTCTAGAGAAGCTCGAGGCCGCGCGCGAGGAGCTACGCATGGCTGAGGATGCGCTCCTACAGGATCTGCATTCACTCTACCCCCAGCTTGCCGCCATGAATGTTGGACTCGATAAGGGACGGGTCTATCATGCGAAGGCCAGGGAGATCGTCTACGGGCCCGACCGGAAACTGTTGGCAGAGGCTGAGCGCCTGCATCTCCTGGCAGAACAGGAGGTGACCTCCTTGCAGCAATCCATGCGCCAGGAGGGAGGGAAGGTGAGCGAGGGCTCGACTCATGTAGCCGTGGGTCACATTCGAGTGCGCAAGCGCAATAGCTGAAGCCTCGGCTGGCGTTTTGCTCTTGCGCCCAGAGCAAGGCGTGGAAGGCGATAGATATCCGACGCGGCTGGAAAGCGTGATGGGCTGAAGGCCACCGAGGGTCGGGCCTTGAAAGCCGAGCGGTGACCCCCGCCTCCCCACCGCTGGCTGGTTTCCACGTGATGACCAAGCCGACCGGGCCCATCTGCAACCTCGACTGCAAGTAGTAGCTCCGCTACCACAATATCCTGTGTAAGGCATCAGCCGCCAGGCGGTCTGCCCTGCGGTTGGCGCTTTGACCGTCCTGATCCGCAACCAACCGCAGGCCCTCCGGGCGGTTGCGCCGAACCCTCCGCAACCCCGATGACCGACCTGGAGCTCTATCGCGCCCTCTTGCTCCCTCGCCGCATCGAGGAGCGAATGCTCCTTCTGCTGCGTCAGGGCACCTTGAGCAAGTGGTTCTCCGGCATCGGTCAGGAGGCGGTGGCGGTGGGCGTGGCCACGGCCCTCGAGCCTGATGACGCCATCTTGCCCATGCACCGCAACCTGGGCGTCTTCACCGCGCGGGGGCTGGAGCTGGCCGAGCTGTTCCGCCAGCTCCTCGGGCGCGAGAACGCCCTCACCCACGGTCGCGACCGCAGCTTCCACTTTGGCTCTGCCCCTCACCACATCGTCGGGATGATCAGTCATCTGGCGGCCATGCTTCCGGTGGCCTGCGGGCTGGGGCTGGCCTATCGCCTGCGAGGCGAGCGGAGAGTCGTGGCCGCCTTCACCGGCGATGGGGCGGCCAGCCAGGGCGACGTGCATGAGTCTCTGAACCTGGCCGCAGTCTGGAAGTTGCCCGTGATCTTTTGCCTGGAGAACAACCAGTACGCCCTCTCCACCCCCTTCGAGCAGCAGTGCAGCGTGGCCGACCTGGCCGGTCGGGCGGCTGGCTACGGCATCCCGGGCGTGGTTTGCGATGGAAACGACGTCAGGGCCGTGCGGGCGGCTGTCCAGGAGGCCGCCGCACGGGCTCGTGATGGAGAGGGCCCGACCCTGATCGAGCTCAAGACCTTCCGAGTACGCGCTCACGAGGAGGCCTCTGGCACGGCCTACGTCCCCCCGGAGTTGATCGAGGAGTGGAAGGGCAAGGACCCCGTGGACCGCCTGGCCGAGCGTGTGCCGCCCGAGGAGCGTGAGCGGCTTTCAGGCGAGCTGGATGGGCTGGTGCAGCGCGCTCTGGAGGAGGCCCTGGCCGCCCCCCGGCCCGCCTCGACTCCCGACCGCGAGCTGGCCGACGTCTACGTGACGCCGGGCCTTCTCGAGCCAGACCAGCTCTCCATTTCGACGCGCGAGCTGCGCTACGTGGACGCCCTGCGCGAGGGCATGCGCCAGGCCCTGGCGAGCGAGCCCCGCTGCCTGATCATGGGCCAGGACGTGGGCCACTATGGCGGAGTCTTCAAGGCCACAGAGGGACTGTTGGAGGATTTCGGACCCGAGCGGGTGCGCAACACGCCCCTGATCGAGTCGGGAGCGGTGGGCGCGGCACTGGGCCTGGCCCTGGAGGGATTCCGGCCGATCGTGGAGATGCAGTTTGGCGATTTCATCAGCTGCGCCTTCAACCAGATCGTGAACAACCTGGCCAAGACCCGCTATCGCTGGGGGCCGGGCGTGGGCGTGGTCGTGCGGGCCCCCGTCGGAGGCGGAACAGGAGCCGGGCCCTTCCACTCGCAGAACGTGGAGGCCTACTTCGCCAACGTGGCCGGTCTCAAGATCGTGGCTCCCTCCACCCCTCACGACGCAAAGGGGCTGCTCCTCTCGGCCGTGGCCGATGGCAATCCGGTTCTGTTCTTGGAGCACAAGCTGCTCTATCGCTCGCTGAAAGGACCGGTGCCCGAGGGGATCTACGCTGTTCCCATCGGTTCGGCCCGGGTGGTTCGCCCGGGCAGCGCAGCCACGGTGGTCACCTACGGCATCGGGGTGCACTGGGCTCTGGAGGCGGCCGAGGAGCTGGGGGCCGAGGTGGAGATCGTGGACCTGCGCACGCTGCTGCCCTGGGACCGGGAGACGGTGCTGGGATCGGTGCACAAGACCGGTCGCTGTCTGGTGCTGCACGAGGCTCCCCTGACCGGGGGCTTCGGAGGGGAGTTGGCCGCCAGCATCGGCCAGCACGCTTTCGAGTGGCTGGACGCCCCGGTGACGCGCCTGGGCTCTCTGGACACGCCCGTCCCCTTTGCCCGCGAGTTGGAGGAGATCTTCTCGGCCCGTCGCGGCCTCGTGGATGCTCTGCGGGACCTGCTGGCCTACTGATTTGAAGCCAAACCCCCGGTCCGGCTGCCCAACCCCAGCGGCCAGTGGCGCCGGGGGCGCGGCATCCTCATTCAGGCGAGCAGGCGCAACAGTCCGCGCTGGATGGGCTCGTATTCGGCCGGCTCCAGGCTTCCCAAATAGCCCGCCACCCGAGAGGCATCCAGGCTGCGAATCTGGTCGAGTAAGGCCATGGACTGCTGACCCATTTCTTGCTATGCCTGATCGATGGCCCGCCAAACGACACTCCGAACGTTTAGCTTCAGCACCTCGGCTGGTCTCTTTCAGGCCTGTTTCCGGGCCAGTCGGTAAACTGCTGGCGTGAACGCCCTTTCCGCAATCCACTCTCCGGGCCTTCGCTGGACCTCCAGGCCAGCGGCGGCGAGTGCTGTTCCGGACCGTGTGACAACGGGAACGGTCGCCCGCGAGGCCTCGCGGCGCGATTTGCTGGCGGTTGTGGCGCGCGGCGGTCAGCCTTACTATGATGAGGCCGCCGACCGCAGGGCGCAGGCGAGCTACTACGCCGGACTCGACGTCAACCTGGCTCCGGCCGCGCTCTTTGACGAGCTCCACCAGCTCGTCAGCAGCACGCACACCAACTGGCTCGACTACGACGCCGCCAGACACCTTTACCCCTGGGTCGACCTGCGCCCCTCGCTGCGCTTGCAGAGCATCTACTCGGCTCAGAGCGTGGCCACCGATGACCCGGTGCGCCGCCCCACTGATTCCCCCAAAATCTTCAAGCGAAGCCGCAGCGGGATGAAGCGCCTGGAAGCCAGGATGTCTCGGCGCGAGGAGGTGTTCCGCCAGGCAGAGGATTGGATCAAAGCCCTCTCCAGCGCGCCCACCGACGCGGCCACGCTGGCCAGCCGGATCGCCCTGGTGGAGGCGGCCAACTACTTTAACTGCGAGCATGCCGTGCCCCAGGTGCTGTTCGACCGCCAGGACCCGATGCGGGGCGACCTGCACCACCTGTTCACCGCCGAGCGCGACATCAATGCCGTGCGCAGCAATCGCCCTCTGGCCGACTTCCCCGAGTACGATGGCAAGCCCGTCGAGGGCTCTGAGCCGGAAGGCTTCGCCCCCGCTGACCGCACCAGATTCGAGCCCGCCGGGGGCAAGGGTCCCATGGCGCGCGCGGTGCTTTACTTCATGGTGCGCTATCCCTGGGTGCTCGAGCGAGCAGGCGAGCTCGGTTATGACCACGCCGAGCTCGAGACCCTGCGCCGTTGGAGCCGGGAAGACCCGCCCGGGCTGTATGAGAAGCATCGCAACGCCGAGATTCAGGTCCAGCAGGGCAATCGCAATCCCTTCGTCGATCACCCCGAGTGGGTCGACCGGGTCGACTTCTCGCTGGCTCTGGCGAGCTGAGCCTGCAGGCCGCAGTCGGCGCGCCTGCGAAGCCGTCGGTCTTGAGCCCCTCGCGTCTGGCTGGACTCAGCCTCTACTGGTTCGGCACACAGGCCCACTGGACGGCCATCATGATCACGCTTCTCCCTCTGCAGGCCGAGCGCATCGGGGGCAGCGATTTCAAAGGCCAGACGCTGGGCCAGATCATGGCCGCCGGAGCTTTCGTCTCCATGGCCGTGTGCCCGCTCTTTGGAGCCTGGTCGGATCGGGTGCGCACCCGCTGGGGACGACGGCTCCCATTCGTGGTCGGCGGAACCCTGCTCAACGTGCTGTTCTTGCTGGTCATGGCCGTTCTGCCTGACCGGCCGGAGATGCTCGCTCCTTACGTGCTGGTCTTCATGGGCATCCAGCTTTGCAACAACCTGGCCACCGCGCCCTACTCGGCCCTGATCCCCGACGTGGTGCCGCCGGCTCAGCGCGGCGCCGCCAGCGGCTGGATGGGCCTGATGATGATGCTGGGCAACTTCGTGGGCGGCCTGACCGGCCTGCTGCTGCCCCTGCTCGGCGGGGTGGGCGGCGCTTACGTGGCCATCGCCGTGCTCCTCACGCTGAGCATGCTGGGCACAGCCCTGACGGTCAAAGAGCCTGAGCCCCCAGAGCTGCCGCCCTTCGCGCCGGGCGCCTTCCTCAAGGACCTGACCGCCCCGTTCCAATCGCGCGACTTCAGCTGGGTCTTCTGGACGCGCTTTCTGGTTATGCTGGGCACCTACACCGTGCAGGCCTTCCTGCAATACTTCATGACCGACGTGGTGGGCCAGCCGTTCCTGCTGTTCGGCTCCACCGTGGCTCGAGACGGGGCAGCCGCCACCTCGTTCTTCGTGCTGGCCCTCTTGCTGGGGGCCATCCTCAGCTCGCTGGTGGCGGGCAACCTCTCCGACCGCTTCGGGCGCAAGGTGGTGGTTTACCTGAGCGGAGCCATCCAGGCCGCTTTCGTGCTGGGAATGCTGCTCATCCATGACTTCCAGTTGACGGTCATGCTGGGGGTGGTCTTCGGACTCGGCTACGGAGCCTACCAGGCGGTGGACTGGGCCCTGGCCAGCGACGTATTGCCCAGCCACGACGACCACGCCAGGGACATGGGCGTGTGGCACATCGCCCTCACGCTGCCGCAGGTGCTGGCCATCCCCATTGGAGGGGTGGTGCTCGACCACGGCCAGGCCTGGGGCAAGCTGCACGGCTACGTCAATGTGGGCTACAGCGCTCTTTTCGCCATGGCCTTCGTCTACTTCGTGCTGGGCACGGTGCTGGTCGGCAAGGTGCGCGGAGTGCGCTGAAGGGAGTGCCCCGGGCAGCTCGTCTCGGGTCGAAGATTGTCAGCTGATCACGTTCTTTATGCCCAGCGAGCGCAGCACCTCCACGTCCTGACAGCCTGCAAGGTCGCGCGCGGCGGCCGTCTCGGCCGGGGTCAGGTCGACCGGGGTGGGCCAGTCGGGGTCGCTCCAGCGAGCCTGGCCCGCGCCGTCCGAGCGGGCCCAGACCTCGCAGGTCAACTGCGGCTTCCAGCCGGCCTCGGGTTTCCAGGCCGGGTCGTGGAAGCGGCGCAGGCCTTCGAGCCAGGGCTCCACTGGAGCCACGCGGCCCCGGTTGGGCCAGGGGATCGGATGGTAAGCGCTCCAGCCGGGCTGGCCGTCCAGGCGATAAATGAACACGTTGCCCACGCCGATCTTGTCGATCCCCTGGCGCTCGTACGAGTTCATCCAGCGGTCGAACTCCTCCACGTGCTCTTTCCAGTCGCCCTTCACCTCCATGTTGGTCTGGATGAAGAACTCGCGGGTCATCTCGGTAAAGTTGAGCAGGGCCACCCCGTAGCCCTTACCTCCTCCCAGCCAGCGCTGCAGGCGGGCCAGGTAGGTCTCGTGGCGCAGGATGGGGTAGACCACGATCATGCTCAGGAGACCGCCGTTGTTGAGGAACTTCGGCAGGTTGGTGACCAGTTGCTCGGTCAGGGTCTCGCCCGATTCGCCTCCAGTTCGGTAGATCTGCATCTTCTCGTCCGGGGTGGGGTGGAAGGGCGGGTTGGCGGTGATCAGGTCGAAGTTGTCCCCGGCCACCGAGTCATACAGGCTACCCTCGCGGATTTCGGCCCGGTCGTCCACCTGGTTCATGGCCAGGTTGATGCGGGCAAAGTCGATGGCCCGCTTGTTGATGTCGGTGCCGATGACGTGCTGGCCGTGGCGGGCCCCGTTAATGACGTGCACCCCGCTGCCTGTGCACAGATCCAGCACACGTCCCACCTGGTGGCTGCGGGGGGTGACCCGGGCCAGCAGGTAGCTGTCCTTGCCCAGCTCGTAGACGTGGCTGGGCAGGCGGATGGGGCTCATCAGCCGGTCTGTGAAGACGTAAGCCCCCTCGCACGGATAGAGATCCACCTGGGCGAAAATCTCGCCCTCGCGCTCTTCGAGCAGCTTGCGACGGAGGAGCAGCGCGGTCTCCTCGACGCCCAGGGCGCGCTCCACCTTCTCGCGCTTGAGGCCCAGGTTGAGGAGCCAGAGCACGATCATGTCGTGCCGGGGCGTATCCGCCTTCTGGCAACGCCACAGGTACCCGGGGATCTCGGGCCAGCTCAGAAGGCAGACGTCGGTCACCTTGACGGCCTCGCGAATGCCCTCTTCGTCGTAGCCGATCGCTTTCATGCGCTCGGGCAGGAAGCTCAGCTCCTGGCGGTCTTTGGGGGAGGGCCGCATGAATACGACCCGGCTCTTCATCAGGTCTCCAGCTTGCATGATCGGGCTGTTCGCCCCTCCCGGGGAGAGGCCCTGGCGCGAGCCGAACGTTAGCCTCTCGTTCACACCCCCTGGGACCGCGCCGGGCTACACTCGATGCGATGCAGCTGTCAGGCCTGGGAGACCGCTGGGAAGCCTCCATTCGCGCCACCCACAACCGGGGCATGGAGACGTTCGTGCCGCCCACCCGCGAGCAGGGGATGCAGCTCGAGCAGCTCGTGCGCGAGCTTCGGGACGTGGCGGAGGGTCACGGAGATCTGGAGGCGGCCCGCGAGGACGCCGCGACCCTTGATTTGGAGCTGGTCGAGCTCGACCGACACCTCCTGCTGCAAGACCAGAGTCCGCGTGGCTGGGGCAAGGCCCTCTTTCGTCGCGGGGAGAGCAGGGGTCTGGTGGTGGAGGTGCCCCATCCGGGCTCGGACTACCGAACCCCTGAGCTGGGCCTGCGGATCTTCGAGGAGAGCCAGGCCGACGTCTACCTTCTAGCCGGAGCCAATCGCTACAACCGTGCCGAGCCCAGTCTCGAGCAGCCCGATCGCCGCCTCTCCGACGCCGCCCACTCGGCCGCAACCTTCTTCCATGCCGCTCACTGCGGGTTTGTCGAGCCCCGAGACAGAGTCTTGCAGGTGCACGGGTTCGGCTCGCGGGAGGGCGACCCCAGCGTGGTCATCTCCGATGGCTGCGACGACGGCTTTGACCCGCCCGCTCTGACCGGTCTGGCCGGCAAGCTGGCGGAGGCGGAGGTCCCCGCCCTCATCGCCGACTTCGAGAGCCCGCTGGGCAAGCGGCTGGGAGGAAAGACCAACCTGCAGGCCCAGAACCGCGATGCCACCTTCCTACACATGGAAGTCGGCGAGGCCGCCCGGCGCGAGCTGAATCCGCAGCTGGTTCGGGCCGTGGCTGAGTGGGCAGGGGAGGAATTTTCCTCCTGCCCGGCCAACCAGGGCTGACTTTTCCCATTCAGAGGAGTCAAGCCATGCGCAATCTATCCCGACTTTTTCTCGTCCTGCTGGCCACCACGCTGTTCGCGGCCGGCTGCGGCGGTAACACGACCACCACCGACACCCCCAATCTGGATCAGGTAGGAGACATCGGGCTTCAGTTCAGCACCAACGGCTCGTCGGTCCAGGCCCGCTTTTCCCAGGCAGCCAGTTACCGCGTCGCCATCTTGATCCCAGGCACCCTCACTCAGCTGGTGCCCACTCTCGCTTTCCAACGGATCGACGGGCCTACCCAGACGGTGCTGGTCCAGGACATTCCCGCTGGCACCGTGGAGCTCGTGCTCGAGGCGCTCGACGGCGCAAGCAACATCGTCGGCCAGGCCCGGGCCAGCAACGTGGTGGTAAACGCCGGTCAGACCACCCTGGTGGATAGCTCGATGCTGCAGGGCTTCGGCGTCTCGCAGGGGATCGACTTCACCGGTGAGGATACGTCTGGTGAGACGCCCACCCTGACGGTCGAGGTCTCGGCCGGCACGACCCCCACCTATACCTTCACCGGCAGCCCGGTGCGCGACGTCTCGGTGGTGCGGGTCAACGACCCCAACAATCCGCAGGACGTCACCCCGGTCTGGGTGGCCACCGCGGTGGACGTGGACGCCATCAACTCCCCGGTGGTGCACGGGCCGCTGCCCGCCGGCGCCACCCTGCTGGCGGTCAACGCCGAGCCGGTGCTGACGGCCGGGCAGCTCTACCGCGTGAGCGTGGTCAAGCTCAATGGCGAGTTCGGCTTTACCGAGTTCACCCCCTGAGCGCAACTCCCGGAAGGCCATCCGCGAAGCCCTCGGTCGCAAGACCGGGGGCTTTTTGCCTTCTGTTTTCTGGTGTCGAGCATCTCGAGCTCCCAGGAGTCCGCAGGCACTCCAGGACTCCTGAAAGTGGCTCTGATTTTGCGTAGTTGCAAAGTCAGAAATTTGGAGCTACACGAACTTCCAGGGGGCTCTGAATGAGAGCCACCATCCGGGTGTGATTTGGCTCGCAGTCTGCCTGGCTCTGATTTTTCCCAGTTGCTGAGTCAGGAGTTTGGAACGACACAAACTTCCAGGGGCTCTGAGTGAGAGCACCATCCGGGTGCGATTTGCGCGCAGTCTGCCTGAGAGTGGCTCTGATTTTGCGTAGTTGCAAAGTCAGGAATTTGGAGCTACACGAACTGCCAGGGATCTGATTGAGAGTCCCCTCCGGGTGGGGTTTGGCGCGCAGTCTCCCTGATGTGTCGTCGTGCAAGGTCGGGAATTTTGGAACGACACGAACTTCCAGGGGGTCAGTCAGTCCAGCTTGCGTCCGGCCCAGGCGCCCGCGCGGGCCAGGGCCAGCGAGCCTAAGGTCATGCCCGCGAAGCGGCCCAGGAAGGCGCCTGTGACGGCTCCGGCCGGTCCCAGCACCAGGCCGCCCAGGGCGGCCCCGGCCAGCTTGCCGGCGTAACCTCCCAGCACGGTGCCGGCGGCTCCGCCCAGAACGCCTCCCCCGACGACCTTGGCCAGGAAGACCTTGTCGCCGCCGGTCAGGTCGTAGCTCGAAGCGGTGCGTTTCTTGCCCAGTTGCAGGACCGACCAGCCGCCCAGGCCCAGGGCCGCGCCCCCGGCCGAGCCCCAGAAGGAGCCCGCCATGGCGCCCCCCACGCCTCCCAGTGCGCCTCCGATGGTGGCGCCCAGGAACATGCCGGTCGTAGTGCCGCCGATGACAGCCAGAACGCCGCCCAGGTGACTCGTCGGGGGCTCGCCCCCCGAGGCCGACACCCGGCTCATGTCCACGCCCGAGGCGGCCAGCTCTGAGCCGATGGCGCTGCACACCATGCCGACGGGCCCGGCCGCGGTGGCCAGCACGCCGCTGCCGATGCGGTCGGCCTGCTCGGCCTTGAGCTTGCCGTCGGCCACCAGGCCGGCCAGGACGGCGTGGGTGGCTCCCACCGCCAGGGCGCCCGGGGCTCCGCCCGGGGCCAGCAAGAGCAGGCCGCTGGCCAGGCTCATCTTGCCGTGGAACTTCTGCTGGGCGTCCCCTTTGATCAGCCCCGCCTCCAGACGGCGGGCGCCACGGTGGATCTGGGCGGGAGCGATCAGCGCTCCGGCCAGCTCCAGGGCGTTGCGAAGGTAGGGAGCCGCCTCCAGGGCTTGGCCCACGCTCTTGCCCGCTTTGCGCACGCCGGGACGCTCGGTCCACTCGTCCGCCAGTCCGCGCTGGGAGAGCTCGTCCAGCACCTGGAATTTCTCCGGGGTGACTCTGGCCAGCTCGGCCCTGGAGGCCTGGTTCATGTGGTAATGGGCGTGGGTCTCGGCAAAGTCCTCCATGCGGTTGGTCTGGGAGTAGTCGGTGAGGAAGGGCCCCTTGCCGAAGGGCCCAATCAGGCTATGCGCGCCCAGCGGACCGAAGCCGCGCACGAAGTCGCGCGAGTGGCCCACCTCGTGGCTGATCAGCTCATGGTGGAAGTCGTAGCCCCAGGTCATGGCATCGCGATCGAGCAGCAGACGGGTCTGCGAGAAGGTGGGGTGGGCGATGCCGATGGCTCCGGTGCGCTCCAGGCCTGGCACCATCTGGATCGTGGAGGCGCTGGTCACCGAGCTCATGGGCAGACGATCGAGGGAATTCAAAATCAGCTCGCGCTCGGCCCCGGTGGCGCCCACCAGGGAGGGGTAGGCGAATTGAGGGACGGCCCGCAGCGCTGCTCCCAGGCCCAGGGCGCCGTCCACCAGAGAGCTGGAAGGCGCGGCGGTGCGTCTGGACGACAGGTGCTTCTCGAGGTAGTAAGCTCCCAGGCAAGTGGCCCCGCCCATCAGGGCGCTGCCGCCGGTGAGAATGTAGACGTTGGCGGTGGAGATGGCCAGGGGGGCGAAGATGGCGGCGCCGATGGCCATGCCCACGAGCTGTCCGGCGTAGGCCGCCGACCCCACCCGCAGGTTGACCAGCGATTTGGCCTGCAGGTCCTGCAGCCAGGAGCCAATGCGCTCGGACCGGTCGGGCGCGCTCTGTTCTTCGGGGATAGCGGCAGCAGCCGGAGTTATCGGCGCGGCAGGCGCCGGGGTGGGCTGCGGGCGCTGGGGAGCGCTCGCCAGGCGAACGGTCTGGATCTGCATGGCTGAAGGTAATGTAGGGGAACTGCCCCTCGGGGACGTTGACAAGTTGTTACACGGGCGCTCGCGGTCTGTTGTTTACACGAATTCACTTGGTCCGCGGCAAAGGCGTCTTTATCCTGAGAACGTGAGAGCCTTAGCGACGACAGGAGCGGTCGACCGATTGTCGACGACCGGAGCGGACAGGGTTTCGGCCCGGTTGCACGAGACCTGTCTCTCGCTCGGCCTCGACCCCCGCGAGGTGGCTGAGCGCGAGCATCTCGACGTGATCATCTCCCTGCCCGACCAGGCCGCCTGCGACCGGCTCGAACGCCGCTGCGCCGACGAGCTCGGTCTTGCCGTGCGCGACCGGCTGCCCTTGTTGCAGGGTTTCAGCACCCGGCTCGATCAGGAGGACCTGGAGCTTCTGGGCGACGAGCTGCCCGCGGGCGCGGTGGTGGCCCTGGATCGCCCGCTGACCTTCCTGCCCATGCTCGACGACTCGGACGTGCTGCCCCTCGACCCGCCCCTCGAAACCGCCTTCCAGCCCGTCCTGCCGGGCATCGAGCGCGTGCACGAGCAGGGCTTTACCGGACGAGGGATCACGGTGGCTGTCATCGACTCGGGTCTTTATCCTCATCCCGACTTCAAGGAGCGGATCAAAGACTGGGTGGACTTCACCACCGAGCGCAAGCCCACCCCGGTCGACCCGGTGGGCCACGGCACCAACGTGGGCGGCATTCTGGCCGGCAACGGCAAGCTCAGCGGCGGAAAGCTGAAGGGAGCCGCCCCCGAGGCCAACCTGGTGGGGGTGCGCATCGGCACCGTGCGCGAGGCCATCGCCGGCCTGCAGTGGGTGATCGACAACAAGCAGCGGCTCGGGATTCAGGTGGTCAACCTCTCTCTGGGAGAGGAAGCGCGCCTTCCCTTCAAGCAAGACCTGTGGGCTCAGGCCACCCGCAAAGCCATCGAGGCGGGCCTGGTGGTGGTGGTGGCGGCCGGCAACGAAGGTCCGGGGGCGGGCAGCATCAGCACTCCAGGAACCCTGCCCGAGGCCATCACGGTCGGGGCGTACGACAACCACAAGACCCCCGACCCGGCCGATGACAGCATCGCCCGCGACTCCAGCCGGGGCCCCACTGCCCACGACCAGGTGGCCAAGCCCGACCTGGTGGCCCCGGGTGTGCGGGTCTACGGAGCCCTCAGCCCGGGCTCGCGCAAGGACAACGCCGAGCGCCCCCGCATCGCTCGTGACTACTCTGCCGAGTCGGGCACCTCCCAGGCTACTCCTCAGGTGGCCGGCCTGGTGGCCTGTTTGCTGCAGGCCAATCCGGGCCTGGACCACCACTCCCTCAAAGCGTTCTTGAAGCAGGCCGCCGTGCGCTCGGTGCCGGGCGGCGAGAACGACCAGGGCGCGGGGCTGGTGCAGGCCGACCGGGCCCTCGAGCTGGCCCTTCAGACGCGCTAAGCTTTCTGCAGGCGGGTCAGCCCTCTTTGTGGAACTTTCTCCTGGGCATGTCTTGCCTTTCCGGCAGGTTGTGCATATACTACCCGAAGTTCAATGGGGGAGTCTCGCCCCTTCGACCGGACGGATATTTGGAAAATTTGTTAAGCGATCTTTCAGAGGACGGTGCTACCATTCAGCAAGCTGCGACAGGCGTGCAGCCCAGGAACTTGATAGAGGAGCCCATGTCATGACGAACAATGTGAACCTCGGCCAGATCTCGGTGGCAGCGTCGGGAGGTGGGGCTCCTCCGCGACTCCCGGCTGAGCAGACGCCGCCGGAGATGAAGGATCAGGTCGTGCTGGGCCAGGATCCCAATCCTCCCTCGACACAGAAGCTGGTCGTCACGATGCAAGTGGACGCGAAACTGCTCCAGCCCGATGCCTCGGGCAACGCTCCCATCTCCGGCCTCGAGCCCGTCTTCATCCCCAAGGCCGAGGTCCCCAGTCACGATCCCAGCCACGTTCCCACCGGCGTGAACGGTCAGTTCGCCCCGGCTGGTGGCGACCTGCTGGTGGTGCCTGTTCCTCCCCACCAGCCCAACGCCAAGTTCATCGCCGTTCCCATCGAAGTTCCCAACGAGTTGCTCGAGCCCACCGGCAAGACCCTGCCGGACGGTACGCCGGCCCGGGGGGTGGATGACTTTGACGCCCGGCTCGTGCCCCACGACGCGGTGATCAAGAAGCCTTCCGACTACCACAACGACCTGAAAGAGGCCTATGACGGCGGCAAGAACGATTACCTGCCGCAAGGCTACACCCGCGTGGTGGCCAACTCCAAGGGCGGTCAGATCCTGGAGATGACCGGCGGGATGGTCTCCAAGATCGGCACCGTGGGCAGCGGCTTCGGCAACATGGTTCTGGCCGGTTGGAACAGCTGGATGAGCCTGGCCACGGCCGGAACCCTGGCCGGCATCGGCGGCGCCATCGGCGTGCTGGGCGCACTGGATCAGATGAAGAAGATCTCCAACGAGAAGGGTCGCCTGGAGTATCTCAAGCAGAACTACGACGCCGGCGAGGCCCGCCAGTCCCTGCTCAACGATGCGCCCGAGGCGGGGGCTCGCTACATCGAGGCCCTCAAGGGCAAGTACGAAGCCGAGCACGTCCTGCTTCAGCCCAAGAGCGAGCTCAAGCAGTATGACGACATCGTGGCCCAGGGCGAGAAGAAGAAAGAAAAGGGCAAGCTCAAGGAGGGCGAGATCGCTCAGCTCGAGGCGCTCAAGAAAGAGCGCGAGGGCGTGGAGGCTAAGGTCAAGGCCCTGGAGGCCAGGGTGGCCGAGGCCGCCCAGACTGTGGAAGCGGCTCGGGGCCAGCTGCCGCCTGAGAAAGCCGAGAAGCTCGACAAGGCTGTGGCTGCCCTGGCTCCCAATCTCCAGCATTATGAAGCCAATCGGGGCGACCAGATGAGCCTGCCTCAGGCCTTGAGCAAGGCGCTCGAGGCCGAGGGCGTGGGCGCGATTCCGATGCAGACCATGCGCGGCATCCAGAACGTGCCCCTGGAAGAGCAGATCAAGGCTCAGGATACCCAGCTCAAGGTTCAGGGCGTCTCGGCTGTCGCCAGCGGCCTGGGCATGGCCTGCGGCATCATGGCCACCGTGGGCATCGGTTGCCCGCCGCTTCTGGCCGCGGCCGCAGTGCTGCTGCCGCTGACCGGCATCGTCTTGATGGTGGGCAAGCCGCTGGCGATGCTGGGCAAGATGCTCTGGAACAAGTGGTTCAACAAGGACCAGACGCCCACTCCCGAGCGGGCCGTGCTTGGCGAGAAGGCCAAACCCGAGGGGCCCAAAGAGCAGGCTGCCTGGGACAAGTCCATGGGCATCCGGGCCGGCATGATCAAGGCCGATCCGAGCAACGCCGAGGGCTACTTCAAGGCGCTCCACGACCTCGAGCAGACGCGCATGGCCGCCATGACCGCTCCCAATCCCGAAGCCGCGGGCAAGGCCCAGGCCGAGAACCAGAAAGCGGCTCTCGAGCTGAAGCAGTTCCAGGACGCGCTGGACAAGTCGGCTCCGGGTCAGGTGGCCGCCTTCAAGCAGTCGCTGGCCGACCTCAACGATTGCTGGGCCGAGCGCCGCGCCGACGAGGCGCTGCAGCAGCAGGGCTACAAGGACATCCTGTCAGCCGGCGTGGTGACGCGCTCGGCTTCCAACCTGGGCCTGACCTCGGCTCAGACCGAGCGGGTGCTGACCAACCTGATGCTGGCCGAGTTCGGCCACCAGGAGGCGGTGGCGACCGTCCAGTCGTGGCAGGGTGGGAGCGCGTCTCAGACGCCTGAGGCCCGCATGGCGGCAGTGCTGATCCAGACCTCCAAGGCCCTGGAGCAGAGCGCCGACCCCAACAAGGTCGTGCAGGTGGCCACCAATACTCCGCAGCAGCCTCCCGCCGCGCCGACCGCTCCGGTTGCCCCGGCTCCCGCCCCCGATGCTCAGCAGCAGGCAGCACCAGCCGATCCGGCCCAGGCCCGGGCCCAGCTCGAGCAGCAGATGGTCGGACTGGTGACGGCGGCGATCCAGGGCAACGTGCAGGCAGATCAGCAGCTGACCGCGCTGCAGCAGCAGGCCTCGGCCGGCGACCCCGGCGCTCAGGAAGCCTTCCAGATCGCTCAGGCCGTTATCGGCGAAATCGCCTCCAACGCCAAGAGCGTGGTCGATTCGGCCTCTCCCGAGCTGCTCAGCAAGAGCAAGGCCGTGTCCGACGCTCTCGCCAGGGGAGACCAGGCGGCCCAGCAGACCTTGCAGGGCCTGATGGCCACGGCTCAAGCCAACAACGAGGGCTCGGCGGCGGCTCAGCAACAGCTGCAAGTGATCGACGCGCTCTATCTGTGCCAGCGACTGAACATCCCCGTGGGGACGGCCGAGCCGGCCGCAGCCCAGCAACAGGCCCCGCAGGGCTGAAGCCTGGCGGGTTGATCCAGAAAGGGCCCCTCGGGGCCCTTTCTGCATTCCTGGAGCGTTTTTGGTAAACCGGCGGGGCAAGCCTTACCGTTTTGCCGGCGTTACCGGTCCCACCGGGCGGTATACGGCCTGCTCAGGCCGGTAACGCTGGGAGCCCGGTAAGACCCGGGAGCCCACGGGCCTGAAGTCAGTCGAGCGCCTCGAGCCGCTCGGGGTCGAGGCTCAATTCCTCCGTGACCTGGCCGGCCGCCGTCAGTATTGCGCGCTGCTCGTCGAAGCTGAAGACGAAGCGCAACTCCTGGCTGGTGCGTCCGAGCAGCACGAAGCGGGCCTGGATGTCGGAGGGCTTGAGGGCGTTCCAGCCGTTGCCGAGCACCTGCTGGGGCTCGCACAAGAGGGGCTGGCCCATCAGGAAGTGGCGGGCCAGGGCCAGAAAGCGCGGATCTTCCAGCGAGAGGAGGGCTCGATTGGCGTGCTCGCTCCAGAGCCGGGCGGCGGTCTCCTGGGTGAACCGGGTGCTGAGAAATACCGAAGCTGCCATCCAGACCCCTCCAGCCGCATCATGCCTTGATTGCGGCACCTGTCAGGAAACCTAATCATCGGTCCTGAAAAAATCCTTAAGAGTTTCTTCCACAGATGTTCACAGGCAGTTCACCCCTCGGACCCCCCGGGCCGCTAGGATAGGCCCCGGGACCGTATTCCATCGAGGAGCCAATTCCGTGACCATCCGGGATGTCGCAAGTCTGGGTCCGAGCCTGCGAGGGCCGCGTTCGGCAGGTGTTGCCGATGGCGGAGCCCTGCCCCAAGATCGCGCTGATCTTGGCGGGCTGGCGCCCACGGAGTTGGGGGGGAAACCGAGCTATACCACCCGCCTGCAAGCCATGCTGGTGGCCACCGAGTCCGAGTCGATGTCGCTGGCGCCCAAGCTGGCGCCGCACATGGAGGGCGAGGTTCTGGTCAAGATGTTGCCCGGCCAGAGCGTGGGCTCTATTGAAGACTTTTGCGCCGAGTACGGGGCCCGGGTGCTGGAGCGCATCGAGGTGCCCCCCTCCATGATGCAGACCTTCGGGGGCGACTTGGTACGCATCGGCATGCCAGAGGGGATCAATACCGCTCAGGGCATCGCCGTGCTGAGCAAGGACGTGCGAGTCAAGTACGCCTGCGCCAATGACATTTTGCAGAACCTGGACGAAGGGGGGCAGCTCATCCCCAACGACCTCGACCCCAAGCTGTGGGGCCTGAACAACACCGGCCAGGAGAACGGCACGCCCAACGCCGACATCAACGCGCCCGAGGCCTGGAACATCACCACCGGCAAACGCGAGGGCGGCCCGCTGATCGCTGTCATCGACACCGGCATCAACTATGGCCACAACGACCTGCGAGCCAACGTGTGGGTCAACCCGGGCGAGATCCCCGGTGACGGCATCGACAACGACGGCAACGGCGTCATCGACGACGTGCACGGCTACAACGCCATCAACGGCACGGGCGATCCCAACGACGATCATTCTCACGGCTCGCACTGCATGGGCACCATCGCCGCCGAGGGGAACAACAGCCTGGGCGTGGTGGGGGTCAACTGGCAGGCTCGGGTGATGGGCGCCAAATTCCTCTCGGCTCAGGGCTCGGGCACCACCGCCGACGCCATCAAGGCCGTCCTCTACGCCACCCGCATGGGGGCTCGCATCACCTCCAACTCGTGGGGTGGCGGGGCCTACAATCAGGCCCTCTACGACGCCCTCAAGGCCTCCCCGGCCCTGCACATCTTCGCGGCCGGCAACAGCTCCAACGACAACGATAAACGGGCCAGCTATCCGTCAAGCTACAACCTGGACAACATCGTGGCCGTGGCCGCCACCGACAAGAACGACCGCATGGCCGGCTTCAGCAACTGGGGACGCACCAGCGTCGACCTGGGCGCGCCCGGCGTGAACATCTACTCCACCGTGCTCGGGCAGGACTACAAGCTGTTCAGCGGCACCTCCATGGCCACTCCCCACGTGGCCGGGGTGGCCGGACTGATCGCCAACGCTTATCCCGAGGCCAGCAACGCCGAAATCAAGGCCCGCCTGATGAACGGGGCCGACAAGGTGCCCGCTCTGAGCGGCAAGTGCGTCACCGGAGGACGCCTGAACGCCTTCAGTTCGCTCGACAACGACACCGTGGCCCCGGCCGCGCCTGAGGACCTGCGGCCCGCCCAGGTGGGCGCCAAGGCTGTCACCCTGACCTGGACCGCCACCGGCGATGATGGCCTGGAAAAGCGGGCCTCAGGCTACCTGCTCAAAGTCTCCGAGCAGCCCATCACGGACGAAGCCAGTTTCCAGGCCGCCCGCACCGTGCCCACCGGCGTTCCTGGCGAGCCCGGGTCGGCCGAGCGAATCACGGTGGGTCTGATTCCCTCCTCCAGCGAGCGCACGCTCTACTATGGTCTCAAGGTGATCGACAACGTGGGCAACGCCTCGCCCCTGCGCCTGGGAGAGACGGCCGTGCCGGCCGCCCGGGTGGCCTTCGAGGATCGCATGGAAGGGGATGCCGCGGCCTGGACCCCGACCGGCCTTTGGGGTCGCGTCGAGTGGGAGGGCAACGGGCAGGTCTGGACCGATAGCCCGGACGTTCCCTACCCGAACGACTCCAACACCACTTTGACCTCCCGAGCCATCTCGCTGGCCGGCATTCAGGGCGCCACGCTGCTCTTCGACGCGCGCTATGAGATCGAGTCGGGCTTCGACTTCCTCAACGTCGAGGTGTCCGAGAACGGTCGTGACTGGATCACCCTGGGGCGCCTGACCGGGTCGCGCGAATGGGGCACTCAGCAGATGGATCTGTCCCACTACGACGGGAAAGGCATCCAGGTCCGCTTCCGGATGCAGGCCGATGGCTCCATCAACGCTGATGGGTTCTACCTCGACAACGTCGTCGTGGCGGGCGATCCCAAGCCACCGCAGGGATAGGCATGTTCGTGTCGAAATGACACGATATGAAGGTTTTCTATTCCGACAGGCAGAGTGTCTCTGAGAACGCGTCCTTCAGTCCTTCTGCCGGCAAGCCCCGGAGGTTGGTGGAGCAGTGGCTTCGTCGTTATCCGATCGAGCTCATCGAGCCGGTGCCGGTGACGGTCGAGGAGTTGTCTTCGGCCCACGACCCGGAGTACGTGCGCGAGGTGCTGGCCTGTCGGCGTCACAACGGCTTCAGCAACACCTCCCGCGAGATCGCCGATTCGCTGCCCTACACCACCGGCTCGCTGGTCTCGGCCGTGCGCCACGTCGTCGAGAACGGGGGGGCGGCCTGCTCGCCCACGAGCGGCTTTCACCACGCCTGCTATGGGAGCGGCGGAGGTTTTTGCACCTTCAACGGGTTGATGGTGGCGGCCATGCTCGTGCGCGAGAAGGTCAAGCGGGTGGGGATTCTCGATTGCGACTTTCATTACGGGAACGGGACCGACGACATCATCGCTCGCAAGCGACTTGACTTCGTGGCTCACCACACGACCGGCAAGAGCGATCACGATCCCGAGCAGTTCTTGAGCGAGATTCCTGCCATCCTGCAGGGCATGAGAGCCGACGTGCTGATCTACCAGGCCGGCGCCGACGCCCACCTCGACGATCCGCTGGGCGGCTGGATGAGCTCTGAGCAAATGCGCCGTCGCGACCGCATCGTTTTCGAGATCTGCAAGACCAACGGGGTGCCGGTGGTCTGGAACCTGGCCGGAGGCTACCAGGAAGCCTTCCAGAACGTGCTCGACCTGCACCACGTCACCATGGAGGAGTGCCTGGCTGTTTTCGAGCCTGCCCGCAGGCCTGAGAACCCGCCCAGCCCGGGAATGCTGGAAGGCATCTGGCCCTGACGGTTACCCATCAGGTTGAACTTCGTCCCATCGCCCGTGCCACATCACTTTGGAGCGGTTCGAAACAAGTTTCTCACCCGCACGTTACGTGGCACGTTCAATGCGACGAAGTTAACATTTCGGTCACAGCCTGCCCGGTCGTCATGCATACACTGGCCCCAACACAGACAGGGGACATTACTACCATGCGCGTTGACCAGATCCAGCCTCAAATGGCCTTTCAGCCCCAGCGAGCCGCCCAGGCGCCCGCGCCCACGCCGGGCCCGGCCGACAGCGTGCAGCTTTCCGGCGGCTTCAACCTTCAGTCGGTGCTGGGGGCGAGCCGCGCCGAAGCGGCCTCGCTCGAGCCCAAGCTCCAGGACTATGTGCCCGGAGAGGTGCTGGTCAAGCTCAAGGCGGGAACCTCGCTGCAGGCCATCTCTGGTTTTGCGACCGATTACGGCGCCAAGGTCATCCACAAGTTCAACGTTCCGGCCGTGATGGCCAAAGAGTTCAACGGCGAGCTGGTGCAGCTGACCCTCCCCGAGGGGATGACCACCGCCGAGGCTGTGGCCGCGATGGGACGCGATGCTCGGGTCAGCTATGCCGAGCCCAACTTCAAGGTGCAGGCCTTCGGCAATCCGGGCGTGCAGATTCCTGACGACCTGGTCGAAGAGCAGTGGGGCCTGCGCAACACCGGCCAGAGCGGTGGCATCGCAGGCGTCGACATCAAAGCGGCCGATGCCTGGAACATCAGCACCGGCATCAAGGAGAACGGACCCATCATCGCCGTGATCGATACCGGGGTGAACTACAACCACACCGACCTGGTCAACAACATGTGGGTCAACCCGGGCGAGGTTCCCGGCGACGGCATCGACAACGACGGCAACGGGATCGTCGATGACGTCCACGGGGGCAACTTCATCACCAACACCGGCGATCCGCTCGACGACCACAACCACGGCAGCCACTGCGCCGGGGTCATCGGGGCCGAGGCCGGCAACGGTGGCATGGTCGGAATCAACTGGAACGCCCAGATCATGGGCTTGAAGTTCCTGGGCGAAGGTGGCGGAGGGACCACCGCCGACGCCGTCAAGGCCGTGCTCTACGCCTCCGAGAAGGGGGCTCGCATCGTCAACAACTCCTGGGGCGGAGGCCAGTTCAGCCAGGCCTGCCTGGACGCCATGGCCGCCTCACCCTCGCTGCACATCTGCGCCGCCGGCAACAACGGCTATGACAACGACACCCGCCCCTCCTACCCGGCCAACTACAAGCTCGACAACCTCATCTCCGTCGCTGCGCACAACAACAAGGATGAGCTGGCCGGCTTCTCCAACCGGGGCAACAAGTCGGTCCACCTGGCCGCCCCCGGGGTCAACATCCACAGCACCCTCAAGGACGGCAGCTACGGGCTGATGAGCGGCACCTCCATGGCTACTCCGCACGTGACCGGCGTGGCCGGCCTGATCGCCAGCGCCTATCCGGAGGCCGACAACGACGCCATCAAGTCGCGCATCCTGAGCGGCGTGGACCAGATGCCCGAGCGCTGGGCCAGGCGCCTGATGACCGGCGGTCGCCTCAATGCCATGAAGGCTCTGGAAGATGACAAGGTGGCCCCGGCTGCTCCTGGCACCCTGCAGGCCAGCGCCACCGCCAACGCGGTCACGCTCAGCTGGACCGCCACCGGCGACGACGGCAACCAGGGTAAGGCCACGAGATACGAGCTTCGCTACGCCCGTTCGCCCATCGCGGCCCATGCCGACAACCCCAAGCCCGGGGAGATCAGCTTCGACGAGGCCACCGCCGTGCGCATCGACGCCCCCAAGGACGCCGGCGCCAACGAGTCGGTCACCCTGGAGATGACCCCCTCGGGCCGCGAGCGCAAGCTTTACTTCGCCCTGCGCGTGGTGGACAACGTGGGCAACCGCTCCGAGACGGCCGTTCAGGAAGTGCGCGTGCCCGCCTCCAAGGTGGCCTTCGAGGACAGCGTGGACGCCAGCTCTCCCTTCACCCCTTCGGGTCCCTGGGCCCGCATCGAGGTGCCCGGGCGGGGCGAGGTCTGGACCGACAGCCCTGGAGGCGAGTACGGTCCCAAGCGCGACGACGCCATCACTTCTGGCTCCATTTCGCTCAAGGACTGGACCAACCCGGTGCTGCACTTCGAGGCCAAGATGGATACCGAGAAGGGCTACGATGGCTGCGAGGTGGAGGTCTACGGCAAGAAGTTCTGGGGCGGTCGTAAATGGCGCTCATTGGAGACGTTGGAGGGCATTCAGGACTGGAAGAACTTCCAGCTCGACCTCTCCGACTACCAGGGCCAGGAGATCCAGCTGCGCTTCCGCTTCCACTCCGACGACTCGCGCCACCGCGACGGGGTGTGGCTCGACAACGTGGTGATCACCGGCACCAAGACCGAGGGAGAGGCTCCCAAGTCGGGTTGCTTCTGAGTGGGGGTTGCGCGCACAGCAGGCCCTTTCTGCTCTCTCAATCCCACACTGCCGCCGGTCAACACAAATTGTTTACCAAAGCGCAACAAAATTTGACTGGATGAAACAAATCTTGCGGCGCATAATGAGATCGTGGTTCAGTCGATTCAGAATCAAAGTGGCAAGATTCCGCTGATCATCCCGCCGCCGACGAGCCAGCCCACCCGGCAAGCTCCGGCGCCCCCGTCTGATGCGACCCGGCTCTCACCCGAGCTTGGTGAGAAGCCAGAGCAGACCACCCGCGCGGACATGGAGGGCCTGCTCACTGGCTTGAAGGACCTGAAAAAAACACACCCTTTAAAGCCAGGCAAAGACTCTGGCCGGCCCGAGCCGGGTCAGCCGGGCAAAGAGTCTGAACCGCGTGCCGCTCAGACACCAGAGGACTCCGGTAAGCAGAAGAAGCCTCGCCCTCGCATAAGCAGCGGTCCACGCGGGCTGCAGCGCGACCTGGCGGCCGGCAAGCTCGACCCGGATGATCCTTTGAGCCGAAAGTCCCATTTGAGCCAGCTGAACGACCAGGAGATGACGCGCCTTTATGGAGGGCAGCGCCAGGTGATGGCAAAACTCGGAGCCGCTCGCCCGGATATCTCGCTGGACGATGCCAGCAAGATGTTCGATGTCCTCGATTTCGAGCCCACTGAGAGTGATGCCGTGGTGGAGTTCCTGGGGCGACGCCGCGACCTCAGTGTCGCCGATTGTTTCTCCACCCGCCCCGATGGCCGTCCCGATCGGCTCCATGCGGCCATGAGAGACAAGACTTCTCGGGATGCGCTCGATCAGCGACAGGACCTCAAACCCGCCGAGCTCGACCGGATGGGGAACCGCTTCCAGGCGGCCCTGGGCGATCCCATGATGGCCGCCGAGGCTTACAAGAGCTCGGTGCCGCTTCTGGCCAAGCGCGCTGACCTTCGTCCCGAGTACCTCAATGGAATGATGGACGGCATGATGCGCACCATGGGCACGCCTGCTGCCACCCTGCGCGCCTTCCAGAACGGGACCCGCCTCTTGTCGGCACGGCCCGACGTGCAGCCCGGGGATACCAACAAGTTGCTCGACAGCGTCGCCAGCCTGAGCCGCAAGGACGGCGATTTCAACAGTGCCCGAGTCGGGGGCGCCTTCGAGCAGGCAACCAACCTGCTCATCCAGGACCCGGCGCGGAGCATTCAGGACGTCATCCATTTTGCCAGGCTACTCGGCAACCAGAGGCAGGGCCCCTCCACGGGCGGCGGGCCCACCGCCGGGGCCGGAGCCCCTCCCCCGGGGTCCCAGCAGATCCTCAGCTTCTCCGGCGCTCAGTCACCGGGAGGCAAGAAAGACCGCCTCGGCCTCTTCTGCGAGGGGCTCGACATGATGCGCAGCCAACCGGACGTGGATCCCGAATCGGTCTACTTGAGCGTTCTCTCGCGGCCTCGGCCCCAGCTGTCGAGCGGCCTTCCCCTGGCACCGGTCCAGGGCCCGCAACTGGCCTGACGTGCCTGCTTGGGGAGCATTGCCGACGGGGCAGGCCCCGTCTGGGCAGCGTGCTCGTCTTCTGTCAGTCAGACTGAGGTTGCTGAGCCGACTCCAAGACCTCCGAGTCTTCGCGGGAAATCGGAGACATCAGGTGTGTGCTTGACACAAACTCGTGGAAGCGCTAGACTTAGTGTATTCCTGACAGGCCTGTCCACCCGAAAGGAGTACCGCCATGCTGCATCTCATCCCCGATCGCGAAGGCGTCTGTCTCGACAGCGAGACTACCCTCGACCTGTTGATCCGCGTGACCCCCCCTCGGCTCGAGCGGGCCGAGCATCGCCCCGAGCTGAACCTCTCCCTGGTACTCGACCGCTCGGGCTCGATGCAGGGCGAGAAGATGGAGATGACCCGCAAGGCCGCCAGCATGGCCGTGCGCTCTTTGCGCGACGAGGACCGCGTCAGCGTGGTGCTCTTCGATGAGGAGATCGAGACGCTGGTGCCCTGCACGAAGGCCACCGCCAAGAACCGCATCGCCGAGCTGCTCAGTCAGGTCGAGGTGCGCGGCTGCACCAACCTGTGCGACGGTTGGCGCACCGGGGCGGGGCAGGCCTCCCTGGCCTGGGACCAGACCCGGCTCAACCGGGTGCTGGTGCTCACGGACGGCCAGGCCAACCGGGGCGAGACCGACCTCGAGCGCATCTGCACCGAGGTGCGCCGGCAGGCCGAAGCGGGGGTGCAGACCACCACCCTGGGCTTCGGACCGGACTACAACGAGGTGCTGCTGCGGGCCATGGCCGCCAGCGGGGACGGCAACCACTTCTACGTGGAGACCCCCGAGCAACTGGCCGGGTTCTTCGAGATGGAGCTGGAGGGCCTCGCCTCCACCCAGGGCACCCAGGTACGCCTCCACCTCGACCCTCTGGTGGAGGGCCTGGAAGCCTGGCCCCTGGCCGACATGAATCGCACCCACGGCGGCGCCCTCAAGCTGGCCGACCTGGTGGCCGGCTGCCCCCTGGAGGTGCTGGTGCGGGTGCGCGTGAGCGCCCTGCGCGGCCATCGAGGCCCTCTGCTCAAGTTGCAGCTCCTCTACCGCTCGGCCAGCAGTGGACGCGAGGAGAGCCTGCAGGCCGAGCTGGAGCTGCCCGGCATGACGGCGCGCGAGCGGGCTGCCCTGCCGCTTCATCCCGAGGTGGCCGAGCAGGTGGCCGCGGCCATCGTGGCGGTGGCCCGCAAAGAGGCCATGGAGAAGCTCTACCGAGATGACGAAGCGGGTGCTCTCCAGCTCTTGCGCCAGGCTCTCCAGACCCCCGCGCTGGCCGACTACGACGAGCGTCTGCTGGGCGATCTGATCGCCACCATCGAGCGGGGCGACCACAGCTCGGGCCACAAGAAGGCCTCCATGCACGGTCACGGCCACGCTCGAGGCTCGACCATGCTCAAGAAGATGGAAAGCGAGCAGGTGCTCGATACCTTGATCGGTCGTGGGCAGATTCCCCTGCGGGAGGGCCCTCTGCTGGCCAGTCGACCCGGCCCGAGCCGCGGCGGTCCCGAGCGCATCCAGACAATGATGCTGGGGCTCGTGTTCGGCGAGAGCCTGGGTCAGGCGCGCACCTGGGGAGACATCTTCCGCCGCGGCACCCCGGGCCCGGCCGAGGGCAGCTTGCTGGCGCTGGCCACGCTCGAATGCCTGGCCGAGGAGGGCGAGCTGAACCCGAACCTGCTGGCCCGGGCCCTGGCCGAGACCCACGTGCCCCGGCCCAGCAACACCCTGGCCATGCTACGCCAGCATCGCGGCATGGGCCTGCGCTGGGCCGAGCTGGGCACCGCCTCAGCCGGCTGCGGGGCGCTGCGGCGCATCGCTCCGGTGTTGGCGCTGCACTACCCGCAGGCCAGCCAGAGGCTCTGGTCGGACGTGGCCCTGGGCTGCCTGATCACCCATTGCGACACCTCCTCGCTGGCCAGTTGCCTGGGATTTGCCGCCCTGCTGTGGGACCTGGCCGGCATGGCTGCTCCGCCCCACCCCGAGTGGTACTGCGAGCGCTTCCTGGAGGCGGTGGAGGGGCTGGAGACCGACGAGGCTTACCAGGCCCAGGCGCGCCGCTTCGACGGCTGGAGCGGCAAATTGTCCGACTTCGTCCGCATGGCCCTGCCGGACGCACGCCAGCGCGGGCTGACGGCCGCCCAGGCCATGCGCGAGTGGGGCTCGGGGCCTTACCTGCTCGAGCTGGTGCCCAGTATGCTGTATGTGCTCGAGCGGCACGCCGCCAATCCGGCCGAGGCCCTGCGCCAGGCAACCAGGGGCCCGCTCGACCCCAGCTCGCTGGGAGCCCTGGTGGGAGCCTCCATGGGGGCCCTGCACGGCCGCTTTCCGGGCCTGAAGGTGGAGCGAGCGCTGGAGCAGCGGATCGACCACAGCCTCAGGCAGCTGCGCCGAGCCTGAAACCGCCCCGCAGGTCCGGCCGCATCCAACGGCACGGTGTTTAGAAGGGCTTCTTGACCAGCAATTCCACGTTGCGATCCGTGGGATTGCCGATCTGGAACCCCAGGCCCCCTGGCTCGGTCGTGGTCGCGGGCTGATTGAGGATCTGAGGGTCGTTGGCCGAGAGCTCGCGGCTGATGCAGGCCAGGCTGAGGGGGTCTCCCGGGGTGATGGTCTGCGGCGGGGCGGCCGTGTCCACCAGGGTGGCGAAGATCGAGAGAGTGCCGTCCTTGTTGTCCACCAGCTCCACGATGCGCGCCTGCTGGGGGAAGTCGATCAGAGAGGGGCTGTTGACCTCCCAGAATCCGCCGGTTCTGCCGGTCGGGTCGGGGTGGGCAAAGATGCGGCAGTAGTGGGTGTGGCCGTTCATCCAGGCGATCACATTGGGGTAGCGTTGCAGCACCTCTTCGAACTGGCCTCCGAGCATGCGGACCTGCCCCGGGTTCTCCGGATCGGGCAGCGCATTGTCCAGGGTCTCGATGCTGTGGTGGCTGAAGAGGATGACGAGTTTGTCGGGGTTGTTGGTCTGGATCACGTTGCCGTTGGCATCGTAATAGCGGCTCGAAACCTGTTGGATCTGTTGCTCCATCCAGGCAACCTGCTCGACGTCGATGGAGCCGTTGTCGAGGCCCCCGGGGTTGGTGGTATCCAGGGTCAGGCCGAGAATGCCCGGAGCGGGCTCGAACGCATAGTACATGTTGCCCGTCTGCAGGTTGGACGCGGTGAATCCATGCCCTACCGGCCCGGGTACTGGCCCGGTGTTGAGGTGAGCCTGGATGAACTCGGTCTTCTGCAGGAGGTGGCGGGTGGGGTCGGAGGTCACCTCCCGCGAAGGGGTCGTGCCCGCCGTCCAGTGGCCGATGAACGCCGGCCAGTCACCCGAGACATTGATGCCCAGAGGGTCGAGGAACTCGGCCAGGAAGGCGTCCACACCGGTCCCTGGCTTGATGTCCTCGAGCAGTTGGAAGATCAGGGGAAGGGACAGGATCTTGGTGGTGCTGGTGGCGATCTGGTCGAGCGCCATCGGGGGATTCTGGTTGACCTTCTCGGGGAAGTTCCCCTCGATGAGGTGATCGTGGTTGCCGTAGCAGGTGTAGTAGGGCGTCTTCAGTCCCTGGGCGGTGAAGGTCTGCACGGCAGCCGCCAGCAAGCCCGGGTAATCGGGGAATTCATAGGTCGTCTTGTACTGGTCGGCAGGGCCCGGCTCGGGATGCCAGTACTCGGCCAGGAAAGGCTGGCTGTTGTCCTGGACTCCTTCGTAGAGGTCGGGATCTCCGGTGGAGGGGACGATGCTGCCCCCATCGAGCAGGGTCAGGAAACGCTCGAGCTCGGACTGGTGACGATTGTCGCCGTTGTCACCGGTGAAGACCGCGCAATCGTAGGGGCGGCCGGTGATGGGACCGGCTCCGATGGCGTTGATCTGCTCGATCATGGCCTCGGCCACGAAGACGGTCAGCATCTCCTGCGGTCGCCAGGCGGCCTGGAAGTCGTCCAGGGGGAGAAACGTCCCCTTCAGGTTGCGCAGGAACTCGATGCGCAGGGGGCTTTCCTCGTCGATGATGTGGATGTCGGAGAAGTGGGGCATGCAGAGCAGGGCGACGCGCCGATCCTGGCGGCCTTCCTGAGCCGTGGCCCCCAGGTCGGTGCGCACCGTCTGCTCCCAGGCGGGACCGTAGGTGAGGGTCTTGTAGATGCCCGTACCCGTGGTCTGGATGCTCCGGTCCAGGGTGGTCGTGCCGACCAGCAGCTTGATGTCGGGCTCCTCGATGCGGGTGACCTGATTGGCCACCATGGTGACTGGCTGCTCATGAATTCCAACCACCTGGTCGCCCGCGAGATATTCGATCTTGATCCGATTGACAATGGTGGGCAGGTTGACCCGGACCCGGGTGGCTTTGCGCACCACGATCGGGCCGAACACGGACTGGTCCCCCTGGTAGCCGGTGATTCTAAAGTCGGTGACCCGGCTGATCACGCCGCGAAAGAGGGTGTGGTTGAGCTCGAGGATCGAAGCAGGCGATTCCGGGCTCAAGCCTGCCTCCGAGCCACCACAGGCCCCGCAGGCCAGGGAAATAAAAAGCAATAGGAGAAGGCGCTTCAAGGAACTGTCTCTCTTTCTCTGTGTCAAGACGGGTTTGTGAAGGTCAGGCAGCTTCCTCCCGAGGGGCCCGCACGCATCCAGTCGCTTGACAGAGCAGCCGGTTTGCGTCACAACAACACTGCGAGCAATCGATGAGCGTATCCGCGTCACTTTGCCGGGGGGGAACCTGGCAGCGCCTGGCCCTGCTCATCTGGCTATTGCTCCTCACGCCCTGCCTGGCCGAGGATGAGTTCTGTGGGCGACCAGAGTGTTGCTCTGATTGCGCCCCGGGCTGTTGCACGGATGGGGTCTGCGGAGCAGCCGGGCCGGCCGGGTGCCCCGACAACGCAGGGGTCAGCGGACGCTGTCAGGCAACCGTGACCGAGCTGCCGACCAGTCCCCCCCGGCCTCCTGACCTGGCCATCGCCCTCCAGTGCCTGGCCCTGTCGCCAGAGTCCGCCGCCAGCTTTTCCCCCTCCTGGCCGGGGCGCGAGCGGCTTCGCCTGCTCGAGCCTCCCCCCGTTCCTCCTCCTCGCTGAGCCCACTCGACGGCTCCAGCACACATAATAAGGAGGAAATATGAACCCCAAAAACCTGGGGCAGGCATGGCTTGCCCTGTTGATCCTTTGTTGCCTGTGCCTTCCGGCCCGGGCCGGCGAGTGCGACTGTGCTACCGGCCAGGCGGAAGACAATCCCGTGGGCGACTGGACCCTGACCTTTGGCTATGAGCGCATGGACATGGGCACCTTGCTGCGGGGCTCGACCCGGGTCAGCCCCGAGCAGGCAGCCCTGGACGGGCTGGCCGCCAACGGGTCGCCGATGTTCTCGGTGCCGACCTGGATGCTCATGGAGCGCTACCTTCTGCGGGCGCGCTACTCTCTGGACGAGCGCCAGAGCATCGCACTGACCATCCCTCAGGTCGTAAACCAGATGGACATGCTGATGGCCATGGCCCCCATGCCGGCTGCGCCAGGGATGGGCATGGGGATGGGCATGGGGATGGGCATGGGCATGGCTCCCATGCCGGCAGCGGGCCCAACCTTCAGCGCGATGACCATGGACCCGGTCAACCAGCTGGGCGATATCGCCCTGCACTATTCCTACGACGTGATCGACGAGTCTGACGGCCGGCTCACGCTGGGAGTGGGAATCAAGACCCCGACCGGCGACTCTCAGGTGCGCGACGCGAGAGGTCGCTTGATCCATGCCATGATGCAGCCGGGCACGGGCTCGTGGGACGCAGTGCTCACCGCCAGCGGACGGGTCGAGCTCGACGAAACCTGGGCCATCGAGCCCGGGCTCAGTTACCAGATCACCGGCCGCAACGAGCTCGGCTATTCCTTCGGAAACCGGCTGGGCTACGATCTGGGCGTGCGCTGCCAGGTGGTCGACCCGCTCACTTTGAGGCTCGACCTGAACGGGGTGGTGACGGGGCGTGACAGCACCGATGGCACGATCGACCCCGTGACCGGCACGGTGGCCTATCAGCGACCCACCACGTCGCTGATCGACAATGTGCAGAACACGGGGATCAGCTCACTCTACATCTCACCGGGCCTGAGCTGGAAGATCGCCGACGAGGTCAGCCTGACCGTGCAGCACCGGATCCCCATCGCCCGGTCGGTCAATGGCACCCAGCTGGTGACCGACGGGTGGACCCTGATCCACCTCAACGGCAGCTTCTAAAGTGAAGTGCTGAAGGTTTTGCAGTAACCTGCGCCGACAGACTGGTATGGAGGCGCCCCCGAAGGATAGGCAAAACCTTCAGCACGTAACGCTCAACACAATAGGTCAGGCTGCTGCTGCGCTGAGCCATCCGATCGGGTCTTCGGGGTCCACCCCCTCCACGAAGGGGCGGTGGCGTTCGAGGTGGGTGAGCTGGTAGACCAGACCCAGCCAGTTGTTGAAGACGGCCTTGCCGGTATCGCCCCAGGTGTTGTCCAGCAAGTCTTCCAACTCGGCTTCGGGAAAGGTCTCCAGCTCACCCCGCCGATAACGCTCGGCCAGGGCCTCGGCCGGTGGGGGGAAGTAACCTTCCGGAAAGGGAGGCGGATGAGCCAGCTCGCCCGCCTCATAGCGCAGCACCTCCCGCTTGTATTCCTTGAGGAGGCTGTTGAGGTCGTACTCGGGATGGCCCTGCGAGTAGACCACCCGCAGACCGTCCGGGCTGACGGCCAGGTGCACCTCTTCGTGGTCGTCCACGATCAGCGGCGTCACCCCGCACTGGCGCAGCCGCTCGGCGCTGACCGTGTTCCAGCGCGAGTGGGGCACGTCGAAGCGGGTGTTGATGTCGTGCAGCAAGGGGTGCTGCACTCGTGCCTTGCGGTGGCCATAGACGCCCCAGCGCTTGGCCGGCAGAGGTTGGCGACGGATGCCGTAGAGGTGCTCGAGCACCGCGTGGCTGGCCAGGCACGAGCACCACACCGAGGTTACCCGGCGCGTGGCCCAGGCCAGCACCTCCATCAATGGCCCCCAGAACGGCTCCTGGCGAAGGTCGGGACGGGTCACGTTGGCCCCGGTCACGATCAGGGCGTCCAGGCCTTCGCCCTTGAGCTGCTCGAAACTGCGATAGTGACGGGCGATGTACTGCTCCGCCTCGGGGCCCCGGGGGAGGCCCGGCAGGCTGAAGGGGTGCACGTAGAACTGGGCGATCTGGTTGCAGTTGCCCACCAGCTTCAGGAACTGCCGCTCGGTGACCTGGAGGGCCGCGTCCGGCATCATGTTCAGGAAGCCGATGTGGAGCTCGCGGATGTCCTGGCGGGTGGCCTGCTCCAGCGACAGAGCCCCGGGAAGGTTGAGGCTGGGCAGCTCGAGGTGGCGGACCAGCGGCATCTCAGGCCACCTTCAGCCCGGCGGGCAGGGTGGCCGTGAGGGCAGCCTCGAGATCGGCCTGCAGGTCCTCGGGGCACTCCAGGCCCACCGACAATCGCAGGAGCTGGCTGGAGATGCCCGCCGCCTGACGGGCCGCCTCGTCCATGGAAGCGTGAGTCATGCTGGCCGGGTGGGCGATCAGGCTTTCCACCCCTCCCAGCGACTCGGCCAGGCTGAAGTAGCGCAGGTTCTCGAGCAGGATGCGAAGCTCCGGCTCGCCGCCGGCCAGCTCGAAGCTGATCATGGCCCCGAACCCGCTCTGCTGCTGGCAGGCCAGGGCGTGGCCCGGGTGGTCGACCAGGCCCGGGTAGTAGACTTTCTCCACGGCCGGGTGCTGCTGCAAGAACCGGGCCAGCTCTCTGGCGCTGGTCCCTTGCTGGCGGATCCGCACCGGCAGGGTGCGCAGCCCGCGCAGGGTCTGGTAGCTGTCGAAAGGGGAGCCCGTGTTGCCGATGCAGTTGGCCCACCAGGCGAAGTCCTGGTGCAGGTCGGCCGTGCGCGAGACCAGGGCGCCCCCGACCACGTCGCTGTGGCCGTTGAGGTACTTGGTGGTGGAGTGGACCACCACGTCGGCGCCCAGCTCAAGCGGGCGCTGCAGCACCGGCGAAAGGAAGGTGTTGTCAGCCGCAAAGAGCGTGCCGTGGGCTCGACAGAGCCGGGCTACCGCTCGCAGATCGGTCAGGCGCAGCAGAGGGTTGCTGGGGGTCTCAACGAGGATCAGGCGAGGAGCTTCCTCGGCGAAGGCCGCCTCCAGGGCGTGGGGATCGGTCTGGTTGACGAGCTTGAGGCGGAAGTAGCCTCGCTCGGCCTTGCTGCGCAGCAGCCTGTGAGTGCCACCGTAGCAGTCGTGGGGGGCGAGTAAGAGGTCGCCGGGCCGCAGCGCGTAGGTGAGAAGATCCAGGGCGGCCATGCCGGAGGAAGTGAGCACCGCTGCGTAGCCGCCCTCGAGCTTGCTGATGGCTTCGGCGGCGACGTCGCGGGTGGGGTTGCCACTGCGGGTGTAGTCGTACTGGCGCTTGCCCTGATAGCCATCGAAGGTGTAGTTGCTGGACAGGTACAGCGGGGGCATGACGGCTCCGTGGGCGCGATCCTGACCCACTCCGGTGCGGGCGGCGATGGTGCTACAGTTGGGTTCCGGCATAACGAGCTCTCCTTGTGTCTGGTCTGGAGAACCATCGCGACCGGCCGGGCGGTTACGCTTCCAAGAGAGGCCGCGTTGCGACCTGAATTGCGCTGAGCGCTTTCTTCGCGCTCATCGCCTCATCTCTCGGCGAAACTCGCCGCAGGACTTGGCACCTTAATCCGCCACTGGCGGAACAGGTTGCCCCAGCTTCACAGGGCCTGAACCCTCGACTGGTCTTGATGATTGGTTCTTCCCAGAGTAGGGGAGAAGGGGGCTTTTGTCAAGAGTTTGGGGAGGAGCCCGGGGTAGGGCCGAACTTGCAGGACGCGGTATTGGCAGATTCTGACTTTGGATCGATCAACAGGCGGACCATTCTGAGAGCAAGCGAATTCCCAGTTCTTCTTGACCTGCGCAATTTTTCCAGAGAGCTCTCAGGGCGCGGCACTCAGCAAGCGAGCCTGGTGGCGCCAGAGCGAGGCCTTCTGGCGGTCGCGGGCGGCCTCGAAGTGACGGGCCAGCTCCTCGGCGGCTCGGGCCGCCGAGAGTCGGTCTCCGGCTGCGCGGGCCGTCTCGTAACGGCGCCGGGCGGCCATCTCGGGGGGCTCCACGAATTCGGGGATCTGCTCCGGCGGGGGAGCGGGTGGCTCCTGGGACACCTGGGTGACCTGGGGCTGGGCCCGCTCGGGCGAGGGCGGCGGGGGAGGCTCGGAGCGCGGCGGCTCGGGAGGTACGCTGGGAGGCGGAGCGGTCGCTGGGACCGGGGGCAGCAGATGGGGAGCCTGGACTCCGGCAGCCATCGGACCGGCCAGCCGCCCTGGAGCCAGCAGCTCTTCAGGCTCGGCGCGCTGGGCAGGGTGCACGACCGGGGGCAGCTGGGGCCGGACCCGGGCCGGCGGGACAGGGCTGGGGGGCTTGACTGACCGGGGCGCAACCGGGGCTACGTTCTCGGAGCTACCGGAGGCGGGAGCAGCCGGACGCGCTGGCAGGACTGCGGGAGCCTCGAAGCCGGGCTCGACCGGGCCAGCTGGAGCGCTGGTCGTGCCTCCCCACGGCGCAGCAAATGGCCTGGCCGGGGCTTTGACGGACTCGGGTAAGGAAGCAGGAGCCCTGGTCGGCTGAGCCGCCTGTCCGGCTGGACGGACGGTCTGGCCCGGTGATGCGGCCGCCGGCTGAGGAGCAGCGGGCTTTTCGGCCCGCCTGGGGACTGAAGCGGGTGGCGTGAGGGCCGGGGCCGGGGTCTTTCCTGCTCGGGTCGGCGCGACCCGGGGTGCGGGCGGAGCCACCCCCTTCTTGCGCGCCCCCAGCACGGCGCGTTTGGCGGCCGGGCTGAGGGCCAGCTCGGGCGCCAGCTCGGGTGGGGCCTGGCGAGAGCGCGCCTTCCCGGCCGGGGCGACGGCGGCCGGCCTCTTGCCCGGCTCGATGGGCGTACGGCGCAAGAGCGTGCGCGCCTGGTCGGCCTGCTCGGCGCTGGGGCCGAGCTTCAGAGTGCGGTGGGCGGCCTCGCGGGCGGCCTGGTTGTGGCCTCCGGCCGCCAGGGCCCTGGCTTTCAACAGCACTGCCCTGACCAGCTCTCCCGCCAGATGGCCATCCTCGGAAGCCAGCCGCTCGGCCTGGCCGCTCAGAAAGGCGGCGCACTCGGGGAGACCTGCCTCAAAATCGCGCTCGGCCGCCAGCAGCAGCTGCTCCACCGCCCGGGGAGCATTGAGAGCCCGCGCGAAGAAGCGAGCCGCCCGCTCGGGATCGACCCCGGCGGTCAGGTTGCCGGCCAGCAGGCAGAGCCGGCGCTGGCGCCGCTCGGGAATGCGGTGCAGAGCAACCCGCCAGATGGGCTCGTGAGCGAAGAGGAACTGCTGCACCCCACCTTCCCACTGCTCATCCAAGAGACCAGCTCGCACCAGGCCGTCCAGCGTGTCTTCCAGCACTCTCTCCTCGTAGGTCACCACCGACTGCAGCAAGCCGAGCTCGAAGCGCTCCTCCAGGCTGGCGGCCATGGACATGATGGCGCTGGCATCGGGCCCCTGGCGCTCGAGCACCCAGTTGAGAAGGTCGGTCAGGGTACGGGGCACGTCCCGCGGCTCCTCCCAGGTGGCCACCACGCCCGAGAGCTGCAGCGCCGAGCCTTCCAGCTGACGCAGCAGCAGGCCCAGGTGGAGCGGGTTGCCGTGGGTCATTCGCATCAGCCAGGAGACGGCCGCGTCGGGGGGAGCCGCCCAGAGGTGCTCTTCCACGTAGCGGGCGCAGAAATCGCGCGTCAGGCCTCGCACCACCAGGCGGTGCTGGGCCTCGTTGAGCCACTGGGTGGTGCCCTCGAAGCGGGCCTTGCCGGGTCGGTCGATCAGGATCAAGAGTACGGCAGGCCCATCGGCCAGCAGAGCGCGCAGCCTCTCCACCAGCTCGGGGGTGGCCTCGTGGGCCCACTCCACCACCAGGATGAGCGGACCCTGGGCCAGCCGCTGCCGCAGGCGCTCAGACAGGGTGCCCTGCCCCCCCAGCGCCCTTTCCAGCAGTCCGCAGTGGAGCGGTTGCATGGCGCTGCACTGCACCTTGCAATGGGCCACCGGGCGGGCTCGGCGCAGGAACTCCTCCACCAGGCTCGTCTTGCCCGAGCCGGCCGTGCCGGTGACACGCACCACCGTGCCCCGCCCGGCCTTCAGCTCTTGCAGATGGCCTCGCAGCTGGGTCAGCTCCTCGTCGCGGCCAAGCAGATTGCGACGCTTGCCGGCCGGCATCGGGTCACTCTGGCGGCTTGCCTGGCGCTGTACCAACCGGGCCACCTCGGCGGCCGAGGCAGGCCGGTCTTCGGGCTGGCGGGCCATCAGCCGCATGGTGAGGCGGGTCAGCCAGGCGGGGATGTCCCCTCGGAGCCGATGGGGGGACTGGGGGCTCTGGTTAAGGATGGCAAGCAGGAACTGGGCCGGGTCGCGGGCCTCCACCGGCGGGCGGCCGGTCAGCACGTGGTAGAGCACCGCCCCCAGCGAGTAGAGGTCGGAGCGCACCCCGCCGCGCTCGCCCATGGCCTGCTCGGGGCTGAGGTAGGCCAGATCGGCCATCATGACCCCGGTGTCGTCGGTGCGGGTCTGATCCTCCAGGCGGCCGGCCAGGCCGAAGTCGGTGATGTGCACCTGAGCGCCTTCGTCCACCATGATGTTGTCGGGCTTGAGGTCCTGGTGGATCAGGCGCTGTCCGTGGGCGTAGCTCAGGGCGTCCAGGACCTCCTCGAGCACTTCGGAAAGAGCCTCGAAGTCGCGCCGGGCGTGGGCTTCGAACCAGAGGTGGATGGGCGCGCCCTGCACCAGCTCCATCACCAGGTAGGGGAGGCCCTCGTGCTGGCCGGTGTCCAGGCTGCGCACCACGGCCGGATGGTGCAGCCGCATGCCGGTCAGCAGCTCGCGGCGAAATCGGGCCACGAACTCCGGGTTGCGACCCTGCCAGGGATGGGGGATCTTGATCGCCACGTCCTGGTCCAGCTTGCGGTCATGGGCCAGCCAGACGGTGCCGATGCGGCCCGCGCCCAGGGGCTCGGTCAGCCGATAGCGTCCGGCCAGCATCTGGCCCGGCTCGAACTCGCTTGCCACGACTATGGCGCTTCGCAGAGGGTTCAGGTTGACCCTCTATGCTGCCGGTCCACCTTGCTCAGGTGGCCTGCTCCTGGGAGAGCCCCAACTGGCTTAACCAGCATTGGGGGTGGGCCTGCCAGGCCTGCTCGGTGCCCTGGTGGGTGAGCTGGATGCTGACCGAGCTCTTCGAATCGACGGTCATCACCGCCCGGCAGAGGCAGCAGACGGCCTGGAGCGGGGTGAGCTCGGCCAGGTCGGTGCGCACTCCCACGTAGGAGGGAAAGCGTGGGATGCCGGCATTGGAGAGCTCTTGATAGCGGAAGGTGATCAGGCTGCCCAGCGGAGGGGGGCTGTGGCGCTCGGCGTCCGAGAGGCCGGTTCCTACCGAGAAGCGCTTGCCGTCCACCAGCTCCACCAGCAGCGCTCCCAGCCGTCCGGCGTGGCGTCCGGCGCCGGGCTGGTGGCCCACCACCAGGGCCTCGCCGTCGAAGAAGCTCTTCACCTTGAGCAGGGTGTGCGAGCGCCCTACCTCATAGCGAGAGCCGGGCTGGCGCAGCATCAACCCCTCGCCCCCCAGCCCCTCGACGCGTCGGAGCTCGCTCTTGAGGTGCTCCAGGCCCCGGCACGGCTCCTGGGGATGCAGCTCAAGGTGCTCGGGGGAGCCCTGCAGTTGGGCGGCCAGCAGCTGTTGCCGGGCCTCGAAGCCGCTGGTCTCACCGGGTGCGTCGAAGACCACGAAGCGGATCTCGCGCCAGTGAGGTCCGCGGTCTTGCCGGCGCACGATGCTGACGGTGCGCTGGAATTGCCGGCGTCCGCCCCACAACTCGCCGTCCAGGGGGACTGCGGGCAGACCTTCCAGGAACCAGTCGGGAGCCAGGAAGGGGTTGCCCAGGCGCGACCAGAGCTGCCTGCCGTCCCAGTAAGCCCTCACTCCGTCCAGCTTCTCGCTCATCCACCAGCCGCTCAGGTCGGTCTGGTTGTCCCAGCTGTGAGCCAGCAGCAGGGGAGGGGCCTTGCCTTCGCTCGTGCTGCTCGCGGCGCTGCTGGTCGCCGTGGGGGAGGGGGGCGAGCCCAGGCGCTCTTCCTCAGCCGCAGCTCCACGCAGGGCTTTGAGGTGCTTGCAGGTACGGCTCTCTGGAGGACGGTTCTGGTTGCGCCAGGCCGGGCAACTGCACGAATAAGCCCCGCCCACGTTGCGCAGCACGTAGGGAGTGGCCGCCGAGCCCTTGACCTCGATCGATTCGCCGTCGGCGAGATCGCCCATGAATGCTACTTTCCGGGTCTGGGCGGAGGATCCCTGGCGTTTCTTGGAGTGCAGGATTATGGAGTTCTAATCTCCAAATTGCACTGTAAAATGGAAACGATATGCCGATTTTTCCAAGACCCGGAGACCAGCTTCTTTCTGTTTGGTCCGCGAGGCACGGGGAAGTCGACCTGGTTGCGCCAGAACCTGCCCGAGGCTGTGCTGGTGGACCTGCTGCGGCCCGAGGCGGAGCGGTGCGAGCAGTTTCTGAGAGGACTGCGACCCGGCCGTCTGCCTCTCCCCTGAGCTTCGTAAAAAGTTAACCAGAGCGAGGCAGCTCAGCCATCCCTCATCGGGTTTACTGGTTCTCGTGCAGATCAGCTCGCAAGTCGCCGAAGGCCGCAGCCTGGCCGACAAGATCAAGCAGCGCTCTACCCTGGTGGGGCTGGTCGAGCCCGTCGGCATCACGCTCGGGCTGGTCAGCAGTCCCATGGAGAACCTGGAGTCGCTGCGCCTCATCGCCAGCTCTGCCTTCCATGGCGACTTCAGCGGCGCCGGCCGCGAGGTCAGCGAGCTGGTGGACCGGGCCATGACTCCCGACGGGGTGGCTGGCCTGGTCTACAAGAGCGGGCTGGGGCTGCGGGCCGCCACGGAGGGCGTGGTGGGAGGCCTGGAGCTCTACCATGGCATCAAGAGCAACGACCGTTACCTGCGCTTG